>Ga0098045_1000837_pt1 | contig 11392 bp, 7 predicted proteins | sample 11_taG_FD_77071 | JGI IMG/M metagenome (GOLD analysis project Ga0098045, IMG submission 77071) | Marine viral communities from the Subarctic Pacific Ocean - 11_ETSP_OMZ_AT15265 metaG | ecosystem: Environmental > Aquatic > Marine > Oceanic | place: Pacific Ocean | collected 2015-01-16 | reverse complement strand
TCATCTCTATCAGATTGAGATAATCTTATATATGTTTTAGATACCATTGATAATCCACCTCTATTTAGTCCTGCAGGAGCAAACCATGGATGTGCAATTCTATCTGTAAATGATAACACACTAGGAACAACAACTGATGGTGGTACCCATAATGATTTAGGTGCACCAGCTGGTTGTGCTAATACCCATGGATAATATGTTGCTGCATAACTTGAATCCAATGTTTTAACAGTATTCTTAGCTGTGCTAATGTTACTTGTTTTTCCAACAGGATCCATTACATAAAAAGCATCAGCTCTTGATTCACATAATAATATACCAGCATTAGTTACTGAAGGATGTATTTCATGAACTACCCCTGGTGTTATTAACATATTGAAATCATATTGATCTGTATTTGACAATGTATTGAATGCGTTTTTATATGCAGTTGTTCCAGATTTTCCGTCAGCTGAACAATCAAATCCGAATGCATTCGTAGAAGAAATATTTTCTCCAGAATATTTTGGTAGATTTGGTCTAGCTCCATCAAATCCTCCTTGTATAGGAATTATAAACTTTCTTGTTCCAATAGCTATGTTAGCATTTATAATGCCGGCGTCTAATGCTGTTCCAATTGATCCAGAATATGGTGCAGATGATGGAAAGCTAGCTCCAGCATCTTGATTTAAATCTCCCAAATAAAAATCTGAGTTATTACCTGTTGTTGATCCAGAAGTTGGAATTGGAGCAAGATAATTTAAGTTATTTGTATTCGTATAATCAAATCCAAAGAATATATTTGAATTATATCCAGATGTTCCAACTTGTGTAGTTACATTTGAACTAGCAACTAAATTAATACTTGCTGATGGATTTAATATTGGAGAACTTACTGCTTTATATCCAAATGGTATTGCACTAGGATTAATTTTATTTTCAACTGCAGTTGTTACCTCAACTCTTATATATTTTGAATTATTATCAAAAGTTCCTGATTCAACCAATCTTTTAGAAGATGGGTCAATATACTTATGAACATCACCAATTACTTTTGAAATATATCGAGGAGAATCTGGATTTAAATTTAAATTAGTAAATGATTCTAGAATTGCTGGTGATGTGTCAGTATCGTCAGAATCAAATGGAGATAATAAAATATTTTTACTATTAACAGCTCTTACTATTAAATCAAATTTACCATATCCTGTTTGTTCAGGATTTTCAGCAGCTGTTATAATATTTTGTATACCTATTTTAAAATCATAATTTTCACCCGTTCCATGAGATAATGCATGTACTTTAAATAAGTTTCTTGATGTTCCGCTTATTTTTTGGGAAGTAATAAATGGAGAAGCGGGAGCTTTAAAGTCTTGTAAATATTCGTAATTGTCAATAATTTGTAACTTAACTGATACATTGCCTATATTACTAAATTCATTTTTAATATTTTCATTTTCATATTGAACATATACAGGATAATCAATTGATTTAGGATTACTTCCAAATATTTTTTCTATATATGAATTGCTTGAATTATTTATAGAAGCAGAAATTGTTGTGTTAACTCCTGTAGTAGAAGCAAATCCAGAATATCCAGGATATGTATTATCAACACTATATGAACCAGAAATTGTTATGGAAAATGATCCTGACTCTCCACTAGCAATGCTTGAATTTTCAAAAACATTATCATCTGCAGAATAATTTATAGGAACGGTTGGGTGAATAATATGAGATACAACACTTTTCTTTCCTGCGCCAGAGCCAGACTCTGCAATAACTGCTAATGCTCCATTAGTTAATTTGTAACCATTTTCATATAATAATCTTGTTACTGTTAATGTTCCTGCGTTATCTAAATATTCTTTTGCTGTAAATGGTAGATATGAATCTTCTGTATATGATCCAAATATACTTTCAAATTCAGCATAATTTTTTACTTGTGTTGGTATTTGTGCCGGGCCTTTAATAGTAGGTCCAATTAAAGCAGCACCTATTTCACCAATTCCTTGGGGTAAAAATGACTGATCTATTTCATTAGTAAATACACCTGGCGATACGATTCTTTCGGCCATCGATTATTCTCCTATAATTATGTTTATTATAAATATATAACAAAACTTGAAAAAACTAGTTATTTGGCGTAAATGTGCCTTCTTCAAGATTTATTTGACCTTGCCCGTATTTTTCTTGTAATGAATTAAATAATTCTTGTTCTTGATTTCTTAACTCATCCAGCTTTTGAAACATTTCATTTTTCTTTTCTTCGATCATTACCAATTGATTGTTAATTGTTTTTTCATCGATTTGCATTAACCCTAATGTGTTGGTGTATTCTGTGAATTGTCCTTGGATATTTGTTATGGATTCAATGTCTGCTTTTGCAAGTTTTTTTGATTTCATGTTGTAACTTTCTTTTAATTTTATTATAATAAAAATTTATTTATATTCCAAATCTTGATTTTAAAGCATTGTAGTTGTGTAGAACTTCATTTGCTGATAAGGCACGGTTATAAAAATGAAAGCATGAAAAACTTAAATTTCCATTTAACCCCCCAGCTCCAAATGGTCCTCCATATGCTCCTATATTCCAATTATATGTAGAACTCCACATTAAAGTACCTGTTACTGATTTTGTTTGTATTATAGATGCATTTTTATAAAATACAATATTACTACCATCCCAAGTACCTGTTAAGTATTGAAATTCAGAAGTAGAAGATGTTGTTGTAGATGCAGATGATATTTCTGAATTTGTTCTAATTCCAAATTTAGTAGCACCGTTACCCCCATTAATCCAAAAAGTACCTGCAGAATTATCTATAGGAGCTGCTAACCAATAATTTCCTCCTGATGCTGCCGTATCTCCCATTACCCACATACCAACAGTTATATTAGTATAAGAAGAATTTTTAGTGTCCGATAATTCAATATAATCATCTGTACCGTCCAATTCTATATATTTTGCTGAGTTTTGTGATAAATTTAATTTATTAGTAGCTACATTATTTATAGATCCTGATTGGGAAGTTTGTAACGTATTAAATATAGATGTTTCAGTTCCTGTATGGCTGGCTTTATTTGTAGCATCCATGTTGAATACTAGCCCATCCGCTATTATTGGAGTTGATATTGAACCTCTTCTGATTCCCATATTATATTGATTTTATTATTGTTTTAATATTGTAACCTGCTGTTGTAGAGAAAGCTGCTAATTGTGCTTGACTTTCGGATATATGAACTTTCATCACTAAATCTGATGTTGAGCCAATATCGGTTGTGGTAGTCTCTGTGAAATTAAGACTCGAACCGTTCCATACTGACATTATGCTTCCTGCACGTGCATTTGACCCCGAATGAGCCGTGTACTCAAAGAATGCTCCTCCATATGAACTTGTATCCAATCCATAAATTGACTGCGTTACGTTAGCGTTATTAGAACTTATGACTGCGGTTGTGTATAAAGATTGAGGTGATTTGCCTATGTAAACTTCTCCTGAAGCTGATGCTTCTAGTACTGGAAGACCTGTTTTATCGTTTGCTGTGAATATAGTTCCATCTAAATCATCGTCTATTGCAAATAGTGTACCTTCTGATCCTATTACTTCAAATACTGTTGAACCTGAGCCTTCTACTGTTAATGTTGCTCCCGAAGCTGAATTTGCTGTGTTAACACTATCTACTTTTAACTGTGGTATAAGAACTGAACCTGAAGTTAATGATGCAGATATTGGAAATATTACTGCATTAGAATCCGTACCTTGCCCTATTCTAAGATGACCTTCTCCAAAATGTCCTTGACTACTTGGACCAACATTTCTATGACCTATTAATATATTATTTTGATTACCATCATTACTATCGATGTTAATACCGGCATTTCTACCTATATAAATTCCATGATGATCTCCATCTCCAATACCTCCTTGTAATCTTCCTCCTGCACTTGTTCCTATTGCTATGACATAATTAAGAGCATTTCCTGCGGTACTATCAGCTCCTAATGCAGTTTTACCTATAGCTATAACATCTTGACTTGTAGTTAAATATTCTCCAGCTTTATAACCTACTAAAACATTATTATTACCACTAGTTAAATCATTACCTGCTACTGCTCCTATAAGAGTATTATCTAAAGCGGATGTAGAAGAAATTGACATATTTTCTCCAGCTGCTCTACCTATTACTACATTATTAGTGCTTAATCTATTTCTTCCACCAGGAACAAGTGATCCTGATACTGTTAATGATCCTGTTATTTGAGCATCTCCGGAGAATGGGAAAGGATCTGATGCTGGTAAATTTGTTAGTTGTGAACCATTACCTTGGAATGAACCAGAGAAATTTGGTGCTGATGCTGTATTGTAGAATGTTACATCTCCAGTTGCTAAATTACCCTGTATAGTGGTTATACTTCCACTACCTATTTTTAATTCACCATTTCCTGTTCCATCAGCTGCAGAACCAAATCCTATCATGATGTTTCCATCATCATTATCTAAACTTGCTCCAGCATAATATCCTATAGCAATATTCATTTCACCTGAAGCTATAGAATCTAAAGCATTTGTACCTATAGCTATATTCTCTTTACCTGAATTAAGGTTAAAACCTGCATTTTTACCTAATGTAACATTATTAGTACCTGTAGTTAAATTCTTACCAGAATTGCCTCCTATAGCAAGATTGTAACTTCCTCCTCCGGTTGAACCACCTGCTGCTGCATATCCTATATAAACATTTGTAGAACCTGCAGTATGACTATCTGCTGCTTCTTTACCTATTACAACATTATCATTTCCAGTACTCCAAGCTAAACCTGCTTTATATCCTATAAAAACAGAATTAGAATTTGTGTAGGCTTTTGCAGCTTCAAATCCAATAGCTGTATTTCCTGAATTACTACTTAAAGATTGTAAAGCTTGATGCCCAATAGCAACATTTTGATCACCTGTAGTTAAACTATCTGCGGTATTAGTACCTAATATAACATTATTATTTGCACTTGCTTGCATTGCTACACCAGAACCCGATCCTAATACTATATTATCTGAATCTAATGTAAATGCACTAAATGATCCTGATATTGTTAATGATCCTGTTATTAAAACATCTCCTGTAGCGCTTGCACCTTCTGTTACTACTTGTGCTAATGTTGGTGTTGGACCTGCTGGTATTGTAGTATTACTAGCTAAATTTAAATTAGTACCATCACCTTGGAATGAACCTGAAAAATTCGCAAATGAAGCAGTAGCTGTATTAACCCCAGATGTTAAATTACCTCTATTTATAAATACTTCATTGGAAGATGATACTTGAAATAATGGTAAACCTGAAATATTGTTTACTTCCATTAAAACACCATCTAATCCATCTGCTACTGAGAATAAAGGGCCTGCTGATCCTTCTACTTCAAATATTCCTGATTGGCTTACTGAACCAGATCCTATTAATCTTAATGCGGTTGAGTCTGTGTCTCCTACTGTATAGGATTGAGATACTATTAATGAACCAGATATTTGAGCATCTCCTTCAAATGGGAATGGTAATGTTGAAATTGATGTGTTACTTGATAAATCTAGATTTGTTCCGTTTCCTCCGAAAGATCCGGTGAATAACCCATATGATGCGGTAGCTGTTCTACTACCCGATAAATTCCCTGATGCAGTTATTTCTGCTAAGACGGCATTACTGCCAGATAAAATGACTTTTTTCCAGTTTGGCATTTGCTTCTCCTATCATGGTTGGTTACAGTATTAATACTGCCCACTTCCTTTTCAGGCCAATAATAAGTTTATTTTAATATAAATATATAACTATTTAGATTCATTAACAATTAATTGTAACTTAACAACTGCTTCATAAACCTTTTGTACATCTTCACCTTTAAAGGTACAATTTTTAATTAAGCCCATCATCCATATTGCTTCATCTTTTGTGAATTGTGGTTGAAATTGGGTTTCTTGAACGGCTTGTTCTTTTAATGCTTTAAATTGTTCATATGACTCTTTAACAACGTTATTATCGATTTTTATTTTATTTTGTTTTTTAGGATTTCTGATAATAGGCATAAACTATATATTTCAATTTTAATTATATATTAATAAATATTTAACATATTAATTTTATATAAAAAAAAGCGGAGAAATTAATCTCCGCTTCTCAATATAATAAATTAAAAACTTTAGTATATATTATCCTGCATATACAAATAGATCACCAGTAGAGTTAACTTTAAAGTTACCTATTTGATCAAATGAGGTTTGTGATCCTGTAGTTACAAGAGGAACAAATCCTCCTACCGTTAAACTTGTAGCAGATGCACCTGCATGAGTTCCATCAGCAGTTACAGATAAACGTTTCAAAGTAGAATCAACAAAAAGTGCAGATCCAGAATTAACTGCAGGTGCATCTACAGAAAGACCGATATTATTACCAGAAAATATTAGTCCAGAATCTTGTTTAGTTGCACCGGATGAACCTGAAGATAATAATATTAATGCATCTTTAACATTTAAATTCGTAGTTTGTACTTCTGTGGTATTTCCTTGTACTATTAAGTCTCCTGCTATAGTTACGGTGTCAGTTGCAGCATTACCTAAAGTTGTATTACCACTTACATCAAGTGATGTTAATGTACCAACACTTGTAATATTTCCTTGTGCTGCAGTTTGTACAGTACCGGTTAAATTACCAGTTACATTACCAGTTACGTTACCTTTAAATCCTGCTGATGCAGTAACTTGAGGTACTGATAATCTACTTTTGCCTGGATTATAAGTAAGATCGCCATCAGTTTCTAAAGCTGTGTTACCTGTAGCACTTGCACCTGCACCAAATACTAAAACATTGTTTTCATCTGTAGATTCATTGTCAGATAAATTAACCTTGGTTGTATTAGTTGCATTAGTTGCATCAATTGCCGAAGAAATAAGACCAGATCCCGTAAACGAACCGGTGAATTCTGTTGTTGCCAAAGTACCAAAAGAGTTACCTGGATTTTCTACAACGCTGCCTGGGTTTGCAATTGATGATGAAATTTTATTATTTGTAATTGTAATGCCTAAACCTGCAGATAATAAAGTAGATGCATCGTCGAATGTAAATGCTCCGTTTGCACCAACTTTAACTGTTTGTCCTGCTACTGGTGTATCAGCTACACTTCCTGATAACATTGCGGTTGTTACTTTATCAGATCCTATAGTTGCTACACCTGCATTTGATAATGTTATATCTCCAGAAACACTAGTTCCTGTTGGGACAGCACTTGCGTTCCCCATTAATATTTGGCCGGCTGTTAATGCCTTACCAACTTGATTTGCTCCTGCTCCTGCGCCTACTACTACTTGATTAGAAGCAATACCATCATTAATGACATTAGCAAAGGCTGCTGTGGATCCTGAGACAATGACTTTTTTCCATGTTGCCATTTTAATTCCTTTTATTTAATTTATTATATTTTTATTTTATTATATTATGTATACTTTATACTATATATAAATATTGTTATATTAAAAAAACACAATCAATCTATACCTATCCAAAATGAGCTTCCGGAATACATGATTCCTCCAGAAGAAGGGATAGGAGTTAATCTTTCTTGTTTTCTTAAATTCATTATACTTTGAGATGTTATTATCAAAGCTGAAGTACTATCATTTTCATGAACTTCTAATATATTTGTGGTTGTATCATCTGGTTTGAATTGTAATGATCCAGTAGTAAAAGTATCAGTAGTAAATATTTGTTCTATTGTATCACTACCATCTTTTGATCTTTTAAAGAATAATTTTCCATCATATACATTAATTGATAGTTCTCCTGCCTGTAAAGTATTTACTAACGGGGTTGATCCAGCTGTCGTAGATCTTCTTAATCTTATTACATTTCCAGTTGACATTATTTAAAATGAGCCTCCATCTATAACATGACTAAATCTAAGTTCTGTTCTACCATCTGCAGATTTTGAGACATATGCAATTTCATTATAGCTAGAATTACTCATAGTTGTAAATGTTTGACTTCCAGTAATAAATAATGATCCTGTAAATAAATGAGTATCATCAAATGAATCGCCAAATATAGTTGAACCAGAAGAAAATGATTGAGTCATAAATGTTACAGAAGATGAAACTATGTATCTAGTTGCTACTAAATTACCATTAATATTGAAATTAGTTTCTCCTCCAGAAGTTGATAATGTAACTAAATCATCTGAACCACTAGTAATTTTAAATATATCATTAGACCCTACATTAATTGAAGCTGATACTGATCCTGATGATATAAATTGAGCATTTCCTCCACCTCCACTACCTCCGCCATTAGCTAATGCAGTATCAACCATATCTCCTGTATATATAAAACAGTCAATTGATGTTGGAACAATTGAAGCTACTGTTGAATCTGCATCTTGTACATATAATATTCCAGCAAATGTATCTAGATACCAATCTACATCGTCTGCAGGACCTATTCTGTTTCCAGCTGATGCAGATACTCTAGGAACATATGGATTATCATCCCCTAAAATACTTGATAAATTTGATGGAACTATTTGAAGTTTACCTACCGATCCAGATGGCATTGAATTATTAACAAATACTCCAGATCCTTTTCCTGAAAAATTATTTGCAGTTTCTGATTCATATGAACCTGTTAATCTTAAAGCATATGAATGTTGTTGATTTGTTGTTGGGCCGGCAGAAGCTTCGTCAGCATCATTAGCAAAAAATCCTTCTGTTATAGGATTTAATTCAAATTTAACATATTGAACTACTTGTTTTCCCGCAGCATTTGTTTGAGCGGTAAATAATGTTCTACTAGGGTTATTAGGAACTGCTTCTCCAAATACTGATTGTGCTGCTGATTGTACATTTGAACCAATTGCTTCTTGATTTACTCCTAATTTAGTACTTGCTTGAGCTTTTCCGGAGATTCGCTTAATAGCAATTTCAGTTAATGTAGACGATACTACTGGCATGATTTATTTCCTTTTTTTTTTATTTTTAATTTTTTTATAATGCAGATGTTCCCATTAATGTTTCAGAGGTTCCCCAATTAAATCGAATTGCATCTATATGATGAGTAAATCCTTCTGGAATCTCAATCATGATTCCTATTATATCATCTTGAGCAATTACGCCATCTGAAGCACCGCCGGCTAATTTTACAACTCCTTTTGGTACTTGTACATTGCCTCCTGGTGAATTCGATGTAGCTACAGTATATGAAATATTTCCAGATCTTGATCCCATGGTACCTTGTCCAGGACATTCTATTCCATCAGTATTTGCAAAAGACGCTTTTATTTGAGCTCCATTAATATATGTATCATCTAAAACATCAAGCCATGCAGTTGGACTAGTATTTCTTTTACTATTAAACCAATACATTCTAAATTTAGAAGAATTTGTAGTAAATAAACTAGAATTATCTGTTACTAGAACAGCATCTCCAGTTCCTACTACAGATATTTGAATTGAATAATTTTTACTTCCTATTCCATCTCCACCGGTATTTTTAAAGAATCTAACATATTTTCTAGTTCCAGCTGCTCTATTTCCGGTAGTATAATTTGGTTGACTTGAAGGTCCGTGAAATGTGGTAAAATCTCCACTATTACCAATTCGTTCTGGTGCACTTAATCCGCTATTATATTGAGTCGCATATAATTCTCCACCTACTGCTGCAGCTAAATTTTGAGTTGAGGTCCAAGCTCCAATAGTCGTTCCTATTGAACCAGCTGCATAATCTTGTCTAAATCTTTCTCCTCTAAATGTTTCAAAGTTATTTTCTGTAGATCCTGATGTTAATGTATTATACATGAATCTATTTTCATGTGGTATAACAGATGGTGTTAATGCACTTCTTAATAATGGAGTAACAGATGATCCAAAATTCCATCTAGCGCTAGTAGATGTTTCTCCTCCAGGAGGTGAATGAAATATATTAGTAGTTATAGTTGGTGTTGCAGCAAATGACATTGTCATGTTACTATCTTCTGTAGTAGTAGCAAAATTTACTACATCTAAATCTGGAAATCTTGTTGCGTCTGTTCCAGTTAATGTTTCTATTTTACTTCCTTGAATTTTTTTAGTGCTATTACTAATCGATTGATTTGTAACAGTCATGGTAATTCCACCAGAACTAGGATATACATTTTGATATATTCCAGAGAATGAAGAAGTATAAGATTGAACAATTGTATCTTCAAATCCATCACTATAAAATTTAATTCCAGATACATTATGAATTTTTGATGCATCAAATCCTTGAGCAGCACTTAATGAAGATGTTGCACTACTATCAGCAGTCATGGTTCCTGCAAAATTATCATGTACCCAATCATGTTTAGCTGCTGTTCTTGTACTTCCTGCTAATTCATGTCTAACAGTTATATAATTATGACCATTTCTCATATCTGCCGTATTAATTGAATATGTAAATGTTCTATATTCAGCTCCATCTAATTTTTGTATTCCGTCGCTGAAAAATACACTTTGTGTTGCTGATATTGTTAAATTGGATGAATTGTCAGAAGTTTTAGTTATTGATGCAACTGATCCAGAAAGTGACCCAGATAAAAATAATGCTCCATTCAAATACATTGCTAATACACCAGATTGACCATCACCTACTGCATATTGATTGTATGCACCAGATGTTCCAGCTCCTACTGCAGGATTACCTTTACCTGTTCTTGTTGCAATATCATTGACAGTTCCTGTAGTTGAAGAAGCGTCTCCATATATTCCTTTAAATCCACCGGTGTTATCAGATGAAACAACGGCCGGTGCTGATCCAGTTGCTGGTACTTTTGTTTGTATACTAGCATAATCAGATCCTCCATATGTTTGACCAATATTGTCTCCAACATTTGTGTAACTAGATATAGCATGATTATCACCAAAAGATAATTTTCCAGTTTTAGTTCCACTAGCAGCAAAACTCAATCCTTCATAATTTGGTGGACTAGATGGAGCAATTACTTTTAATACTTCATTTATTTGATCGATTGCATTTGCTATTGTTGTAGTAGCAGTAAATGGAAATACGCCATCAGTATATGTTCCATCATCTGGTGTTCCTATTGAAGGATAATCGGATGATCCTCCGCCTCCTCCGCCAGATATTAATTGATGTGATCCAGTAAAGTTTCCAGATGTTGCAGGATTTGCGTCTGCTGTTGCAACTAATCTATATAATTTATTATCATCAGTATTAATATATAAAATACCATCTAATGTTCTTCCATATGTTCCTGTTGTTACAGAAGGTAATCCAGATCCAGATATAACTTGTGTAAGTGGTCTATAATTAGATGACCCATCAGTTGTTAATGATCCTCCGAAGAAAATTGAAGCAGATAAATGATAATTATCTGAATCAGAAGAACCTGATGATATAT
>Ga0098045_1000823_pt1 | contig 11543 bp, 19 predicted proteins | sample 11_taG_FD_77071 | JGI IMG/M metagenome (GOLD analysis project Ga0098045, IMG submission 77071) | Marine viral communities from the Subarctic Pacific Ocean - 11_ETSP_OMZ_AT15265 metaG | ecosystem: Environmental > Aquatic > Marine > Oceanic | place: Pacific Ocean | collected 2015-01-16 | reverse complement strand
GATACAGATGAGTATTTTTGGAAAACCAAAGATGAATGATAGAGTTTGCTTTAGTCTATATGATAGGCACGATAATAATTAATCAAGATCAAACATTTCCCAATGTTAATGACTGCCTGTATTTTGCTAGACGACTAAACGAACAACCAGAGATTCCATATCCAAATGACAAAACCAGAAAGATCACAGCGTATTGTAAGCCCGTGCCAAAACGTCTGCAAAATAAAAAATAATGTATGTATGGGTTGTTTTAGAACAATTGACGAGATTTCATCCTGGTCACGCCTGTCTGATCAAAAACGCTATAAAATTATGGAAACACTCAAAAAACGAGGCTCTCAGACGCTCTAGAATAGCCGAAACAATGTTTCTTGGTATGATTCCTACCTAGAATATCTTTCATTTTTCTACAATTAAGTTATACAGCCTAGCGTTGATTCACGCTATTTTGGCAACAATATCTTTCATTTTTTCCCAGTTTTTTATTTTATGGAAACAACATATATTAATAATAGAAAAGGAGTACTAAATGTTATCAAAATTATTTTACAAATTTAAAATTGGAAGAACAATAACTGCATTAAACAGCTTGGATGATGCTACATTGAAAGACATAGGCTTACATAGATCAAATATTAGATCTCACGTTTATGAAATTTTTGAAAAAGAAAAACCTATAGATGATCCTATATCAGAGTTACACGACCTGTATGTCAAGTCTACTTATTAATCTACTTCGCCCCAATTGTCGCACAACACAGAATCTACTTCAAAAGGAACTTTAAGATTTGGAATACAGTTTGACATTATATCAACAATCTTATCTGCCTCCTTTTGATCTTTTATGTTGAAACACAATTCGTCATGAACTGTTAAAGTTGGACATAGTCCCTCTTTATAACATTCTACCATAGCTTTTTTTGTTTGGTCGGCACTCGAACCTTGGATTAATTTATTTAAAGCTTTGTATGTAAAGGCTCTTCTGATCCTACCTTTACTACCATATTCTTTTTGTGCTTCTGCAAGAGGCATTGCTTTATTATATCCATATGAATTAGGTTCCCACATATCAAACCTACATTTACGACCTAACCATGTTCTAATTACACCATGTTCTTTTGCATGACTAGAAGTTTTGTCCGCTATTCCTTTTACAAAAGGAACTTTTTCATGATATGTAGACAATAATTTTTCAGCTTCTTCTTCATCTACACCCATGACATTGGCAAGTTTTTTCTTTCCCATTCCGTACATAATTCCAAGGTTAACTGTCTTGGCATTCTTACGAGATATGCCTGCCATATCGGCTACCATCTGATGAAAGTCAGCATTTCCTTTATTATACATTTCTATCACTTGATCTATCTGAGGATGTTTATTTGCTCCTGTCAAGCTACCACAATAATGAGCTAACCATCTTGGTTCTTGTGATGCATAATCAAAGGAACCCCATTTGTGGCCCTCCTCCGGGATAAACAAACCACGAATTAATTTTTTGATCTCAGGATCTCGTGCAGGTATCTGCTGCAAATTGGGGTTGCTAGAACTAAATCGCCCTGTTACTGTTCCTCCATCATCGGATCTTAAAGGATTAAAATCACAATGTATTCTACCCTCATGAGAATGATTAAGAATAGTTTCTATAAACGTAGTATTAGCTTTGTTAAGTTCTCTAATTTTAAGAATCTTTGCCGCAATGGGGTGGGGATTATTAGAGAGAAACTGTTTTGTAAACATGGGCGACCCAGACTTTTCTGTGCGAAAATAGTGGATCCCAAGGGAATCAAACACCTTTGCTATAGATGTGGCGACCCAAGGTTCTATAGAGAATCCAGTTTCCTTGACCACCTCTTGTAGTAATTCTTTTTCTCTTTTAGCCAACATCTTTTTAACACTCTCTGCTTTGTCTGTATTGACACGAACACCTTTTGTTTTCATGTCTAGTAAAACAGGGAGTAAAGAAGATTCTAAATTAAATATAGCATTGCATTCTTCTTTATCTAATAAAGGTCTTAAATGATCCCAAAGCTTTAATGTGACCCTAGCATCTTGTTCAGCATAAGCACCAACAAAACGACTAGGTAATTGCCACATACCAGACTTTGCATCTACACCAAAATATTCTGCAGCTTTGTTCATCATCTTTTCGTTTTTCCACTCTCCAAGATATTCTCCTGCAAGTGAATTAAGATTATAATATCTTCTGTTTTCGTTTAACAAAGGTGCTGCGATCATTGTGTCTATGATCTTGCCTTGAACTTCTATGCCCTCGGCTCTAAGCCATCCTAAATCATACATAGAATTATGAAAAACTTTTTCTATGTTAGGAGTTTCCATTTGTTTTTTTAACCAGGAGAAAACTTTCTTTGGTGGTAGATTCCCTCCACCCTCATGTCTTATTGGATAATAAGCTATAAAATCTCCTGCAGCGACAGCCACACCAATTACATAACCATCTTTTCTACACCATCCTGGTCCGAGTTTCATCAGATTAGGATCTCGTGTTTCCAAGTCCACAGCTATTCTATCGTGTTTAGTTAGATCTGGGAAAGAAGAAGGAGGCGACCAATCACTTTCTAATCCAACGGATGCTACTTCTTTTATATCTTCGTTAGTTAAGTCTGGCATTTCTTCTGGTCCTTTCGCTTTAAACCAATCGCCCCCCATGTCTGCTAAATTATACTGATGTTTCTTTTTCATGATTTATAATCTCTCCACCAAGTGCTGCGTACCCAATGATATCCGTCCACGAATCATCGTGTTCCATTGTTTCAGCCAACCTAGCTAATTTAACTCCTATCATACAAGCAACTACCTCTTCAGCAGTTACCTCTCTAGCTAACACAACCGACCATATCTTAGCTATTCGCTCATGATTAAACTTAGCTGGCCCATATTCCTTGGCTCTCGGTCCGTTGATTAGTTTTTCTGCCTCGTCTAAAAAATGTTTTCTATCTTTTTTCATAATCTAAATCCATTATCTTTACTTGATTCTACAATGTGTAATTCTTGTTTTGCTCTTGTTGCCCCTACATAAAAAGTCCTAATCTCGGAATCTTGATCAGGACTTTCTGCACATGCTCTTGAAGACTCTAGCATAAGTAGGACGTTGTCTGCCTCCCCACCTTTCGCCTTATGGATCGTAGAAACTTTTAGTCTTGGTGATCCGTTCCAAATCTTCTCCCCACTCTTCCTCACTGAATTTATGTAGGTCAACTCCTTGTCCGATACTTTTACCACTTGGTTCCAATGTGTCTCCGCTGACACATTTAGACAATCTCCCATGTGTTCTATTGAATATAGTTTTTCGGGGTCTAGGGAAGTTAACGCTTTTCTTCCATGTTTGGTAAACACATGAGGCTGTGTTATTTTCGAAAAGTTCTTCCATTCGCTTATCGGCAGTTGTTGATTTTTGCATATCTTATTCCACACCTCTATTCCGTTAAGTACATTTGGGGAAATAGACCAACCAGAACCTTCTTTCCAAAAGAGGTATCCACTTTCTTTAAGTTTGTTAGCGATTTTATTAGCAATGTAATTCGTTCTTGCAAGGATCAACCACTCTCCAGTTCTGAGGTCTACATCCATCATATCATAATGCCAAACGACTGCACCTTTTTTTATAGTGGGTTGCCAAACTTTTGATTGTCTGGTAGAGAGCCTTCGTACCAAATTCTCTACTATATCATGCACATCTAAAGGGATTCTATAAGACTTATCCAATACAATCTTATTAGAACTAGCATTTAAAAAGTCTTTAACATCTACTCCCATCCAAGAATATATGCATTGATCATCATCTCCTGCATAAAAAATTTTCTTTGCCCTTGGAACTAAAACTTTTTTAACCATGTCCCATTGCATAGGGACTAAGTCCTGTGCTTCATCCACTATCAAAAGATCTAAAATAGGACCTTCGCCTTGATCTATAAAGTCTTGTATCATGTCTACAAAATCACGTTTCTTCATTGCTTTCTTATAATCATGTAATGCTTGTTGAACTAGTTTGGCTTGTTGGAAAGTCATCCTACGGTCATTTGTATCACTAAACTGTTGCTCTAAGCTTACACCTCGAACACGAGCCATATTAATTAATCCAAGATAAGCATCTCCATCTTTTCCTGCTGTAAATAACATACCATCAGCAATGTTTAATGATGAATTAGCAGAAAATTCTAGTCCTAAAAGTTTACCTAATTTTGTATAATCACTTCCAAATAAAACATCTTTGGTGCTTAAACCTAACCATTGAAAAGCTAATGAATGTAATGTTCTAAACCAAACAAGTTTCTCATCACTAATACCTAATTTTTCTATTGTTCTAGTTTTTGCTTCCTCTGCAGCCTTTCGACTAAAAGAAACAAACCCTATCTTTTCGGGTGGTGTTCCATTCTTTATTTCTTCTTGAACTATTGAAATAAGTTTTGTTGTTTTTCCTGTCCCTGGTGGACCAAATATTGTCGTTTCCATTACATCTCCAACTTTCCATGACATGCCTTGCACACGCAAATACATTTCTCTATTTCTGCATCCACCTTCTTCATACTCCTATCTTCGCTAACTATTTCTGATATAGCTTTGTATTTTGTTTCTGGTATCACATGATGCCACTGTAGGTTTGAAACTTTTTCATTATAACCACACATCTCGCATCCTCTTTCCAATTTTATCTGATTGACGTAATCTCTTAGTCTTGCTCTACCTCTTGCCCATCTATTTGTCATCAAAACATAATCCTGATGCGTATATTTTGACTGCCTTTGGATAAATTTTCCAAGCTTCTTCAACCACATAATCTTCTATAAGTTTTTTGTCAGCCATACACTCTTGTCTACTTTTAAATTCAACACCAGGATTCCAGAAATTACATATTGACTTGCCTCCTTTGTGCCTTGGCTCTTCAACCAACACAATACAAAATGCTATTAATACTTCCATTAGAATGGTACCTCCTCTTCTTCTTGAACCTCGATACTCGGAACTTGAACCTCTGATTCAAACTCAGGAACCCACCAAACTCTTATGCTTTTCCACTCGCCTTTTGTGTTCTTAAATTTTTTATGACCATTTGCTGTTTGATTGTTGTTTAATTCTTTAAGTCTTTCTTGTATTTGACCACGACTATAGCTATCAAACTTCTTGGCTCTTAAAAACTGCATCAATGAATCTAATTTAAAATAAATTTTTTGATCTGATGTCCAAGGTTTACCAAGAGATAACTCTTCTGCTGATTGTGCTTGGACTCTTCCTGTGCAGTAACTCTCAAGTAATTCAAGAAACTGACCTTTATATGTCAACTCTTCGGGAACTTCTATTTCATTAACATTCTCTAACAAAGAATTAATTAAGTTTTGCCAATCATTATTTTTCATAACAGGAGGCATATAGTTTAATTGTTCCATGCATTGTCTTTGAAATTTTAAAGGAACTTGTAAATCTTCTGTGGATAACTCCAATCGTTTTGTTTCTACATCAGCAAACCAAACTCTTGGTTCTGATAAAACAACAGACAAACCACTTATCTCCATAGTCTGAACTTGATTACCTATTCCATATTTCTTTGTCTTACATAAAGATTTGTTACAAAAAGAACATAAAGGTTGCTGATCACAAGTATAAAAATAGTCCTTCTTGTCTATCTGTCCTTGTATTGTCACAATGTCAGATGCAGGTAATGGAGGAACACAATAAGTAGTATTAAAATTTTCTAATAAAGATTTCCATTTATCGGGATCCATTCTTTTAAACATTACCGCTGCGTTAAATATTGAAGTATTCCTGCCACCCTCTGGAATCCCCTGCTTTGCCATAGTCGATATGCATGGAGGACTTTCTTTGAATTGATCCGAAGACCCACCAAAATCCAAAGATAAAAAATCTTTTGGTAATACAGTTCTGCTTTCCTGCAACTCTATGAATTCTTCAAGGGTTGCCTCTTCTCCATCTTTCTTAATTGCATATCTCAAGGTTTGTTCTGAATCAAAGTATGGAAGATTAATAAAATTACCAACATCTCCACGTTCAACTAAAACTTGCTCTTGTTTTGGAAATATTTCGCAGTTACCAAATCCAAGCACAGAGGATATCTCAGATGCTTTGTCTCTAAATTCTCCTGCACCAATCCATTCTTTAAAGAAAAAGAATATGTGTGCCCCACCAGATTTACTTCTGCATACAACGGCAGGTATTTTAAATTTTCTAATTTTTTTATCTAAAGCAACAAGATCCAAAGGATATTGATCAATATCCAAAGCACCAAATTTACATTTGTTTTCTTCGTTAATAGGAATAGATCCAACACCCGTGAATCCATTTATATGTGACTCTACCAAAGATAGAGTTAAAGGTTTTCTAACAATAAAAGAATGAGCCTTTTGCTTACCTGCTCTTCTTTCTTCTGATATTTTTGTCTGTCCGTGTGCTGCACCAAACCCTTCAAATGCAACCATGAACTTTTCGTGTATGTTCATTATATTCCCCTAAAAGATTGGGGCGACAAGGGAGGAAGTTCATCGCCCCAAACAATTAAAACGGCAGTGCTTCTTCCTTAGAACTGCTATTTGTCACTTCTTCATTCGTCCCTGCCTGAGTCTTAATTTCTCCAGACCTAAACGATTGATAGAAAGCTTTTGCAGATAAGAAAGCCTCTTGGGGGAGCAAGGTTGGATCGACCTTCTCAACTGCAAAATTGTACCAGGATCCACGATCATTGCTTTCCTGCGTAGAAGTTAACTTCCATGCAGTTCCCCACATAGGTGGGTTAAACAATCCATTGGGACCTGTATATTGTACCATTTTCATCATGGTATTCCATTTCTTAGACACTTTCAACTGTGTCTTTTTCATGTCACAAATCGCAGTTTGTGTAGCACCTGATTTAATATCTACAATCATAACTAGATGTTGTGCCGAACGAATCAACTCATTACCCGATGGTAATAATTCTGTAGCACCATCTCTTTGAGTTTGAGTTAGTACAGGGTCGTTACCTTTTAACTCGCCCATAAATCCTCCGCCCTCGGTTCTTAGTTGAAACTCTAAATATTTTAGAGTGTATCCACATGGTATAACATAGACACCCTCTTCACTATCCCAAACTTCTCCTGTGACAGTGTTGAACAAATCTCCACCACTTGCTCCTTTAATATAAACAGACTCCTGCTTATTCAATTGAGGCGATGTAGTTTGTATTATTCTTAAAAATGGAATCTGCATATCATCTGCACCAATTGAATCCATTCCCTCTCCTGCGAACTCAGATAATTCGTTCATGAAATTTACAGGTAAAGTTTCTTTCTTTTCTTGTACTTGAGTATTAGCCATTATTTAACTCCTTGTTATCTTAGCTTCATTACCGACAAAAACACCGAAAGTTTCAAAGTCTAAATCTCCACCACTTTCGATTCTACCTTTAACCCACGACTTCAAAGTCATAGGATGTATGTGTGTTTTCTGAACAGGATCAAATCCATTCTTTCGTAGGTCGTCTACTACTGCACCTACCACATTATCTTCTCCTTGAGAAAACGACACAGTAACATCATTCTTAATGATGTCAGCCTCGCCCACAGACCTGAGAAAGTTGAAAGCTTGTTCCCTCTTGTCTTCAGATATACGAGCATGAACGAAAGGTCTTATAGTAACCTTGTGACCCTCCACAGTGATACTATCCATGCCCATTTCCTCCATAAGCATTGGTATGTCTTCTTCGTTCACTTTTCTTTTTTTGAATTTCAAATCCTTGAGGTGCTGTTCAGCATCCTCAATATCTTTTTGAATTTGAATGGATTGTCGGATAAAGTTGGATAACTTAGATGCTCCCTCTTTATCTACATTGTCGAACTTATCGGCATCGATCTTTTCCTTTTCAAATAGAGCATACATATCGCTCATAACTACCTCTTTCTGTTACTAAGTTTTTCCCCTTCGGGATTGAATAATTGTTTTACTTTACAATTATAGTATTTGTCAAGCTGCTTCTTTTTGTTGTGCCACTTGCTTGACTAAGTGTGCTAATTGCCTACTTACACTCCTTTCATTTTTTTCGGCTAAATCTTTTAACATTTCGTAAACGTCAATAGATACTGCTACTGACTTCCATTTAGTGGGATCCATCATATACTCCTTTTAAATCCATTAATATAGTGGAAGATACTACATACCATATATAGTGTCAAAGATATTTATTTCAACCATTCTCTTATTTCTTCGCCAAGAGATCTAGCTGAAAGTTCGTTTTTAGCTTTTAAACTTTTAACAATATGTTCATCCACTGTTCCTTTAGCCACGAGATCAACATAAAGAACTGTGTTCTTCTGTCCTATTCTGTGACACCTTGCCTCTGATTGTATCCTAGATTCTAAGTTAAAATCATTAGCATAATAAATAACATTACTTGCCTTGTTCAATGTAAGACCTCGACCTGCCGTCTGAGGATTCGCTACAAAAAATCTCGCATCTCCGCTATTTAATCTTTGTTCTGCGATCTGTCTGTCCTTCTCAGATGTATCTCCATAAAAGGTAACAACACAATCTCGCCCATAAGCTTTTTGTAAAACTTTTTTAATTTTTTTAATATCATATCTGAATCTTGACCAAATTATGACACTACCATCCATCTCTTCTATAACTTCAAGCATGGCATCTGTCCTATGACTTTTGAACTCTACAAGTTCTCCATCGTCCGTCATTGTATGTCCACACAATACTTGTTGTAATCTTAATAACTGAGTCATGACGGCAGGTGCAGAAACCAATTGACCATCATCAAGTAAAGCTATCGCTGCATCCTTGATACTTTTGTAATGTCTTAACTGTTCGCTGGTCATTGGAACTTCACGAGTTGCATATATAGTAGGAGGTAAATCTAGTGCCTCTGCCTTTGTAACTCTATGTGAAAAAGTATGAAGTCTTTCAGATAAATCATCTAAGTTTTTGTAACCAACTATTTGTTGGAAAGAATGTGATCCCATTCTTTGCGTTCTTGAGATCGCATATTTTCCCTGGAAAGACCAAAACGAATCATGCCCCAAAAGATCTTTGCTCATGAATCCACATTGCGAATACAGATCCATAGGAGATTTAGTCACAGGAGAACCTGTAAGTATTCTTTTATATATAGCTGATAGACCAAAGGACATCAGAGCCTTGGTTCTCTTAGCTTTTGGGTTCTTAATAGTTGTTGATTCATCTATGGCTAATAAAAACTCTGAATCTTTTGTAAAAAAATCAATGTAGTTTTTCATTTTTGTTGTGGCAAAACCCTCTACATTTACTAAAAGAATTCTAAGACCATCTCTTGAATGTGCCCCATCAACCAATCTTTTCTTTTCTGTTTTGTTTGGCTGCGGATTCCATAAATAAACTTCTCTATCTATTTCATCTAACATATGAGTTGGTATTTCATTCTCTTGCCAATTTCTATAAACACCCTTGGGTGCGACTATGACGGCAGTATCTATCATGCGATTTTGATATAACCAGGTAATGTTATCTATAAGTACTTTTGATTTTCCACACCCCATTTCCATAAAGTATGCATAATTTTGTTTGTTGTAACTTTTTTCTAAAGCTAATCTTTGGTGATCATATGGTTTTGTTTTGTATTTAAAGTTCATTTGTATGTGTCCTCTATCCATGCGAGAGTTGATGATGCTGAAGAACTCTCGGTATATTTTTGTTTATATTTAGGTTCGGGTTTAACGGCATCGGGATGATCTGTACCTCTCCAATCTGATTCGGGAAGTTCTCTTTCTTCTTCCGTTGTCAAGAAAGGTCCCCAATAACCACCACAACCCTCAAGAGAATTACGTTTCTCTCTCTTCCAACCCTCAAGACGAGCTATCTTCTGGATCGTCTGTCCATCCGTCCCAATCTGGTTCGAAATGGATTGTGTATCGTGGCCCAGACTCCACATCTTCCTTGCGACCGCCATCGCTAGATGGGGGTGGTTTGGGAAAGTCGATGATGTTACCTCTATGGATAGAGTGTATTTTTTCTTTTCCATGTTTCTTACTCATAGATTTCTTCCTCCTCTTCTAATCCTTGCATGATTCCAAACCTTGCAGCTTCCATGTACCACAAGATATCAGCAGGGTCTTTTAATGTTGTTATCATTTGAACTTGACCCTGTTTGTTTTGTCCCATGATGACAAGTTGTTCAAATGTTTCTGCAGCCATTTCGCATACTAATGATACAGGTTTGACTGTTCTCCTCATTTTATATGGGAATTTTATAATATTGTCACTCATTTTAATTGAGAGCCTTGGCAACAATCATCAATAATACTATGACATAAGACACATTGTTCATGTCCATGTACATTCATTGTCTGTAAAGTGCCTTGGCATCTCGGACAACGAGGTGCACAATGTGTTTTAATTTCTTGATAAAGTTTAGAATTATCTAAACGATTGTCTTTTGTTTCTTGTTCCATTTTTCGTGAATCTCCGATCTTAGTGAATGTGTGTGACCATTATATTTCATTTCAATGTATTTACTAGCTAATCTTCTTGCGTCTTTCGACTCCTCTTCCATCCCTGCAAGTGCAAAATCAACTGCGTCCTCTTCGAACCTCTTGATTAGTCTGTCTATAAGCCTCATAGTCTTTCTCCTCAACCACATTGTAATCACAATCAACGAATGTGTAACAGTTTCTAGTTTTTCTTTTCTCTTCCCTTTTTAAAGCTTTTCTAATAGCCTCGTCTTCAGTTATAGCCTCTACCTTAATAACTCTTTTTACATTCGTGTAAACTTCTATGTAATAAGAATCAGCTTTATTGTAATTCATAAACTGAGTTGCATATTTTCTATTTTTTTCTTGTCTCATATTCTCTCCCTACCTTGCGACTTAATGCATTTTTTTTCTTTTAAATATAATAAATCAAAATTTTTTGTTATTGAGTCTGTAATGACTTTCAATCTATTTTCACATTGCTGCCTTGTTTTATATCCATGAATAGTGGGTTGCCATTGATCTGAAACTACATAACATTGTGTCTGTAATATTTCGCCTCTTGGAAAGGGCATAATACTACAAGCTATAATTAAAACTTTAAACATAACTATCCTTTCAAAATTCTTCTCCAATGTTTTCTTAATGATTCTGAATAATAAGGATGTCCATCCTTATCATATTCATTACATAAATCATTTATAATAGTTTCAATCTTTTGCACGGCTTGTTCCCATGTAACTTCTTCCTTGATAATAGGCTCATGCTCTAATTGAGTTTCTTGTAAATGAATCTCTTCCATCAACATTCTCCTTTTTATATTCCATTATACATACCCTCCTATAAAAGTATATAAGGTGATAGATTTCCGTAGATTTTGCTCAATCATATTACGGCAACAAGCATTGCCCACATATCAATCCAAATAAAATTGTGGAAAAACTGATACATGACATCTACGGCATTTAGGTAAAAACGATATTCTATCTTCGCACCATGAGAGAAAGTGTTGCCAACCACCTAACTAATCTTCGGTCATACTCCTATGAATTGCATTAGCTATCATCATAGCATTCTGAGGGACTATGG
>Ga0098045_1000819_pt1 | contig 11596 bp, 5 predicted proteins | sample 11_taG_FD_77071 | JGI IMG/M metagenome (GOLD analysis project Ga0098045, IMG submission 77071) | Marine viral communities from the Subarctic Pacific Ocean - 11_ETSP_OMZ_AT15265 metaG | ecosystem: Environmental > Aquatic > Marine > Oceanic | place: Pacific Ocean | collected 2015-01-16 | reverse complement strand
GTATCATATGTACAACAGAATACAGCAGATATTCCAAGTACAACATTAAAATTTGGAGTTACAGGTTTAGCAGCAGCAACATCATATAGATTGAAAGTTCAATCTACAGATGCTGGAGCAGCAACTTGTGATAGCGTTGAAGTAATTATTACTACAGCAGCGGCATAACAACAGTAGTAGTGTTTTGTTGGTTTTTCACTGCGTAAGTTGGGAGGGGGTTGTAAAGACCCCCTTTTTATTAAATAATCTTTTGTAGTTTTATACAAAGTTTTTTATGAGTAACCTAAGAGATAGAGTAATAAAATCATTTGCCTGGAAAAAGTCTAATAAGCATTGTGCTAAAAGATTGGGTATTACAATTGAAAAGTATCAATATATAAAAGATCAAGTTAGAGCAGAAAAGTTAAAAGGTAAAGTTGAGCAATTAAAAGATAAAATTGAACAGCAAGTTAACTTAGATAAGGGCGAAGCAAAGCTTTCAGGTATATTTGATCATGAGCCTAAGAGTCCTGAAGAAATAATAGACTTATTAAATATAGATACTGCAGAGTGGAAGCTATCATCTTATTGGAATAAACAGATGGGAGATCACTGGAGAGTATCTGCTCTAGTTACAAGAATAAAAGACCAATCAGAAAAATACTTTAAAGAACTTTTAGATAATTGGGAACCAAAAACTTATACTATTCCTGCTGTAGATATAGATAAGTTATCTACAAATAAACTAGAAGTATGCGGTGTGATGTCATTACAGGACATACACTTTGGTAAAGAAGGTAATGAAACTGTAGATAAAGAATTTGAGGATACTATAATAAACTTAGTAGAGAGAGCTACTATGTCTCATTATATATCTCACATGTACTTTGTAGTAGGAGGCGATCTAATTAACATGGATACATTTGATGGAACAACTACAAAAGGTACACCATTGAATAATTGTGCGTCTGCTACAGAAGCTTATATACAAGCTTTTGATGCAATGCATTGGGCCATTAACTTTATAAAAGCACACTGTGATATACTTACTGTTGTTTATATTCCTGGTAATCATGACCGCTTATCATCATTCCACTTAGCACATGCATTATCCAAGTCTATTGATTGTGAAGATATTATGTGGGATATAGAATATAGTGAGCGTAAGGTTCATGTATGGCATGACAACTTTAATGCATTTGAGCATGGTGATGCTAATTCTAAAAATACACCTATTGTATATGCTACTGAGTTTGCAGAAGAGTGGGGTATGACTAAGAATAGAACTTTATTTACAGGTCACTACCATAGTAATAGAAAGGTAGAGTATGTGACAACTAGTGAGAACACTGGATTTATTCATAAGACTTTACCAAGTTTATCTAATACAGATTATTATCATTATCATAATAAATATGTAGGTAATAGAAGATCAGGTAAACTAGAATTACAACATCCGCATATAGGAAACATATGTGAACTGACGTATTCAGTATAATAAATTGTACCATATGTCCTGTTTTTTTTGTAAATTATACATATAGTGATGGGTAATAGTTTTAAGAAACCAGATTTAAATGCTCCTAGATTTAGAGAAAAACGTCTAGGGTTTTTAAATAAGAAAACTATAAATGAGTTTAAGGAGTTGAAACCTCTTTACTCTGATATAGATGACGACAAACTTAAAGCTATTATAAGGATATATAACCGAAGGCTATGGGAGGGGGTTATTGAGCACAGGGATGGCGTAGAGCTACCTAACTCATTAGGTTATTTATTTATTGGGACTTGTCCCCCATCTAAAGGTGGTAATGTAGATTTTGCTTTATCTAGTAAATATGGCAAAAGTCTAAGAAACAAAAATTGGGATACAGACGGTAACATTGGAAAAATATTTTATACAAACTGGTCAACAAAGTATAGATTTCAAAATAGAGATCTATGGGGATTTACAGCAACAAGAGAGTTTAAGAGAACCGTTGCAAAGCAATATCCTAAACGTTGGACTAGATATATAAAAATGAAAAGTAGATTCCGTGTTGCTAGCCTGTATAAAAACAGGAAGAGCAATGGCAAAGATCAATGAGGTCATATCTAGAATAAGAGGTCAAGTAAAAGGGAGCACGGAAGATGCATTCCTTACTGACAGATATATTTATAGTTTAGTTATTAAGTTTGCTCAAATATTAATGCGCAGACAGGATTTTGCAAATAAACTAATGAAGTTTAATCCTGTTTGGAAAACGCTTCCTTTTATAGAGCTTATTGATGTAGATAAAGTAGAGGCAAAGTGTACTGGAATATCTAGCGGTTGTACAATCAAAAGAAGCAAAGACAAGCTTCCTGAAATGATTGAGGGGTATTGGGGTCCATTGATTAGGACTGTAAGCTCCATAGACGGCTCTGTAGAGCTTCAACCTACTCAACCTGGTACTTATGTATCAATGAGTAAGACAACGTCCTTTAAATACAATAAGAGAAAATACTTCTGGTATTTAGATGGATACTTGTATATGCCTAATATAGAATGGGATGCTATAAAGCTTGAAGGTGTATTTAATGATGATATATCAGATTGGCTATGTGATTCACCAGATGAGTGTGTTCCACGTTATGAGCAAGAGCTATATGTACCTGAAGCGTTGTTAGCTGAAATAGAAAATCAAGTTGTTTCCGGAATGTTTAACACAATGAAAGTTCCTCAAGAAGATGGGGACAATCAGATTAATGTACATAGATCATGAGTGTATCACATAAATATAGAACGTTTGATCAACTATTGGAAGATGTTATGGTTGACTTTTCAACCTATGCATTAGAAGGTATGATAGAACCGCAACAACTTATTAAGGTTGCCACAAGAGTAAACTATGATTTAGGTTTAAGAATACATAGAACTAAAGAAGTTGTTCTTGATATTGAACACGGTAAAGCTCAGTTGCCTTCTGACTTTGCATATCTAAACTATGCATTTAGATGTGGTGATTACACTGTTGTACAACAAATGCCATCAGGTACACATATTGAAACTACTAATGATGTACCATATAAACCAGCTCCTGGTGAAGCAGGCCCTTGCGAAGATCCTGAGTGTAGAGATGTGTGTGTTATTAAAACTTGTAATGACAAGAACAGCTATCAATTAGTACAGCGTATTGGTGGTGGTCAGTACAGAACATACACAGCATTTAGATCATTAAAGATTCAAAACGTAAATGATCAAGTATGTGATTGCCCAAACATTAGTGAGCAAGCGCACGATATAGCAGAAATTAAAGATGGGTTTATGGTGACTAGTTTTACAACAGGTTGTGTATACATAAGCTATCAAGGTGCAATGGAAGATAATAGCGGTAATCTTTTAGTGCTAGATCATCCATATTGTAATGAATACTATGAGTATGCTCTTAAACAACGTATACTAGAGAACATGGTATTTGCAGGTGAGAATGTAGCAAATCAATTAAACTTGATTGAATCAAGATTAAGAGCTGCAAGGAATAATGCATTAGGATTTGTTAATACACCTAACTTCCAAGAAATGCAAAAGATATGGTGGACTAATAGAAGAGCCCAGTATCATAATTATTATAACATGTTCAAGAGTTATCCTGTAACCGGTTAATATGGCGAAGCAAAGAAGAACATCTACAAGAAAAACAAGTACTGGACGGTCATCACAGTTAAGTAATGCAACATCTAGTATTGAGACTAATTCCTTTATAAAGGGTATGGTAAAAGATACCAATGCCAGTTTTCAAGGGAAGGATACTTGGGCTCATGCAAGAAATGCTGCTAACAACTCTACTGATGGAGATGTTGGTACTTTAGGTAATGAGCCTGCTAATTTGCAATGTGCAACTGTGCCTTATACTATTATAGGTGCAATACACTTATACGCAGATCAGTGGGTTGTATATTCTACAGATGATACAAACTCAGAGATAGGTACATTTGATGATAGCGAATGTAAGTATGAGACATTAGTAAATGATCCTTGTTTAGGATTTAACAGAGAGCATCTTATTACAGGAGCCTCAAAAGAAAACTTTGATTGTACATGGCAGGTATATTGGGATGATGCATTGAATCCATCCCGTACAATGAATGTAGATGATGTTCCATTTATTCAAATAGAAGTACAACCTCCTGGTGCAGACTGTGTTATATATGAGGACACAGATAGATTAGATTGTGAAAAACTTAGACTAGCTCCATTATTAAAAACACCTTGTGTAGAATTATTTAATGGAAATAATGCAGGTCAGCTCAAGAATGGTTCATATCAAGCATATGTTGCATACTTAGTTAATGGCCAAAGAGTTAGTGATTATATAGGTATATCAAATCTTCAGTCTTTATTTGATCATCAAGGAACATCAGGATCACTTGATATTAGAATTACAAATCTTGAAGAAAATAGTGTTCAAGAATATGAGTTAGTAATTCTTATAAATAATCAAAATCAAATATTTGCAAAAAGAATTGGTACATATAGTGTACATCAAACAGATATTAATTTAACATTTATAGATCCAGAGCTTGAGGATATTAAGTTAGGTGATCTAGTATTAAATAGACCTACATATGAAAGGTCTGAAGAGATGTATGTGGTCAATGATTATTTAATTAGATCAGGACCAGTAGGTCAATTTGATTTTAATTATCAGCCATTAGCTAATCAAATTCAAGCAGAGTATGTTGTAGCAGAAGTTCCTTCAGATTATTATTATAAGGGTGGGAACGCTGTAGGATTTATGCGTGATGAGGTGTATTCATTTTTTATACGATGGATATATAATACAGGTGAAAGATCTGCTTCATATCACATTCCCGGTAGACCACTTAATACAACCTTTTCCTATAGAAATGGAACAGCTAACTTTTTAGAAGGTGAGGATGCTAATGTTGCGGGTCCTAATGCTATTGATACAGGAATTACTGAACAAGCGTGGCAAGTATTTAATACTGCACTTCCACCTAGTTTTCCAACAACACCTGTTTTTGGTGGAGCACCTGCTCAGAATGATACATTTAGAATAATTGGTGACGGTATTATGGGATATTGGGAATCTACAGAAAGATATCCTAATAAGCCTGAAGTATTTAATTCTAATATATCTGGTAGACCTGAGCTTGATTTATGCAATCAACCTATTAGACACCATAGAATACCATCTGAAGAAGTTGCGCAGCAATTACATCTTAATACACCAGATGGTGAAACAATAAGGATTGTTGGTGTTCAGTTTAATAATATTCTTAGACCGGTTGACAATGATGGTGATGTTATACCAAACATTGTTGGGTATGAAATACTAAGAGGATCAAGAGAAAACAATAAATCTATTCTTGCTAAAGGTATATTCCGTAATATGCGTGAATATAAACTTAGAAAAGAAGATGATATAACAGGATTAGATTTACAAGCTGTATATCCTAATTATCCTTATAATGAATTAGATAATGGCCCAGGTGATGTATTTTTTCATACAGGACAATTAGATCAATCTTTTTTAAGTAATGTAAATAAAACATTTGGTGCTGATAGTTATGATCAGTCAATAAATAAGTTTGATCCATTAACTGGATATAAAAAAGATATATTTACATTTCATTCACCAGACTTAATGTTTACCAGACCTTTTCTTAATGCATATGAGACAAGGATGTATGGTGAGAAGTTTGGATTTTCAACAGGTGCGTTTATACCAACTGAAAAACATCCAAAGCAAAAGTTATTAAGAAATCCAGCTGCAATAATATCTGCAATATTAGGAACAGCATTTGCAGTATCTCAAGTAGCAGGTTTACAGGATAAGCAGAGGCTACCTATTCAAGGTTTAAATATTGGATTTGCAGGATTATTTCCAAGATTTACTAATGGTACTTCGCAAATTCCATTTCTAGATGTCAATAGGGCAATGGCTGCACCTGCAGCAAAAGCTAGTAACCTTCGTTTACAGTTAGGTTCAAATGCAGCTAAAAGTAAATTAGCGGTTCGACAAGGAATAAATGCAGCAGTAACAGCTGGAGAAATTGCAATAGGAGATTTTTTTGATCAAATGGTTGCCGGTGGTATAGTTGGTGATATTGGAGATATTGCACTTTCACAAGCTGATGCTAGATTTGCAGCAGGTCAACCTGGTACTATGGGAGGTGGTACAATAGAAGTTGATAATGGTACTAAATTTAAAAGTTTGCCAGCTCCTGTGCGTGTAGCTACTAGTATTCCAGTATTCTTAATGAATGCTACTACTGGTGGTCAAGAGATAGTAGAGTTAATATATAATTTTATGTCTCCCAAAGCTTTTGCTTATAAGTATAACTCACATGGTTTTTATGGTAATTATAGAAGGTTACCTGTTGGAGATAGATTTAGATCTAGAAATACTGCATCAAATTATATAGGAGAGTCATTTCAGATATTTGGTGATTTAAATAATCAGGTTAAAATAAATAATTTAAAAAGACCTGACACAGTTGCTATACAAACATTAGATGAGTTTAATGATCCTCAAAATATTGATGATTCAAGAATAAGCATTGGTAGATATTCACGTGAAACTATTGTGGATGATCCTAATGCTTTTGATATTTACTTTAATCCATCTAATTCAATTAGAAGAAATATATCAGCATTATACGGTGCATTAAAATTTAATTTAGCAAATCAGTATGGTCAGCTAGAGAATATTAAGCAAGTTCCAATGAGAGATTGCTTGCATTTAATTGACTCAACAAAACCTGATCAATTTTTATATTCTACTAAACCAATATTTTCTGGTGATACTTATGTAGGCAGATATACTGAGAAAGTTATAATGCCTATATTTTCATTCTTCACAAAAGATTTACCGGATGAGTTTCCTTACGACTATTTAAAAGGTATTAATATTCCTTATCCAAGATATTGGATGGATAGTAAGAAATATGATTTAAGTGAGATTGTAGATTCTATAGGTAGTTCTATTCAAGCATTGTTAGATAATGGTAATGGGTTTGATAGCGGTATGCCAAATAATTTATATTATTTAGATAGGCATCCATTTACAGTTAATGGTCAAGCATTAATTAATAGTAATTCACCTTCAGATATAGATTCTGGTGAAGGACCAATTAATGTCAACACAGGTGTTAGTAAAAGAGTAATGCCTAGATATGCTATGGATAATTCTTATATGTATACACATATAAATGGTGTTCAAGATTTCTTTGTAGAATCAGAAATTAATTTAGCTCAAAGAGATCACCAGGAACCACCTGCTAGAAGATTCTATGATATATATAAATATAATGATCTTAAAACATTGTTTCATTCTGATATAGTTGAAGAAGGAAATTTTTATTTATATGATTATTCATTAAGTGCAAGTCACTTTGTTACTAACTTAACATCTCAAGGTGCCGTACAAGAAAGAGACTATGATCCGCAGATTGCAGAAACTTGTTATACATCATACCCTAAAAGATTAATCTATTCATTAAGAGCACAAGAAGAATCTAAAAGAGATTTTTGGAGAGTGTTCTTACCTAACAACTATAGAGACTTTGTAAATGAGGTTACAGTTATTAAACCAATTAATAAGACTGGTGCAATAATGTTATTTCCTTATCAGTCTCCTACTACATTTACAGGTGTAGATCAATTACAAACTGATTTAGATACAAAGGTAACATTAGGTGATGGTGGATTATTTAATCAAGCATTCCAAAATATAGTTAATGCTGAGGTAGGATATGAGCATGGTTCTTGTGAAAGTGCAAGAAGTGTAATTAATACACCATCAGGAGTATTTTATATATCACAGGCACAAGGTAAGATATTTCAATACACTGGACAGTTGGTAAATATTGCTAATCAAGGAATGAAGTGGTGGTTTAATAAATACTTACCATCTACATTGATTAGACAATTTCCTGAGTTTGAGGAATCTATATTAGCAGATAACCCTGTAGTAGGTATAGGATGTCAATCAATCTATGATGCTAATGATGATATAGTATACTTCTGTAAGAAAGATTATAAAGTTAGAGAGGAGTATCTAGATAATATATCATATACATTGGATGGAGGATTTGTATACACAGGACCAATAAGAGGGGTTACACCACCTCCTCCTCCACCAGATGATCCTACTCAATCAAATCCAATTGGTGTTGCGGATCCATCTGCATTAATAGGAGTTCCAATTGAGCTTGGTGATTTTAGATATTTTGAAGATACATCATGGACAGTTAGTTATGATCCAAAAGCAAAAGCATGGATTTCATTCCATGATTGGCATCCTGAATTAACATTACCAAGTATTAATCACTTCTTAACAACTAAGACAACCACTAGTGATCGGGTGCAATGTCCTCCGGGTTATTCATTTGATCCTGTACAAGGTGACTGTGTTCAATTAATAAATGAAACAGCACCTGCTATAGTAGATATTGATTTTGTTAATAATAATACTGGTACTAGTCAATTTAGATGCCCATCTGGTTATATAAGAGTTTACTTAGATGCAAACGGTGAATGGACAAGTCCAACTCCACAACCTGGAACAGGAGCTGGTAAATTTATTTGTAAGCGTGTAACATGTAATTGTCCACCTCCACCGGCTAATACAACTGTAACTGAGTATGGAGATTGTGATGATGTATACTTAGCAGGATCTACAGGATATGTAAATCAGAATCCTAGGATATGTAATTACTTCTCAGAAGATAGGCAACCATCTAACTTTAAAACAGGTGGATTTTGGAGACACAATGTGAGATGTGATTTATATGCAAACTTCTATGGTCAGAATTATCCTTGGGAAGTAGAGTTAGTAGAAACACATGGTCAGATTGTAGATACACTTAGAAGTTTAGAATATCAACTTGAGAGTTATGTGTACTCAGGTGATTTATATAATGCATGTGCGGATGATAGATGGCATGATTTAGATTTTAACTTTGATGAGTTGATAATTCATAATACTGAACAGGTATCTGGATTATTAAGATTAAATATCAATCCAAAAAATGATCCGTTTGGTGCATTGAATTATCCAATTATAAACTCAGATAGCATAGATGTATTATATTCTAAAGAAGAACAGAAGTATAGAATTAATCAGTTCTATGATGTTACTAGAGATAGGGGTGAGTTTACATTAAACGTTCAAGAAACTATTTTTGATACTCAGTCTAATGGTTATATTAAAACATTAAATCCTAATAACTTAGATTACACTAAGGCAGAAACAGAGCATAAGAAGTTTAGACATTACTTTAACAAAGTATTATTAAGAAGACGAATATCAGCTGACAAGAAGATGTTACTGAAAGTGCACAATAGTAAATTATTATATTCCTTTAGATAATGAAAAAGTTTGAGAAATACGAAAGAAGAGGTTTACCTGGGGGACCTAATGAGGTTGCATCATATATGACTGGTGCTTTTTCTACACAAGGTTACAAATCAAATTCTCCAGATAAGTATAATGACTTTAACATTATAGCTTCAAACAATATTACTATGAAAGGTGTAGACTTTCCAGTATTTGGTATGGACAACTTAGGTAACATGGCAGCAATGATGCCAGGTGCAGATTATAAGTTTCCTGGTGACATGGTATTTGAATTACCAATGGCTCAAAGAGGATTAGAAACATCTACAGATAATCCATTACTACCATTTTCTGCTGAGAAAATGAGAGCATACAAAGCGGGAGAAATAGATTTATTACAGTTAACTAGTGATGATAGACATATTAAGGACATGCCTTATTATCAAGATAGGTATGACTTTACAGATAATACTCAAAGATTTTATAATCAAGAACCTACAATAGATTTATCTACACAAACATCAAAATATACAAATCTTCCTAAAGAGTTTGAGGTTATTCTTCAAAAAGAACCAGAGTTAGATCCAGATGATTTTATGGGAGGTCCGCCTGAAAAAGAAGATTACCCTACATTTAATGATTATCTAGATGCTATTGATATATATTGGGATAATTATGATAATGAGTTTGAAAAAATGCGAACTGATGGTGATAATTATAATACAGTAAGTTTTGGTAATCCAGTACCTTTTGATCCAACAATAGAATATATAGACAAAGCATCAACTACACCCAGTCAGCTTAATGAATTTTATGATCAAGACTTATATGATCAATATAATTATATAAGGCGTATTTATTCAGATATAGGTGATCTAAATGATAGTGGTAATACAGGTGCACCAGGAACTATATTAAGTGATTATTTATTTAATATACCAGTAGCTCCTGGAACATCTAAAGATGATTTAGGAGTTAAATCATATATGCTTACAGCAGATAAGGATATAAGTATAAATGATTTTTTAACAGTTAATCCTATAACAAAAGAAGTAACATTTGAAGAAAAATTCTTTTATCCTGAATATTTGAATATACCTTATTCGATAGATGATATAATTTCTAATCCAAGATATGCAGATGAGTATAATTTACAAGTTACAAAGACTACAAAAGATGGTAGACCTTATTATAACATTATAGGGACACCACCATCATATACAGAAACTTATGAAGATGGTTCTAAAAATGTACGTACAGGAATAGTTTCTCCTATAACTGTTCAGATACCTAGAGGAGGTTCTAGAAAATTAGTTGCTTCTGTTCCAAGTTTAAAAGAATATGTACGTAATTTTTCTACATTTAATAATGAAGATATTAGAAGTAAGGATAAAGATGAAGCAGAAGAAATAGTCCAATTTGCTTTAACAGATTATTTAAGCCCTCCTCGTCATGCGACTACTCCATATGGTTATGGTTTTTATGGAGGAGCAAGACAGGACCGTAGTGACTATACTCTTTCAAACTTTGGTGTAGCAAGTAATTATGGAGCTGTAGGTCAACCTACATTTGGAATGAGGTATTTACCTGAAACAGATCAATATGACGTAACAAGTACAACAGCAACTCTAAAGCCTGAACTTGAAGAGGAGATGAAAACATTTGAAGGGGAACTTCAAAAAGACATTGAAAGAAAACATAAAATCATAAATGACAATTTTCTTTTACAATATATAGGTATGGATAATTTGTCAGACCAATCATTTAGAACTAGTGGGGGGAAAGAGTTTACTGAATTAGTTGATAATACAGGTAAGTCTAGTCAAGGTAAAACTTTATACTACTATGAAGATGATAATGGAGACCTTCTCTATGTAGCACCAATGACAAGATGGGGTACACAAAATAATCAGGCAGGAGAGGACCAAACTTTCTTAAAAAACTTTGAGCAATTTACTACAAAAGACGGTAAGTTAAAAAAGCCCAAGATGATTAATGAAAGAGATAACCCTGAAAAATTTAGGGAATTTGCATCCAATGTTAGGGAATGGGGGTTTGAAAATGCTGGAGCAGGTACTTTACCGACTTTCCAAGGACAATCAAATCCAGGTGGAGGTATCATAAGAAAAGACTTAATTAATCCCCAACGGGATTATTTAGCTACAAAGCAAAGAGGTGGTGAAAAAGACCCAAATAGAAAAGGAGGTATGAAACAAAGAGACCCTAACATGAAATATAATAATACAGTATCTCCATCAGGAAAGACGGGATATGCTGAAATTAGAGAGGAG
>Ga0098045_1000814_pt1 | contig 11638 bp, 24 predicted proteins | sample 11_taG_FD_77071 | JGI IMG/M metagenome (GOLD analysis project Ga0098045, IMG submission 77071) | Marine viral communities from the Subarctic Pacific Ocean - 11_ETSP_OMZ_AT15265 metaG | ecosystem: Environmental > Aquatic > Marine > Oceanic | place: Pacific Ocean | collected 2015-01-16 | reverse complement strand
CAAAAGCTCGTATCTGGGTTATAATCTATATAAACTTGCTTTCTTGTTCTCAGAGATAATTGCTCGTACATATTGTAAGGAATACCATTCGCTTCGTTCACAAATAGGTAATCTCTTTTACCAGATTTTGCATCTTGTTGGTTATCGTAAGAATTAAACTCCATTATGGACTTATTTTTAAACGTAAATATGCGATCTGATCTGTTGTAATGGAATATCTGTTGCTTTATACTATCATCTGAATTAATTATATCCAGAGCATCTCTAAATGCTCCTACCTTAAGGTTAGGTATATCTTGACCAACTATTGTTATTGTACACTCCTCTTCCAATGCTTTTGTAAATAACACTTGTAAAATAGCATACGTCTTACCAGAAGATGTGCCACCTTGATTAACTATTGTATCTGCTTTGGAATAATAGTTCTTGTGATATAGTACGCCAGTCTTAATCAACTATGTCCTTTTCGTTAGACGCTAATGGTACTCCAGTATCGATTATGTTAATATCTAAACTCTTGTATGTAGTTTCTTGCTGTACTTCAGAACGTTCTACATACCCTCTGTTCTTACCTTTGGTTTTTAGATAGAATATTGTAGCTGTTGTATTACCATCCATAATCTGCTTATGTAGTTGGCTTTCTGCAAAGTCCAATGTAATATTGGATATGTCCTCTACCTTAGTTTTAAACTCTTCATCCTCTCTACAGTATTTGTAGAAAGTCTCTCGGCTACAACCAGCTGTCTTACAAGCTGTTGTAACAACCCCTAAAGCCTTTTCCAACGATTCAAGTAAATTTGCTTTTAATATGTCAGTTTTTGTCATTTTTATAAAATCTTTGTAGCTTTTTTGACTTAATGTCATTTACAGCTTTTAGTTTAAATTTATCGCTTTTTTTGTTCTCTATTTTATCCCAGTCAATATCTGTTCTTCTTTTTAGTTTATGGGTAAAATGTTTTTTCCAGTTAACATAATGGTGTGGTCTACCAAATCGCATTTTAGTTTCTGCGTATTGTGGCCATATCTCTTCCAAAGATCTTGCTTTTAGCACTTTCTTTTCGTGTGCATTATTTTTATAAAGCTCGTCTTGGTTACCACCTTTCATTTTTACTATTGTGCTAACTTTATCTATTGTAAGTGCATTAAATAAAACAGTACACAAACCAGCATCCAATACTTGCAAACATAGATCTACATCTTCGTTATATTTTAATCTCCATCTAAAAGACATATCGTTACGCATTAACATAGCACTATAAGCGTGTGTGTTAACATAAAATGGTTTCTTAGTAAAACCACCAGTAAAGTATTGATAATTAAATGCACTTATCCCTATGTTAGTGTATCGGTCTGTAAACTCTTCTAATGTCTGTATTGCTTTTAGTCCATTACATTTAATCCTATATCCTTTGTTTAATCGTATAAATCCTCTAATATTATCGTCAAATGTCCAATGCTTTTTATGTCCATTCTCAATAGAATGCTCCCAAGCAAAGTTTCTGGCTGGGTAGCTACCAACTCCTAAATTAGAAAAAGGTAAAGCCAATACGTATTTAGCACCTAACGATTTGCAATAGTTGTCATATTCTTGTGGCTCGACTAAGATCTTAAAGTCAATACCATCTTTGATAAACATATTTGCTGTTAGTGGATTATCCCATCTGCCTTTGGATACGATATATACTGGATATTTTGTATTCATTGTTTTTTCATCATTGGTTTCTGCTTAAATGTTTTCCATATTTTAGATGGCTTTATTTCTGACTGACCATTTTTGGTGTATTCTGTAAACCATTTTGGATATGTTCTACATAGATTAACGTGCATTTTCTTTCTACCATTATTTTTATAGTCTGCTGAATTGCAACCACCTTTAATGCTACCACTTTTTGGTGTAGTAAAGCTGTACTCATTAAAAAGCATAGTGACGTATTTTTCCATTAATAACCTAACACTAAAATCAATATCTTCAGAAGTGTTTGGCTGGTATCTGGATTTTACATCATTATTTAGTAACTGAAAACAATATATCATTTTATTTAAGTCAATATTATTCTTCTTAGAAAAAGCAAAGCCATCGTGTCCTATACAGCCACCACCATAATTTACACACTTATCTGCCATTTGTTCTATTGTATTTAGCATTTTGGTAGGATCTGTTATTTTAGCTCTATCTCTTGTGCCTTTATATTTATTCATTGGTCTGTAAAACAATGCTTTTAAATCATCGTCTGTCTGCCAATGCTTTTCATACCCTTGTTCTTTGCTCCACTCAATACAAAAGTTTCTAACGTAATAAATCCCTTTATCGTTAGCACCTATATTAACAACTTTGTCTTTGCCAAATCTTTCTACATAGCCATTATAATCTTGTGGCTCTACCATATAGAAGTATTTAACACCATAAGGCTGTAACAGATTATGTGTTGTACATATATCTGCTCTATCCTTAGACACTATGCATACTGGATATTTATTCATATTCCAAAGACGACATATCGTTTCTACCCTCAAAAGGATAATGCGTTATCCAAGCACCACTTTGCTTAGTGATAAATTCCATATCTTTTTCTTTGGCATAATGCTCTCGGTCATATTCATTCTCAAAATGTATTATGATTTTTAGCGTATCCTCTTTCTCTTCAAATTCTGGCATACCTACCCACTCATCATCTTCAGTACCACTATTGACCATATCCAAATCAGAGTTAGCATCTAACTGCCATACGTCCATACCCCACTCACCTAACAGCTCACTATCCCACTCATTAGCCAAAGCATCCCAATCCCACTCTCCAAATCCTACATTATCTTTAATGACAAACTGTTTTTTTTTATCTTCTGTAAGATTTTTGGCTTTTATAATTTCTACCTCTTCTATACCTAAATCTGTTAATGCCTTAAGTCGCATATTACCACCCAGTACAACCATATCGTCATCAACAACTATTGGTCGTAATTTTAGCATCTCTGGAAAGTCTTGTATTGACTTTTTTAATCTCTCAAATTTTTCATCTCTAATAAATCTAGGATTATTAGGATTTGGTTTTAGATCTTTTAATTTTACTTTCATTTTAAATATTTATCGTATAATTTAACTACGTGCTTGTATATGCACTTACCACAGCTCACATCTGGTCTGTATCTAAAGTTATCTTGGCATAGCTGTATAAACTCTTCTTGTAGTGGTTTACTTAATCGACCACCTTTTTGTTTTTGTATTGCTCGTATTTCTTTTTCTAATTCTTCTGTCATAGTGCTTGTAATCTTTTTTCGTTCTCTTTAGTTAAATTGTATTTTATTGTAACATCTTCTTTTAGCTTTAAACCTAAATCAACTTGCATTGTATGATTACCTTTTATTTTCTTAATTGCAGATGCCCACTCATTATTATATACCTTTAAGCTATTTTTATTTGTCGAGAACAAATTGTATGGATCTACTGCTGATACCATTACTGGCTTTGCAAAGTGTCCAGCTTCAATCATTTTTAACTCAGACTTGCAACTATTAAAATCGTTTTCTTTTAATGGTATAACACAGATGCCACAATCTTGGTAGTCCTTAGCGTATTCTTGTATATCGCTAATCTGCACCTTAATTCCTTTTAAGCGTTTAGGTAGTCTTGGTGTCTTTACGAAAAATGTTTCATTATCAAAAGCATCTCCTAACAATTTTAGATCTTTAAGATGTGTTGTACCGCCAGAATAAAAGAAAGTGTCAAAGTCCAAAGACAGATCTTCATACGCATATTGATTTTCTTGTGGATCTAAAGCATTTTTAATTACCAATACATTTTTATTATATGGCTTTACCTTATCTGCAAGTATAGGAGTCGTGGCCCATACTTGATCTGCCAACTTTAGATTTTTAACAATACATTTATCCAAGTGGCTTTTTTGGTAATAATGACGCATTGGATGTCCTTTTGGCAATACCCAGTAATCGTCTATGTCACAAATAACCTTTATACCTTTTGCTCTAAGTTTTAAGTATGTTTCCTCTGGCTGAAGCAACCCAGATATGTTTCTGTTATAAACGACGTGTGTTACTCCATCTAAATTATTAAAAAATTCATCATTTTTATTTAGTAATACAACTACGTCAATACCATAATCTCGTTTCATTTTAGCAAATGGCATAAGTAACCTATGGTAACTAACTCCATTGATACCTCTAACGATTACAGCTATTTTAATCTTGTTCTCGTACATTATCTTAAATTGTTTTTTGGCTTTCTTATAATCTGCTTTAAGAGTCCTATAACCTATTGAAGCACCCTTATGGATTTGTGTTAAGGTCTCGCCATTAGCAATAGCCCTTAAAATATTAGCATAATAATTGTTCATTTTATCGAGGACTTGCTCGACATCTGGATGTTCTGAGTTTTCGTTGTCAAAGTAGAGATCTCGTTTTTTGCATTTTTTAAGCCATTGGTTACGCATAACCATTGCAAAATAGCCTTTTAGGTTTTCAAGTGGTGGTTTCTGGATACATATTTCAAAAGCAATAGAGATTAGCTCGTCTGCTTCCAATTTATTTTTGGTTAGCTTTAGAGCATAATCTCGTATGCTATCATCAAAATATATGTCCTCTAATTTCAAAAGGGCAAACCAGCTTCTTCGGTAGCCAGTTCTTTCTTAGGCTCTGGTTTCCAAGTGTCAAGCTCAACGTATGGCTTACCACTTTTACCGATATTAATTTTTAAATTAACCCAACCATTGTCTGTGTGCTTCTGAATAAATTGTATGGCTTCTTCTGCTTTTAAGCTAAGACCACCAATAACCCATTCTGGAGAATTTGGATTCATTTTAAACATAAATCCGTCTGCAAATACTTTTTCTGTTTTGTTCATTTTACTTATTTTCGTTTATTATCATTGACAAAAGTACAGAATAATTTGCTAAATCCAAAACGCTATCCTCTATACTCTCGTTGTTTGGCTCTTTATCTGTATTAATCAAAACACCTAATCTTGCAACTTTAGTGGCAATTAAATTCAAGCAATTAGTTCTAGCATCTCCACCAGCTATTGCTCCAGCCAATTTAAAATTACTTAGACGATCTTTGTTTGCATAATCGTCTCCTTTACTAAATAGTGTTTTTTTCATCTCTTCGGTTATGTAACCAAAGTGTGCCATCTGTTCTTTTTTTGTCATATTTCTTTGTTTAGTTTTATGTCTTGTAATTTCCACTCGTGACGTCTTGCGTGTGGTATTTTATGTCTGCTCATTAATCTATTAAATAATGTTTCTTTCTCTGCTATGTTTCCATAAACCTCTTCGCTTAACACTCTGTTAGATCTCTTTGCTGTGACTTGATATAATCCTTTCATAATTTATCGTGCTTTTTGTGGCATTCTCTACATCTTACCTTAATATTGTTTACATCCCAAGCCAGTTCTGTTCTTCTGGTTTTTTGGGCTTTATCAACTGAGATATTATGTGAGCAATCCAATATTCCTCTTGATGTCAAGCAATCTTCACAAAAGTTATATCCAAACTCCCAAAATTGTTCGCTAAGAGCATTTGCCTTTGCCTCTCGTATCTTTCTATCAATGACGCTCTTTGCTACTCGTTCATCGTCTGATGTATAGTAGTGGTTCATATTGTATGCAAATCTATACATTTTGTTTAAAAGTTTTTTAATTTATTATCCACATTAATTTTGTTTTGTAAATTATCAATATGGTTTTCTAGCATTTTAATCTTATCTAGTTGCCTTATAAACTTATCGTAAAACTCATAATTTTGTTTTTCTAGGTAACAAGTGTAGTGCATTAAGCTATTTAATTTGTCTATCTTGTCTTGTTTAGCTTTATTAGGCTGTTTCATAATCTTTAATTCAATACCAGATATAACTTGTCTTGCTTCTTCTATAATTTTAGTGTCGTTAAAAAGGGTCATTTGTTTCGTGTATTATTGATTTTATTGGATCTTTTATTATTTCTTGATTGTCGTATGCATATTTCTTAATATTAAAAACTGGATCGTATTCATAAAATCTTTGCTTGTTCCAATCTATTTGTAAATAGCATTCACCTAGTTGGCCATAATGTTTTGGTTTTACTTTGTCTACATTAATAATATATGGCTCGTGGTTATCTTTAGAGTTCTTATGTACTACAATAATATTTCTACCATTGTTATTCCATTCTGAGCCACCCATTAGATCATATACGCTTGGTTTATTTACGTCACCATTCTTAACTTGTTTTGGATCTGGATTTTTTGGGTGTATAATAATAAAGCTGTGCATATTATTTACTTCCATAAAGCGATTACGTTTAGATAAGATCTTGCGTAGGTAATCTGGACTTGTTGGCTCTCCTTTATGTGCTAAATAATTCCAACTGTCTATAACTGCTGAGTGGCAATTATTTTCTTTTGCATAATTCCAAAAAGCCTCTGGCTCTATTGTTTGTTCTGAAGATATAAATTTAAATCTATCTAATAATGTACTGCTATATTTAGCAATTTCTTTCTCGGTTATTGTATTCTTATAACCTTTTGCAAATGTCTTACCAGTCATTTTATGTAGCAAGTTAGATATAACCTCTGTATCGCTACCATCGTCTGGCATATAAATACAATGTCTCCAGTTCTCGTTAATAGTTAAGCCCATTAATATCTCTTTGAGAAATAGCGACTTACCATAAAAGGGATAACCAGTTATATCTGTGCAACCACCCTTAACAAATGTAAGCTGTTCGTCAAAAGATCTAAGACCTAAGCCATAACCTTTTGGTATACCATTTTTATGTAGATCGTATAATTGGTCTAATATATCTGATGTAGATTTTATCATATGTGCTTTCTTTGAATTTTAAAGTCCGACATATTAACAAATCTTTCGAGTTTATCTGGTCTTGTAATAAATTCTAATGTTAAGTATTTATACCTAGTTTCTATATGGTGTTGGTCTTTACTTGCATTTTTTAAAGCCAACACTATGTCTTCTTTAGTATAGCCCTCTTTTATTCTATCTTTTAGTTGCTTCTTAGCTTTCTCTGGTACAACTCTAGCATTCTTACCTAAAATAGAATTAAACACCTCTAAAAGTTTTTTATTGTCTATTATAATATTATCTTCTTTACTTTTCTTTACTTTACTTGCAATGCTATCGTTATGCTCTAGCAATGCTGGCTGTTCTTTATTCCATCTTTTATTTGCTTTTTCTCTCGCAACATTAGACTTTTCTAGTCTTTTATCTAATCTACGCTGTATGGAAATACTGCTAAATGTATTATCCGTTAATACAAATAAATTAAAATCTTCCACAATACTTTCGTATAAAGTCGTAGTACAACTAAGATAATAGGAATACATCTCGTAATCTCTATTAAGTTTGTTGTCGTTTTGGTACAAATCTTCTATTATACACCAATAAACACCATAACCCTCCATACCGTGTTTGTAGATTAATCGCTTAATCTTTTCGTCTGCCCTTGATCCGTAATCGTGGCTGAAATAAAATGTTTCTTTCATATATTTTGTTTTGTTGGCTACAAATATCTTAAAAAGACCTTAACAAAAAAAACCTAATTTTGTAGTATGATAATAATTTTAAAAAATTTACCTAAGATCTCGTTAAACAAGTGGTACGCTGGAATGCATTGGGCTAATCGTAAAAAAATAAAAGACAATTACATTAAAATAATAAAGAGTCAGTTTAATGAAGTATTAAGCAAAAACAATACTTATAATACAGAATACCATTTTACATTTAAATCAAGAGCATTGGACGCTTCTAATTGTGTGGCTATGGTTAAAATGATAGAGGATATAATTTTTGAGAATGACAGTTATAAGATAGTTAAAAGCATACTAATTACCAGCGAAAAAGGTGATGAAGATACGCTAACAATCAAAATAAAATAAAAAAAATTCTTTTTGTATTGGTTTTTTATACTATATTTGTACCATTATAAGATACAAACACAATATGAATTTAGAATTTACACCAGAACAATTATCCACCATACTCGGTCAGATGAAAGAGCGAAAAGAAGATCTTGAAAAGACATTACTATTAGTAGAGGGACAAAAAGATTTTAGAGATATGCTACAGTACGAAATTAAATTAACAGACGATATTATTAATATCTGTTTAGAATACCTATAATAATTAACACACAAAACAATATGATACAAACAATTAATTTTTACGATTTTGAAGTTGGTTTTAAACTTCATAAACGCCACTACAATTACACTACTGCTGGACTCAGAGCATTATTTAATTACTTTGAACAATTAGAAGATGATATGGGCAGACAAATCGAGTTTGACCCAGTAGCTATAACTTGCGAGTACACAGAGTATGATAGAATAGAAGATTTTTGGTGTGATTATGACCAAGAGGATTATCCAGACATAGATGCTATCGAGAATGAAACAATAGTTATAATGATAGACGAAGATTCATTTATAATACAAGCATTTTAATAATATGAAAGTAATATGCGACAGATGCAGAAATTATTGGATAAGTCCTTGTGGTACTTCAGAAACTTGTTACGCTTTTTATGACAGACAAACAAAGTTCAAAAATGGAATTACAAAGGACTATATCGAACAAAGAATAATAGGAGAAAAAAATCATTGTAAAGAATTTAAAAAAATATGAAAGAACCAATTTTAAAATTATTATCAGCATTTATGCCATTATCATTATGGTGTTGTGCAGTAGAAGAACCAAGAGCAGCATCAATATTATTCTTAATTGGATTATTTGCAGCCTTAGAATTAACATACATAAAAACAAGAAAATGAATATAAAACCAAACAGACAACAAATAGTAGACGCAATAGCCTATTTCGAAGGGGTGGGCTTTATTAAAGATCTAACAACAGACAAAAGACACTACGCACAAATCTTATTGAATCACGCAAAATATACTATAAACGCAAGTGATGCAGAAGAAATATTTGATGCAAAAAACTTATTATACAAAGCTGGTTATCAAATTGCAATATTTAACGTATCAGATATTACAGACCATTTTTATTGTTCTGAAGATATGGCACACCAAATATTAGAAGAGGTTTATGACGATATGGATGAAGATAGCTGGAACGAGATAGTGTATAAATGCAATCATTACGAAATAAAACAAAAAGATTAAAAAAATGAAATATAGCAAAAAAATATCCCCAGAATTAAAAGACATACTGAAGTCTTGCACATCAGTAAGCCAACGAGAAGAAACAGCAACCAATCATAACATATCTATTCATACATTGAATAGCGTTATTAATGGTAGCAGAAATATAACCTTAAAAAACCAGAAGTGCATACAAGATCTACTTGCAAAAGCAATTAACAATGCAAAAGAAATGCACTTTACATTATTAGATTATTACCAAGAAATAAAATACCTATAAAAGAAAAAGCCCTCTGGGTCAATCGAGGGCTTTAATCACAATATGAAGAAACATTTAAGTTTCACACAAAACAGATACAAGGTTAACAACAAAAATTTTAACGAAATAAACATTATTTAAACATTTTAATTATATTTGTCCAATGAATTTATACACAAAACTAAACGAGGTCAAAAAAGAGATTGGAGCAATTTCTAAAGACAGCACAAATCCATTTTTTAAGTCAAAGTATTTTGACATTAATTCACTTCTCAGACACGTAGAGCCATTACTGCAAAAGAATGGTCTATTGTTATTACAGCCAATTATTAAAGGCGAGGTCTTTTCTGAGATCTTAGACGTAGAGTCTGGAGAAAGTGTAACAAGTGCCATACCATTACCTAATATGGAAGATCCACAGAAGTTAGGATCGGCAGTAACTTATTACAGACGATATACTCTCCAGTCATTATTGGGATTACAAGCAGAAGATGACGACGCTAACTCAGCCAGTCAAGCTACAAAAAGCCAAAAGCAATGGGTAAACCACGGCGATAAGATCTGGAACGCAGCAGTAGACAAAGGTGTAACTCTTAGCGAGTTAAAAAAGCACTATTCTATTAGTAAAATCAACGCAGAAGTATATCCAATAAAATGAAACAATTTAAGATAAGAGCATCTGCTTCCAGTAGTTTAATGACAAAGCCTCGTAATAAAAACGAGGTCTTGTCTAAAACAACCAAATCATATATAGATCAATGGATTAAAGAACAGATCTATGGTGTACAAAAGAACATAAAGTCCAAATATCTAGATAAAGGTAACCAAGTAGAGGATATGGCCATAGATTATGCTGGTCAAGAAAAAGGTTGGCTATTCGCACAGAAAAACGACGAATTCTTTGAAGATGAATATTTTTGTGGTACACCAGATGTGATCTTGGACGATAAGATTATAGACATAAAATCAAGTTGGGATTGTTTTACTTTTCCATTATTTGAAAAAGACATACCAAATAAAGCATATTATTACCAATTACAAGTTTATATGCACTTAACTGGTAAGCGTAAAGCAGAATTGGTATACGTCTTAATGAATACACCAGAACACTTAACTTATGAAGATAGCCACGACTATTCAGAAGTAAGTAGCGAGTATCGTATTAAGATCTATCCTATAGAATATGACGAAGAGGTTATTAAAAACTTACAAGAAAAAGTAGAACAAGCAAGGGTATACATAAACGAAATATGCAACTAGTGAAAGATTACAAAACAGAAAATCACGATTACCTATTCATTAGAAATACACTAAAGAAAGGGTACACACATCTAAATACAATAGTAGGTCTATGTAGAAAAGTTGGGATGAAAGAAGCACACAGAAAGATTACCGACCTAGTAAAGATGGAACAAATAGAGCAAGTAATGGTGCAAGACGAAGATGGAGATATCAGATATAAATATTTTCCAAAGCAAGACAAACCATCTTGTTATTCGGCTGCTGGCATAGAAAGTATTGGTGGTTGGCAAAGCGATGGAGTTTTAAAAGGTAAATTAACATTCGATAAGCTAATAAATTGCATATCTAAATACTATAATATACCAGTCAAAGAGATTACTGGAAACCACAGAAAGCGAGAAAAAGTAATGTGCAGACAAATGTTTTGTTACATAGCTAAAGAAAATATGCCAGAAGCATCTTTAAAAAGTATTGGTGATTTTTTAGGTGGACGAGACCATTCTACTGCAATACACTCGATACAAAAAGCATCAGATCTAATGACAGTAGAAAAGAAATTTAAAAAGGATTACATTAAGTTAAACGAATTTATCAAAATTAATTTATAATATGAACATCACAAAACAAGTAAAACAGCTATTGACGGAAAACCCAGAAATGAGAGACAAACCAAAAAAGCTATTACGCAAAGCATTGCAAGATGCTTATGGTATTAACATTCTATCTTCTATGATAATTGCAGAGCATTATAAAAATGTTTTAACCATTACTAGAGCCAGTCGTAAAATTCAGCAAGATCACGAAGAGCTGAGAGGTAAAGAATGGGCAAAGCGTAAAGGCATAAAAGCTGATATAGTCAAAGCTAAACTAGGGTACAAATGAAATTATTTTTAATTGTGTTAAATGTTAGTATATTTCTGACCACTTCCTCTATGGAGGTGGTTAGGAGTATTCCTAAAAACAATTTAATAGAAGCGATAATCTACGTTGAAAGTAGAGGGGATACAAACGCACATAATATCTCAGAAGAT
>Ga0098045_1000808_pt1 | contig 11678 bp, 8 predicted proteins | sample 11_taG_FD_77071 | JGI IMG/M metagenome (GOLD analysis project Ga0098045, IMG submission 77071) | Marine viral communities from the Subarctic Pacific Ocean - 11_ETSP_OMZ_AT15265 metaG | ecosystem: Environmental > Aquatic > Marine > Oceanic | place: Pacific Ocean | collected 2015-01-16 | reverse complement strand
TTTAAATCCGTAATGGTGCCTGTTGCGTCTACAGTTAAACTTTTGGCAAGTTGTGCTAATTCAAGGTTGCGGCTCATGTGTAATAATCCCGTTGTTATTACACTTATTTATCGATTAACCGCCTATACGATACACTTGTACTCCCCAATCACAATCTGCACCGCCTGGGTCACCGGGATCAGTTGTATAAGTTTGTACATTAATTGTGTCTGTACCATTTACATGAATTGCACAAACTACATTGCCATAATCGTCTAATCCTGTACTGCTACCACTAGCACCTGATATATTGCTATCGTTTCTTAAAATATCAGCACTTGCTTGATTTGTACTATTTTTCCTAACATTTATTCTACATTGATCAGGGTCGCCACTTGGTGCGGTACCTTTGTATCTCAAGTATGCATTTATAATATAGGTTCCTGCAGGAGGGGTGTTATTAAAAATAGTATTTACAGTAGAACTACCAATGCTTACACTTCCTTCATTCTCACTGTATTCACTACAATATAAAGAACCAAACATTACCCCAGTTTCCCTATCAATACGTAAAGAACTATAAAAACTTCCGTTAAACTGGCGATCTATATGAAAATCACCGTCATCAGCTGTATCACTAACACGAAAAATCCAACCCGGGCCACCATCATCTGCAACTGAAAATTTTATATGTCCTGTGCCCGGAGTATCACTTCCACTAGATTTTTGAATATGTAAATTATTTTGTGGATTAGATGTACCAATACCTACATATCCATTTTGCAAAAATGTCATTGCTTCAACTTCAGTACCAAGAGAATTATCCATAAAAACAGACAGTGAATTAGCATCACTGGCTCTTGATCCCATATACCTTAATGCACCACCATAATATGCATTATCAGTCTGGCCAGAGGATCCATCAAATCTAATTAGATTGACATCATAATCACTTGCGCCTACTCTAATTGCACTGCTATTTGAAGTGTGTCTGAGTCGAATCGTTTCACCAATACCCATATCTAAAGAATATTCAGGATTTGTTTCACCAATACCGACATTACCAGTAGAAGTAATTCTCATTTTTTCAGAAGATGAACTTGAGGAGCCAACACGGAATGCAAGTTCGTTGGCACTAGATGCGATACCAGCTTCTACAGTGCCACCGGATACTGCAAATTCCATTTGTGTAACAGAGCTGTTTCCTTGTATTCTTAATGGTGATCCATCAATTTCACTGATAATTTCAAGTTTTCTGTTTGGGTTAATTGTACCTATACCAACTTTATTGTTTGGTGCATCAACATAAAGAGTATTTGTATCAAAAATTACATTACCATTACCATCAGTAAGTAATACTCCAACAATCCCTGTATCTCCATCTAAAACTAATGACATGTGTTACTCCGGTTTTGTAGGCCATACGACATCATCTAAACTACTGTAAGTATTTGTGATATCTCTCAATGCCTGTCTATATGCTTGCCAGGCAGATTTTGTATCTGCTGGAATATCCCCTAATTGAGTCCAATCAGTTTCTTGTAATCTTCTATTTCTTGAATTTCTCAATTTTGATATAGGCAATGCACTTTTAATTTCTTCTATTTTAGATTGTAGTTCAGCATCACTAGGTGCATCCTCAGGACTATTATAAGTTACTTCGTTTGTTTTACCGTCAATTGAGTATCCTACAACACCTAGGCGCCTTATTGCTTCAAATTTAATTTGATAGTCTTGCATTTTATCCTCCTATCCTATATATTAATATTCTGTAATCATAATCTGCGCCACCTGGGTCTCCAGGATCAGTTGTATATGATACCACAGAAAGGGTATCACTACCATTTAATTCTACAGCAGCAGTAAAACTACCAAAGTCATCTAATCCTGTACTGCTACCACTAGCACCTGATAAATTGCTATCATTTTCCAATATATTTGCACTTGCAAATGCAGTTCCATTTTTTCTAGCTTCAATAACTACTCTGTCAGGGTCGCCACCTGGTGCGGTGCCTTTGTATCTTATAAAAGCATGCACCATATAGCCTCCTTTAGCAGGAGTCTGACTAGTATGAGTATTAGTAGTACTACTACCAACACTAGCAGCACCAAATAGATCGCTGATTTCACTCATTTTTAAATTTAAAGTAGTCATTTCATTATTGTCAATAGTTAAAGCTGCAGAAACACCCTGTATGTCAGTAATACGATTAGTTCCACTTGCTCCACCATAAACAATTTTAAAACTACTAACGCCACTATCATCAGCACCTATTGCCCAATTACAATCGTCTACAATTGTACCATTGATGTCATTAGAAGCAGTATCATAAAATCTAATAAATGGACTACTATTTAATTTTGGTGCTACTAAATCTATACCACTACCGTACTGGTTATTTGATGCTATATCCGCAGTAACTCTAACAGTAGCACTTTGATTCTCTTTTCCATGTACATGTAGACTAATATCATCAGTTCCACTAACTGCATTAGTTGTATTAATTCCAACATTTCCAAAATAGTCAAATATATGATTAGGTGTTGATCTGTTACCTACTTTAAAGTACATATTACGATCAGCTCGCCTGCCTTCAAATACTAAATGTGCACCAGCACCAGTAAAAGCGCCAGTATTACTATCTGATACCCATATTGTACTATCTTCAGTATTTTGTGCATAATCTGATCTTGATTCTAATCGTAATTGATGATTAGCTGATGGTGAACGAATTGATACTGGACCATAACTTTGTATTTTAACTGCATCTGTCGGATTAATACTTCCTGATTCATTTGAACTAGTATTACCTACAACTAATGATCCAGTATTCGAAACTATAACGTTTGTTCCTCCATTTATTCCAAATCTAATAGGAGCATTATCAGAACTATAACTTGTAATAAATAACGGCCTGTTTCCGTCTCCTTCCAGTCTATAATTAGACCCATCCCATAATCCAAAATTAACTTGATCACTACCATTTATTAATTTAATTCTAGTAGTGTTTCCTGGGCCGCTGAGTTCTAACCCAGTTGTTGGGGTTTTTGTTCCTATACCTAACCCTACGTTTAAAAATGCGGTACCATCTTGCTTAATAAAAGAAGTTTCAGCATTACTGCTGTTTACACCTTTTAGCCATGGGTCAGCACTGTCTGTTGCATTAATTATTCTATTAACAGTTGCAATACCTTCAATAGATAAATTTCCGTTAACATCTAATACAATGGCATTATTAACTGAATCTTCGTGTTTTATGTTTTCTACTGCTAACGTACTCATGTTTTATCCTACCAATCTCATTGTAAAAAAGTTTCTTGGCGTACTGGGCGCAACTGAACCAGTCGGGGATTGTATTTTAATAGCCCTATTTGCTGGGATATAAAAAATTCCCGAAGCTGTTGCACTAGTACCGTCACTGGCACCGGTACCGCCACCGCCACGTGCATTTGCACCAATAAAATCACCAGACCCGTCACTTACATACATTTGTCCGTCAGTTGAAAATAAAATACCTATGCTTATAAAATAATATCCAGCTATTGGAGTTGTAAACGTTCCTGTACTATTATTATAATAATTTCCTTCATTATAATTAACATTTTGAAAATTAATAACATATCCGTTTGATATGGTTGGCATACCATAGGCATAAAACCCAGGTTGATCTGGCATACTAATATGCCCAGTTGCACTAATACGCATACGTTCTGTGAGTGAATCACCACTTCCAGAAGGACTGGTTAAAAATCGTAAATCTCCACCATCTGGTCCTTGTCTGTGCGACTTAATATTTGTGATATTATTACCATTGTTAGCTGTTAATATCTGACTAACGTCTTGGTCATCAGTACCTCGGCCAGCCTCTAATTCAATAATAGCTGCATGTGATGAACTATTATTATGTATTTTAATACCAGTATTTTGTCCTGGATTATTATTCCTTATTTCTAAATCTCTTGTTGGACTCGTTGCTCCAATACCAACAAATCCAGTTTCTTTTATTGTTAAAATTATATTTTCGCTAGTAGTACTAGGATCTTTTATATAAAAATCTATAGTATGACTTACAGTATTGTATAACATTCTTGCTGAAACACTTGTTCCGTTGCCATCATAAAACCCATAAGTCATGTTTGCTGAACTATCAGCACCCTGCAATATAATACCCGTTGCATTAGATGTTATATCACCTACTACCACAGTGTCATGGCTTGTTCCTGGAATGTCAGGTGCATTATTTAATATGCCAACTCTTCCACTTATAATTAATTTTCCTGATGAATCAGTTTCAACAACTCTGTCCAGGTTGATAGTTTGCGCACCTGCAACTGCAGGTGCTATTAGATCTACATATCCGCTTGTATCGCCTTTTATTCTTAAATTTGCCATTATACTATTACCCACCTGCTTCCACTACTTATCGTTACAGTTGCGCCACTATCAATTGTTACTGGACCCGCAGCCATTGCACTGTCTCCCACTGCAATTGTATAATCTTCTGTTACTGTTTGACTGTTTACAAAAAACGGTTGTGATGTGCGTACTCTAGTAGTAACTAAATCTCCAGTCATAGTATCGCCAGTTTTGCTTACTTTTGTTGCAATATTATTTGCAGTTGTGGTGGCAAAATTAGGATCATCTCCCAATGCCGCGGCTAACTCATTAAGAGTATCAAGTGTAGCAGGTGCGCTATCTGTAATAGTTGCAATAATATTTGTAGAAGTATCGTATCCGTTATTGGATAGATATGTGCCTACATCGCTGTCAGTATATCCTGGTTGTCCATCTAATGTTAATGTTCCTGCTACTGCATCATAAGTTGCTGTAATGTTATTTCCACCTACAATTAGATTGTCTACATCAGCATCAGTATAACCTGGTTGTCCATCTAATGTTAATGTTCCGGCGGCATCATCATATGTTGCTGTAATGTTGTTACCACCTACTACTAAACTTGAAACACGGTCATCTACACGTTCATTTGTTAAAAATAAATTTGTTGTACCTTCTGTTAAATCATCACTGTTGCTTGCACCTGCTTGTTGCCAAGCAGTGCCGTCCCAAATGTAAAGGATATTATTGTCTGTAGCAAATGCTTGGTCACCAGCATTGTTTCCTGTTAGTGGTAGATATGTACTGTCGTCATATACGTTAACCTTGGCAACTACAGTGCTACCATCTTCAACAACCAGTTCTGCTGTACCTGCTACTTCACGAATTTTGTTTTCGAACGAAGGTGTGTTTTCAACATAAGTTGCTAAGTCTTGTGGTACAAACTTGTTTGTTCCTGCATCATATACAAGACACATCTGATTAACTAATGATGGGATAGGACGTATCTCTACTGGAGTCTTATGTCCTTCTTGTGTGTGCTGGAAGTATACTACATAGTTTCCGTTATTGTTTGTTTCGACTGCTAAGTCTTTAATAGTAATGGCTCCACGCATACTGCTATGGTTGCCGCATTGGTAATATAATGTATCTGGTGCACCGGCTGGTACTACAAAAGTTACAGTACCACTATCTGACCTTGAACCTGTAACACCAGTTGTGTACTCTCCAAAGTATGTACCTGCACTAAAATTAGTTCCATTGTCTGTTGTCAAATAAAACGGATGTCCAGTTGCACTAACATTAAATGTATATGTACCGCCTCTGTATACAGGTCCTAGGTTAGGGTTGTCTCCGCTTGCAGGTCCGCTAAAAGTATATGCGCCATTTGCATTGTTTGTAACAGTATAACTTACACTAGGATTAGTTAAAGTAGGTGGTGTTACGGTTGCTGGTACGTTTACACTTATACGTTGTACATCAGTAGCATTACCTCCGTTAATATCTGGGTGTGTATCACTTATTGGATTATTGGGATTATCAGTAGCCCAACTTACAAGGTTATCTGTTCCTGAACCGTCTAACCATTTCAAATACAAACTATGTGTCTGAGTCATATTACCATGAGTTGTGTACGCAGCGTAGTTGTTTACTGTATATGTACCTTGTTTGTATAAAGGAACACTTACTTCTGGAGAATTTGTAATAGTTCTACGTGCATAAGGAAGGGTACTTTGTTCCCATGTCCACAACCAGGCTGTATCTTGTCCAGATGCAGGTGCATCTACTTGTATTTCAAGTGTTTCTGGTGCAATGCTTAAATTAACATCAGGAATGTTATCCTGTGTAATTTGTCTAGTGCCTAGTTGTATACTGTTGCCACTTAGATATAGATCACGAAATTTATTTGATGCACTACCCAAGTCATATGCAACGTCTGTATCTGGTATAATATCACCACTTACATTGCCCAATTTAGTTTGTACACGGGCATCAGTATAATAAAGGTTGTTTGTACCCTCAGTAATTTCATCAGTATTGTCAACGCCTTGTACTGCGCTGTCTACATACGATTCCGTAGCATAATTATTTGTTGTGAGATAAGTGTTTACACGTGTGTCAGTGTAGAATAAATTAGTGCCTTCAATTAATGTGTCTGTGTCAATAGTTGTACTATTGACAAGACTTTTCCAGGCACCACTGGTGCTGTCATAGAACCAACGGCGACCTTTTTCATTATGAATATCGCCGTCGGTTGGGTTACTGGGAAAGTTAACTGCCATTGTGTAATAATCCTATCGTTATTACACTTATTTATCGATTCAGGTTACTTGATCCCAGGACTGTGTTTCTTCGTTCCAAGTGTAATCATTTTCGTCACTAGGTTTAGGGGTTGGTGGTTCCCAAAAACAAGTACTAGTATTTAAATTCCAACTGTGGAACGGTTTAGGTGGTATGAATACGTCTAATTCCTTATCATATGTATAACCTTTACACGCAAAGTTTTTTCTTAAAGATTTACTCTGATCTTCGGATTCAATGATTCCATTTTCAGTTTGTTGGTAATGGATTCCGCCTCGTGTGTTGTACGAAGTTTGAATCCATTCACCTGGTGAAGAATCTATAAAACTGTCAAAGAAATCTGGCTCAGCTACAATTACTTGTGTTACGATTCCGTTTTCTATTTTTGCAAAGTGTGCCATTTGTTAACTCCCAGTCAAATATCTAATAATTACTACACCAGATCCGCCAGATGCGCCCATCATTCCAGCATTGTTGGGATCAAGACCTCCGCCACCACCACCAGATCCAGTGTTAGTTGTGCCAGCAAGTGCTGGTAAATCTGAATTTTGCGGGCCACCGTTTACTGAAGAATATGCCCCGCCACGGCCACCGCCACCTGCACCACCTGCACCTACATTTCTACCTACAGTTTTTCGTGGATCAGTGCCGCCGCCTCCACCGCCGCCTCTTTGAACGCCATCTAACCAGGTATACCCAGATCCACCTGCGCCTGCCTGGGTTGTAGTTGCATTAACACCAGATGTCCCTGTACCACCGCCGCCACCTGAAGCACCAGTTTCCCCTGCGCCTCCAGCAGTGCCCTGTCCGGAAGTACCAGAACCGCCTGATGCGCCGCCGCCGTCACCGCCACAGCCGCCACCGCCACAGCCTCCAGAAATTCCAGGAAGAGATGTTGAACTTTGTTGAAAGCCACCAGTACCGCCACCAATTGCAGTATCACCAACAAACGAAGAATCACCACCAGCAGTGCCGTATGACTCATCAGTTGGTCCGCCAGCTCCTCCAGCACCAACAATAACAGGAAATGTACCTTTAGACACAGTTGTTGTTCTAGCAATAGCGCCGCCTGCGCCGCCGCCACCTGCACGGTCAGAAGATCCTCCAGCCCCACCAGCTTGTATTAAATATTCTATTTCTGCAGTACCAGATTCAACCGTAAACGTTCCAGAAGAATTAAAAGTATGATATGTATATTGTCCTGACGTAGTTTTTGTACCACCACTGGCAATAAAACTACCATATGAACTAGATCTCCACTCTGTGCCAGTATAAAAGTATGCAACATTGTCATTTGTATTATAATACAATGAGCCTGCTACGCCGCCAGATGGAGCAGTTGTGTCTGTTGGTAAGTTAATCATTGGACCTAAGAAAGAAACATTTCCTGATGTATCAATAGTTAATCTTGTCTGTGCATTTGTTTCGTCTTTTATACTAAAATAACCATTAGCTACATTACCTGATAATAATCCCCAAGTATATCCACCTGAACGTGAAGTATTATCTAAATACATACCTGTTCCGGTTGTTGAACTGGAATGTAGTTTAAGTGCAATAGCACTAGTAGAACTCGTTACATCTAAAGTACCAGTGCCATTTAATGTCATTCTACTACCACCAGCCGTTCTAAAATCCATAGTATCAGAAGAATGTATGTATCCTACAGATCCTCTAGATCGTGTCGTATCGCTAAAAATTAAATAAGAAGCACTATCTACAGGTGTAACTAAATTTATATTAGTAGTACCATCAGATTCTACAGTTAAAACATCATCACTAAGATATGTTGTAGAAACTGTACCATCTTTAATATGAAGTTTTACTTGCGGAGCATCAGTGCCTATACCTAAATTACCATTAGCGTCTAATTCTAGAAACCCTGTGTTTCCTAATTCTCTTATCTCTTTTGCTCTAGTACTCATTCTGTAGTCTCCGATTTAGGATTTGCATCTTTAACTGCTTTAACAGCATTATAAAAATCAGCAAACTGTGTTTTTAAGGTATCATCTGCATTTATAGCATGCCATAACATGTCTAACTGATCACCAATATCAGGGTAACTATCTTTACGAGTATCAGAAACAATACTTTGCTGTGCTGTATTATTATCAGAAATTAATAAATCTAAATGCTCTTTATCTACACTACGGTCTTCCCAAACAATAGAATCATAATCGTTTGGATCAGTAATAGTCCACGTTAAATGAGAAAATTTTGCTGTTAATATATCTTGATAATTCATAATTAATATCCAAACTTAGTTTTATCGTTATTCCAGTTTTGTACTATTTCACTAGAACTTAATATACGGTTATATGTTCTAAGGATGGCAATCCAACCTTTTACAGATTCACCTTGACCGGAATCCCCGCCCATATACAATGTACTACCAGTACTTGGACCACTGCGAGTCAATCCACTATATGTTGCATTTTGAGAACCATTAACATAAATTGTACCACTTCCGCCGCTTAGTCCATTACAAGTATATGCAATCTGATACCAAACATTGTTCTGTAATGTTACTGCTGATGTAGTTTGTGTACTTGTATAAACATAAGGAGTATTACTTGGTGCACCAAAAAGAATACTTTCTGTACTGTTGTCGTCAGTAAATGATTGCCAGTTTGTACCTGTCCAGTCTTGAGAACAAATCCATATTTCATATGTTCTAGGATAAGATAAAACTCCACCAGGCCACTGGCAGGTGCCAGTATCATTAAAATACATTGCGTTTGCGCCACTTGGGCTATTAGTAGTAATAGTATTACTTACGTTTGTAAGACTTGCTTGAGATCCACTAATTAAATCATAAGGATTACTTCCACTTACCCACGACCCTGATCTATTGGCATCAAAGAATAATTGTAATCCATTTGCATTGTAATCGCCATATGGTTCCTGTATAGCTACGGTTTGCCACTGTAAATTGTCACGATATTCCAGTTTGTTAATACTTGTACTATATCTAAATTGCCCGCTGGTTGCACTGGCGCCAGTATTACCTGGTCTATTGCTTTCGTCTCCTTTAGGCAACAACACTGCACTTGGAGAAACTAGTTCAAAATATGCATTGTTACCTTCATCCATACGGATTCTTGCAACACCGCCAGGTGATCCGATATTCAGTCTATGGTTATTTGTACCATCAATTACAAAATTAATAGCATTACCATTATCACTTCGTTTTAAACTTAATCCATGACTCCAACTACCACCAAGTGTCTCAATTTCTAATTGGGCTGCTGGACTATCACTATTAATACCAACAAAACCACTGCTGTTTATTCGCATACGCTCACGCCAATCAGTCGATCCCCCGCCTGCTCGTAATTTGAATGCCAAATCACCTACATAGTTTCCTGTTTGAACTAGGTTTATAGAACCCTCTGCTTGTGTGCCGCCGCCGCTGACTAAACTAATAGACGCAAATCTGCCAGACGCATCAGATCCATTTCTTGCTATAATATGAGCCAAACTTCTCTGGTCTTGAGTAGCACTATAGACAGTACTTCTACTAGATGTAACATCTAAATTACCAGTTAGTGTACCACCACTTAGTGGTAACTTGTCTGCAATCGAATTAGTAACTGTTGTAGCGAAATTAGGGTCATCTCCCAAGGCTGCGGCTAATTCATTTAATGTATCTAATGTAGTTGGTGCACTATCAACAAGACCTGCAATCGCAGTTGAAATCTGACTGTTAGTTTCAGTCTGTGTATATGTTTCAGTTTTTAGGTAGTACGCATCGTTGGTTAATAATTCATAAACTTGAATGTCTACCACATCTCCACTAGCCAGATTGTCAACAAATGTAACACTGGTGCCGGTAGAGGCAACATAGTCGTTACTACCGCCTTCAACTTGCTTGACACCGTTAACATATACTTCAACGTTCTGTGTACCATCTGTAACATAACTGAGTGTTTCAGCGTTATCATCTGCACCGCTAACAGCGTTTGTGCTTGATGTAATACTGTATGTGTACTTGCGGAAAGTTGCATTAGCGGCTGTTTCGCCACCACCTTCTCCTCCGCCTGTTCCTGCTGGCACTGCGTCAACAAAAGCACTACCTGTGTAAACTTTTAATTTCTGATTTAAACTGTCAAAGAAGAAACTACCTTGTACTGGTGTTCCACTGTATGCAGTTCCGTATTGTACTGTTGCGTTATTAACAGTACCACGTAAACTACCAGCATCAATCGTAGTGCCTTGAACACGAGCAGTCGTAAAATATTGATTTGTGCCTTCAGCAATATCAGTTGTAGTTTTAGTTGCTAATCTTGTATCAAATCTAGTATTTGTATAATATAAATTTGTACCTTCAGCAACGTCTGTAGTTGATTTTGTACCTAACCATGTATCTGCTGTGTTTGTAAAATCTGTAATTGCTAATTTAAGTGCAATATTATTAGCAGTTGTAGTTGCGAAGTTTGGATCATCTCCTAATGCTGCCGCCAATTCATTTAATGTGTCTAAGGTTGTAGGGGCAGTATCAACAATGCTTGCTACGATATTTGTAGCAGTATCATAATCATTTGATGTTAGGTAACTACTTACACGTGCATCTGTGTAAAATATATTAGTTGAGCCTTCAGTTAAATCATCACTATTAGTTGTGCCAGCTTGTTGCCAAGCACTTCCATCCCAAATATAAAGTATGTTTGTGTCCGTTGCAAATGCCTGATCGCCTGGGTTGTTTCCTGCTAGTGGCAAATATGTACTGTCATCATACACATTAACTTTTGCAACCACTGCTGATCCGTCTTCTACAACCAGTTCTGCTGTACCTGCCACTTCTCGAATTTTGTTTTCAAAGCTAGGAGTATTTTCCACATATGTAGCCAAATCCTGCGGTACAAATCTATTTGTGGAGCTGTCATAAACAAGACACATCTGGTTAACAAGACTTGGAATTGGTCGAAGCTCTACTGGAGTTTTATGTCCTTCCTGTGTATGTTGAAAATATACAACATAATTGCCGTTGATGTTTGTTTCAACAGCCAAGTCTTTAATGGATATTTCGCCACGCATTACACTGTGATTACCACATTGATAG
>Ga0098045_1000800_pt1 | contig 11778 bp, 14 predicted proteins | sample 11_taG_FD_77071 | JGI IMG/M metagenome (GOLD analysis project Ga0098045, IMG submission 77071) | Marine viral communities from the Subarctic Pacific Ocean - 11_ETSP_OMZ_AT15265 metaG | ecosystem: Environmental > Aquatic > Marine > Oceanic | place: Pacific Ocean | collected 2015-01-16 | reverse complement strand
GTCAGAGGAATGACTCATGTATCACCTCCAATTATGATGCGTCTGATGAACTGGAAATACCAAAAAACTTCAGAACAATTACAGTGTCGCCGCCGGGATCGCCTGAGACAACTAACTCAACCTCGTCGCCCACAAGCCCAGATGACCCCGTGGTAAAACCAGACATACCAAGAATACCGTTACACCCAAAGAAACCTTTGAACCCAGTGCTATTTACAGCTACTGAAATACCGTCCACATAACCGTCTGTGTCTGCATCTGTACCGATATCAACAAGATTTACATTGTTAGCTGCTGCAGTAGTTACGGCAATCGTTACACCCATGGGTATAAAATTAGCAGGGATACCAACAGCCCCCTCTTTGCCCGTTGTAGCACCGTTTGCTACAGTAATGGTAGCTTCGTACGTCTGAAGCGTCATAGTGCTAGTAACAAGCCCGCTTGTTGCGTCTTTAGTAATGTCTTGAAAACCGTTTTCCGACCTTACTGGGCCGGTAAATGTTGTATTAGCCATGTGAATCTCCTGTCTTGGCTAGTGTCAGCCGCCCAATGCGACTGTCAGGGATTAATTACTTATATCACAAATAAAATAAAAATAAAGGGGGCAAAGTAAATCGCCCCCTTTTTAATGTGGTTATGCTCCGGGTGACCCGAAGATACCCAAGGGATCAGATACCCCAAAAGAATAACGCTCACGTGCTTTATAGCGACTATTGCCTGTGTCGAAGTCTGCATCCATAGATGTAGCCATCGGTGCACGAACAAAGTGCTTCAAGCCGTTTGGAACGTCAGTCATTAAGAACCATGCGTCTGTATCTGTTAGATAGTGGTTAACCGCATATCCTTCAGGTACAGAACCATTGTTGCGAAGTGCGTTGATATCATTATCCGCTGTTCCAACGCGACCTTCTGTTTCTAGAAGACGAGTAGCAACAAATTGTAAGTTTGATGGAATAATCAACTTACGCGGCATAGCTGCAATCAACAACCCACGCTCATCTGTCCACTGACCAATTTGAATAACGGAAGCTTCAAGAGAAGTTTCGTTAAGGTCAGCAGCAACTGCTGGTTCGTTTGAGTTAGTTCCACCAGATACTAACGGGTGAGCAGTAGAACACAAAGGTTGACCGTCACCATATGTAGTACCAGCGGCAAAAGCGGTGTTAAGAACTGCAGCAGCTTTAACTTGCTTAGTATACGCCATAGCACGAGCCAACGCTTTTGTATAACGAGCAGACAGTGAGTCGTACAAGTTATCCTCAATAGCTTCCTCAGTAATAGAGAAACCCATCGCAATGGTTTCGTGTGTATAGCGTGCAGTCCACGCTTCTTGAGCATTATCATACTCGATTGCAGAACCTTCATCTTTAACTGGTGCTGCAGAAAAGCCTGATAATTTGGTTTCTTCTTCAAACGAGCGATCTGAAGATTCTGTTTCATAAATTTCGGCGTGCTCTTCGCCGTACTTCGCATACTCCATTCCGAACAAGGCGTTCAGGCCGGGTAAGAGTTCTTTAAGTAACTGGGCGCGTGATATAGCCATAACTCATACCTCCTTATACGCCAGTGGTAGTATCATACTGATGACCAACGTTCCATTTAACGTAAGCCTCGGTAAAACCACCAGATGCGTTTTTGGTTTCCTCAACCAAGCCGACAATACGGAAAGGAAGAGTGTTTGTAGTTGCAGACGTATCTGAGATCGCACTACGAGAGTTACCCGAAGCTGAATCACCAGTGTTGTCTACACCCGCGACGTTTGCACCAACATCAGTCTGTGCAAGATCACCAATAGTCGTACCAGAAGATACAACCGCAACCTTAAATAAAAGGTCAGTGGCATCTGCAACGTACGCTTCTATATCCGAAGCAACAGTGCTTGCTGGATAACTTTGGCGAAATACCTTGTAGCCAAGGTTAGGGTCTGTATAAGAACAGCCAAGAAAGACACCCACGGGTGTCATAGCAGCATCAAACGTATCACGCTCAATGGTGCCTCCAGTAACTAGTTTAACAGCATCCCCATTAAATATAGCCGTAGCATAACCACTTGCAATTTTTAAGTGGCGAGTTACGCCCACGAAAGGAGAGCCGCTCAACAATTTTACCGGAACGAGTCCATAAGGACCGCTTACTGTAGGATAAGCCATTTTAAGCTCCTATTAAGTTCCGTTACCAAAAGTGACCTTCGATTTCCTCTCATTAAAAAGAGGCATACGAGGATCGTTCTCACGCATGAAGTTGTTGTCTACAGCGTTCATCTGAGATTTGGTTTGAGTATCGTAATACGCATTCCGTTCTCCGACTAGTTCTACTGGAGCTTTACAAAGCAATAGGCCACCAATTACCACGTTGTCAGCAAATCGTTCATTTTCGATAGTTACCAACGTAATTTCTGGATGATCTGCTGCCTTTACAGGCTCCCAACCTTCACGCATTTTTGAAGAAACGTTTGTGGCGTCAGTATTACCTTGCGTACTCACGCGAATCCAGCGGTATGAATAACCGTCTTCAGGTGTTGGCGATGGAAGTGTTTCCGGGCGCTGCCAAGACTTCTTACGGACAGTTTTCTCGCGGGCTTGTAATTCACGGTCAATTCGGTTTTCAGCCATTTTGTTTCCTCATATCTATTGCAACCTGTTTGGCGTATTGTTGCGGGGTCAGACCAAGCCTCTTGGCGATTTGCACTTGTGTTTTAGTTAATGTCACCTTCTTCGGCGCAGTACTGCGCGTTGCTGGTGCCACAACCTGTGCTTGCCGCTTCGGCTCCGGGGCTACCTCGACTTCTTCAGTGTCCTCGAAATTATCGGGGAACACTTGGCGCATACGAGTGTCGATTCTCTCGTAGTATTCTTCTGTTTGAGGGTTAACACCCTCTTTTTCGAGCTTGTTATGCAACCCCAGCGCAAAGCTCGTCATTTCATCATCCACACCAAACCAAGAATTGTTATCTTTCCATTCTAAGGTTCGCTTATCGACTTGTGGAGCCGGGGCGGGTTTAGATACTTCTGGTGACAACTCTACAGGTGTTTCTTCTTCCTGTAAAGCTGGTACTTTAAGATTGTTTAATTTATCGAGTTTAATCTTAGCATCTGATAGCTTATCGTTTGCGTCTAGTACTGCATCGGAGTCACCAGCATCATACGCTGTTTTGTATGCTGTTTTCGCAGCATCTAATTGGGTTTCAGCGTTTTTCTTAGCCTGAGATATAAGTGCTGTCTGACTTTTATTAGTAGACGCCTTTAGCTTCTTATTCTCTTCAAGTAACTGTTGTGTAGCACGTTCAAGCTCTACACTCCTACGCTCTGCCTCCTCTTTCCTACGACGTTCTTCGTGATAGCCTTTAGAGAAATGTTTAATCCTGTTTTGAGCGCGTTCAGAATATTCTGCGAGTTCATCGTCAGTAACATCTACAGGCGCTTCTTTCATTGGCTTGCGCCCGCGATCCGCTTTGGGTGTATCGTCTACAACCTCAACTTCAACGTCGTCTTCCTTTACAGGCGCTTTAGCCTTCTCTGGTTTTGTAGGTTTCTCTTCTTCAACTTCTATTTCTACATCCCCAGAGGAGTTCATTTTCTCCGCACTAGAAGGCTCTACATCAATCTTATCGTCTTCTGTGTCGGGAAATTCAAATTCTACTTTTTGAAAAGCCATTGTACCCCCCTATGCGCGTGTGATGCCACGAGGGTCAGATACAACCGCCTCGATGCTATCATCATTCATTAGACGGTACTCCATACCACCTAGTCTAAATCTAGTGCCTGAGTTCATACGGAACATTACGTAATCACCTTGTTTGCACCACGGCCCGTTGGGAAACCTTTCCTTATCATTATATGCCTGTGGACCCACATCCATAACAAGTCCAATAATAGACATTATGTGGTCTAAGTCTTTTTCCTTTTCTGATTTAAGAACGCTTGACCCTTCATAGGTGTCAGAGGCTTCTGGTAAGGCAATAAGTACTTTGTACCCTGCAGGGGTTGGAAGTTGTGCCTCAAACTCCTGCTCTTCATTTATTTTAATTGCTGCTTCAGTCATTATCATTTTCCATATAGTTACGCGAAAGGTCTTCTACAAAACGTTTGCAGGCTTCAAGACCTCGGATTAAGCCTACAACCTCTCTGTAATCGGCATACTCTTTTGGAGATCCACCACATACAAAGGTGCGTGCAGACGAGATTTCCTCGTCGATATTTTTAATAAGCACGTCAAAGACGGTAGTTGCCATGAATTATTCTTTAGCTCCTTTTTTTGGTTGTGTTATTTTTGCCATCTCCACAGCAGTTTTAACCTGCGCTTCACGGCGTGCTCGGTCCATCTCCACACCTTTTACTTCAGCGTCGATGGCGAGTTCTGTTTTGTCTATGTTAAGCTCCTCTGCTTTAATCATAGCATCTGTTGCGGTCTTGGCTTGCTGTAGTTTGAGTTGCTCTGCTCTAATAACAGCATCTGCCTTATCTTTGGTTTTCTTACGTTCAACTTCTTGTGCTTTAATTTGAAGTTCAGCCTGTTGCATTTGTAACACAGGATCTTTCGCTTGCTCTTGTGCTTTTTTCTGAGCAGCCTGTTTCTGGTGTGTTTGTGTAAGCTGCCTGCCTGCATCAGCCACAAGACGAGATAGTTGTACCTCGACTTCTTCTGGCATCTCCTCGTTTGGAGAAGGTAGCGGAGCACCCAGTTTCTCTTCGATCTGTGAACGATACTGAAACCCAAGATGTTCGGCGATATGAGCCTGCAAGGACGCGAGGATTTGTTTGGCTTGTGGATTCTGCCCAATCATCTGCGCAATCATTGGATCTTGCAAGAACGCCATGTGCGCGGCGATATGCGATTGGTGGTCTTGGTAGATAAACGCTTTCATAGGTTTACCAATCAAGGCATCCATATTCTCACTAACAGGATCAGTTGGCTTCGCGTCCTCCTTGGTAGGCACAATCTTGTCTGCGTTCTTTATACCTAGAACCTCCATCATCTCTCTATGTAGCACAGGTAGATTATATATCTGAGGCGCTTGTTGCGCCATCTGCAGCACTGCTTGATACTGAACAACACGCTGTGCCATCGTTGAAGAGTTTGGATCACTGACGGGTATAACGTCCACCATCATGTAATCCATCTGACGTGCGCTTACTTCTCCTCGTTCAGGTAGATAAGAGTATTCAGTAGGTGCATGTTCAGAAATAATGGTCTTTAGCAGCTTGAATTCTTGTTTCATGGCGTAGTGTACACGCGCCTGAACCGCTGCCATAGGCTTTAACGTACGTTCTAAAAGCGCTAATGTTGTACCTACAGGAGCATTTGCGGACATATCAGAGATGTTTAAGTCTGAAATGGCCCCTAACCTGCGCCCTTCTTGAGTAATACGGTCTAACAAGGTAAGGAGTGTTTGTGATGGCTCTTTATACGGCAGAGTCATAATATTGTCACGAATGCTACCAGATGGTACGTCTACATCCTTAAATTCACCCGGTTCTATAGGCGCATCGTCACCTTTTATACGCAGGCCACGCGTTTTTAGCCCACCCGGTAGGTTAGATAGCGTACCTGCGTCCACCAACTGGCGGATTATAGACGTGCCCGCACGGGAATATCCACCAATAATGTGAATTAATCCTAACCCATAGAACCCAAACCCCGGAACATACGGATAATGTACAAAAAATTGATTTTTTAAGGTTAATGTGTCGTTTTCTTCGTAATTTCTACGTACCGCTAAGACTTCTCCCGACCCACGTTCGATAGTTACAACGTATGGCTTGGGTATGTCCTCTTCATCGTCAATTCCCGGCACGTTCATCTCAACATGACACTCGTATAACGCATACCTACTGTCATCAGTAAGGCTATATCCACCTTCTTCAGCCTTTTTCTCTTCAATATCAGAGTGATACGGTTGTGGTTCGCCTAATTCTGTCTCTTTATAGAACCCACCAGCCTGAAGTTTCATCATTTCGTTCTTAGTTTTACGCATAACGTGCGTAACTCGCTCGGCTGTCTCTAAATGACTCGCTCCATAAGGCACAATTACGTCTTCTGCTGGTATATACACAGATACTTGTCGCCCCATATTAGGGTCGAAGTACACTTTTTTGAACGCAGACCCTGCTAGACCAAGGCTATAGAGCATTCTTTCGTGTTCTGAACGGTACTCAACCATCCGTTCAGTGATTTCGTAGTTCATATCTGCCTTTACACGCTCGGCAGCTTCGGTTTTATCCTTAGTTTCATCTCCAAGTATCTTAACTTTCACAGGTCCAGCGGCTGGAAACGTCTCAGACATAGTTTCTGCTTGGAATCTTATGGCTGCTTCAGCAAGAATTGTAGAAAACACCCCACACGCGCCATCCCAAGGCTGAGTTCGCTCCTCATATTTGAAGCCCAACACGTCTAAACCTTGTACATACGCCTCTACCCAGTCTTTCCGACTGTCCATATCAGCTTCAACTAGCCCAACTAGATCATCTGACAGCTCGCGGAGGTCGCTATCTTCCATAAAATCTGCGAGGTTGGCATTAAAATCTGCCATATCAGCGATTCCGGCGTCAGGAATTAAAGTAACTTCCATGCTTCCATCGCTTAGTGTGACTGCTTCGGGGTCAACAATCTCAATATCTAGATCAATTTCCTGACCGCTTTCCATTTCTTCGTCCATCCCGAGCGGAGGAGAAAATATTCCTTTTTCAATAGCCATAGCTTACCTCTTAATAATAGCCGCCCCGGCGCTGTTTAAAATATTGCATTTCCTCTGGTTCGTCGGTGGGCAGGCGGATAAACCCTCCATTGCGAAAACGCATCAATGCCATCACTGTAGCATCAACTAAGTCATCATGCGACATAAAAGGAAACCCCGCTATCTCCTCTACGACCTCTTCAGCCCATCGGGTCTCTGGAACCCAACATATTTCTGACGCCACAATGTCTGCCACTGAGTTTAACCGTGCAAGCTTATCTCCCGAACCACGGTGCGGTGTAAACTCTTGTACGGGTATACCCATGCGGCGCATCTCCTGATAAAGCGCGGTACCCGCACTCTTCTTCTCCACAATAAACGCATCTGGCTCCCATTCGTCGTAAGAGTCCATTGCAACACGTTTAAGCTCAGGAAATTCCATACGCTCTTTTATACTATTTAACAATATTATATTATGTGCCCCGGTCTCTTCGTTGAGGAACACACCCCAAGTTGTTATAGCAGTAAAGTCAGCGCGGTTGTGTGTTTCTGCCGCTGCGTCCAACGACATAATAACATATTCACATGTGGGAGGGTCATCCTTCTCCCATATCTGCCACCACTCACGTTTAATGAGCGCAGCTTCTTCGGCGGTAGGCTGCTGTTGATACTGAGCGTTCCACTGAAACACAGGCATAGAAGCTTTTGTACGCTCAAGTGCCTCCATATCAAAGAACTCAGGCCATAACGGCTTATACTCTACCTTCTTAGTCTTCTTGTTTGTAACGTCTAGTATGGCAGGAAACTCAACCACATCGTATTGGTCAGCCTTATCATTCTTTGCCATGTCCCTTGTTACACGACCCGTAAGGTCGTCGAGGTGCCAACGTGTCTGGATGATCGCAACCCGTCCACCCGGCATAAGACGTGTCCGAGCGCCGAACGTAAACCACTCATATGCGCGATCAAACACTTCGAAGTTACCGTTCAACACATCTTGCTCTGAATGAGGGTCATCCACTAGGAGGAGGTCAGCACCTCGACCCGCGATGGAACTACCAATACCACAAGCAAAATATTCTCCCTTGTGGTTTGTGTTCCACCTCCCCGCAGACTTGCTATCAATAGCTAGCGAGACTGTAGGAAATACTTCTTTATACGCATCTGTTGCAATCAGGTTTCTAACCTTCCGCCCAAAATCCACCGCCAGATCAGTGGTGTGTGACACCATCATGACCTTCTTGTCGGGGTTTCGACCAAGAAACCAAGCTGGATAGAAGATAGAGACCAACTGTGACTTACCATGACGTGGTGGCATGTTAACACAGATCCGGTCTTTCATACCTCGCTCAATGTCCATGAGCATATTTGCTAGCAATCTGTGGTGCCTACCTACAATATAGTTAGAGTCCATCTTCTTACAGAACGCTAACAAGTCATCATAAGACGCTTGGTTTGCATTTCTCGCGGCAAGCTCATCAACCATGCGGTCTATCTCAGCCACTTCTTCCGGCGTGAACGCGTCGAGGTTACTGAGCATGTGCTCAATCTCTTCCTCAGTAAAGTCCAACACCTTATTCATCTACTAACCCTAGTTCCTTATCCACATCTATAAAGTCTGCATCTATCACCACCGCATCTTCTACATGTTCTATAGGTTCGGTTAACTTTTGTAACTTCTTTCGTAGCTTCTCTTTCAGATCATCTGTCGTCTGATGCGTAATTGTAACTTCGCTTTTCTCTGCAAACAGCCCCACATCACTTATCTTACCCAACAACTCCAACGCTTTTATTCGTACTCGCGGGTCAGGGTTCTCTGTCTCCAGTATAAGTTTGTTTGTAACTAGATGCCTTACAGTCACAGCAGAATCGACGACGCTCCGACCAAACTCATCTAGAATACCATGTGTCTGCTGTATCACTGCCGGGGTAAGTCTGGCTGCACGTTTATCTGTAACAGCTTTAGATGTCTTATCAGGATCAGCAGCATAGGACACAGCTAGTGCAGCGGCGGTATCTCGGTCTTCGTCGGTAGTATTTACGTCCAACCCATGGACTGAAAGAAGCGAAATAGTCTTGGCACACGCTGCAGCGCGGTCCTTTAAATCTATTTTTGGCGCTCGTTTGTCAACTGGCACCCCAGTTTCTGGTGTTATATGTAGCGTCATCTCTTATCGCAGGCTAGTTGCCGATGTCACGACCTTACTTCTTAAAATATAATTTCGCAAGACTCAGTAGCGTAGCAAAAAATTTTTTAGGTGGGTACTTATTTTTAAGACGGGGGGTGTTCCTGTGTACGCCGCCGGAGGTGGATCGGCGATAAAATGCTAAGCCTTTGATTTTATTTAGTTTTTTATTGGGCTGACGTGGCGAGATGCGATTTATTTGTGTGAATTAGTAATACATAAGGAAGTGTGGAATCCTAAACAGTCAAAGGCGGGGTGGGGGTGGGGTATGAGTAGCGTTACAGGATTTTTGTTAGTGCCCCCACTAACAGAATTGTAAACAGTAACAAGTATTATCAAGTATTATTATCTGGGCGTTATATATTGTTATTGATACACTAACATGCCATAAGTTCTTTATCGGCAAACAAATAAGACCGATATAACGTCATATGAAAGGTTTATACCATGACAAACAATACTTCTACTTGGGCTGTTGAAGCCTCACTTACTGCAATCACTGCTGCTGTTGTAGCGCGTCGTACTGCTGATAGTAAACTTGAGAGCTGCATTGATGCGCTTGCTGCAAATGGTGCATTGTCTACTGACTTCATATCACCTGATAGTAAAAAGGTGCGCAAAGATGGCAAGGTATCGACTGCCACCAAAGATGACTATAACAAGGCACGCGGTGCGGTAGTCGCGGGATTTACCAAGGCTGTACAGCAATTGTTAGACAAGCCTACTAAGTCGTTAGAAGATATCGACAAGGCTAACAAGCGATACTGGCAGCAACAAATTGGCGCAAGACTTGGCGACTTTCACGACGGTCTAGCCAAGCGTGAGGCTGCTAACACGCCCGATACCCGCGAGCCAAAAGTAGTCAAGGCTGCAATCGAAAAGCTTGGTGATGCAATTGATACCGCCGAGAAAATACTTCAAGGCGATGGCACATTTCCAGATTGGTTTGATGTGCCAGAGGCAACAGCGGTAATCAAGGCTTTCCGCAACAAATACAAAGTGCCTAGTAAATCTAAGCCAGTATCAATTGATGCTATCGTTTAATATCCTAGCCCAATCACTTCGGTGATTGGGCATTTTTTTATGCCCAATGATGCCAGTTCTTAGAGTTGCGTAACGCTCGACAAGATGCTATACACACAGTGCATTGTTTAATACTACCTACTGCCCCACGTCATGTGGGGTTTTTTTTGTTAGTGATACACTAACAAGTGATACCAGTTCTTAGAGAAGCGTAGCGCCTGACAAGTTAATGTTAGTGTCACACTAACACGCCACCACGCTAACCTATTGATTTTAAAGTAATGTTCCTAATGTTCGCAAAATAAATTGCTTTGTTCGCGTCTAAGTCATTGAAATCATTACAATGTTCGTAATGTTCGCAAATTTTAAGTATATGTACCCGAGATCGTTCCCCCCTCTTTTGCATATGCAATATGCTCCCTCACCACACACTGTAACGTTTTATAGAGCTATATATAAATATATAAATAAATAGAACATTCGAACATTCCTTTATTTACAAGCACTTACGCTGACCACTATTAGAACATTACGGAACATTACATCACCTACCATTATATGACACTACTCGCCATTACTTGACATAGCCTGTAACTTGTGATATTATATAAGGACAATGACAAACCTAACCACATACCACTTGATACTAGCAGCTAACTCTGTTAGTGTCCCACTAACAAGGATTACAAGAACATGACAGATACCGAACTTTCCAAGCTATGCGCTGACTATGTCGCCAAAGGCAACTTTGTCCATCGTGTACGCAAAGGTTATCGTGGTCTCAACCAAGACCAGCGGCGGACGCTATCGCATGACACACGTGAACCTATCACGCTGTATCACAATATGCACAAGAACAACCCACACACTTGCAAGCGTTGGGGTGACCAATGACAGACGATATCTGGTTCAAAGTATTAGTGTGTGTAGCCGAACTCGTTGCGGTATTGGCTCTCGTATTCTTGCTGTTTGCAGGATTGGCATTCGCGCCATTTCTCGACAGCTTAGTCTTAGGCACACAGGAGGTAAAGCCATGACACAGTATAACAACGCATACGCAACCTGCACCGAGTGTGGTGATCCGTTCCCCGAACGCCGCCGACAGATCGGTTACGATACATGTCTCGAGTGTGGAGACATACATGCACAAGAAGAGAGATTGGGTTGGACAATCGTGCCAACACCGAAAGGACACTACACACGTGTCACAAACAAAGAGGAACTAAAGCACCTCAATCAGAAACGTTAGTGGATCACTAACAGAAATGGAGAAGATAATGAACATGCCTATCGTAAACATAGACGCTGCACCCGAGGCGGCAGCACCCACAATCTCGTCGAGTTCAATGCTCGTCGAACTAAGTGTATCGCATTGGACAGGTCGCAAGCTAGACCGCCGCGCATCCAAAGAAGTTACCACGCAGAACCACGCAACATCAGGTGTGGCGAACGTGAACAAAAAGCTACTGGGTGACTGCGCCGAACTATCTGCGGTACAGAAGTTTGTCGGTAACTCACGCAACATACATTACGGCATGACAATGCCATGGTCGGATACTGGTCTGCGTCTGTTACCCACGGCTCAGTATTTCAAATACAACGAGGCGATGACCGCCGTTCAAGACGAGTTCAATCGTCTGGTCGATAACTTCCTAGACGCATACGATTGGGAGATCACGCAAGCACAAGCCAAGCTTGGTGACTTGTTTCACCGTGATGACTATCCCACCATCGAGGCGTTGCGACAGAAGTTCAAGTTCCGTTTGACATACATACCGCTACCAGATGCAGGTGATTTTCGTATCGACATAGCCAACGAAGCAGCGGACGAGATCAAGGAACACTATGTAAGTTATTACAGTACACAACTGAGTAACGCTATGAACGACGTGTGGT
>Ga0098045_1000788_pt1 | contig 11887 bp, 18 predicted proteins | sample 11_taG_FD_77071 | JGI IMG/M metagenome (GOLD analysis project Ga0098045, IMG submission 77071) | Marine viral communities from the Subarctic Pacific Ocean - 11_ETSP_OMZ_AT15265 metaG | ecosystem: Environmental > Aquatic > Marine > Oceanic | place: Pacific Ocean | collected 2015-01-16 | reverse complement strand
CGGCTTCTATTTGCTTAACATTGTATTTGTAAGCGCAGAATATGACTAAAGGCTGTGATTGTTCAGCTACATCAATTAATGAATTTATTCGATTGTTTTTGATCTCGTGTACATTACCTAATTCATCATTTAAAAATCCAGTAAGTATTTGATGCAACTTTAGCATTTTAGTAATTGCTTGTTGTACGGTTACAATGGTTCCATCTTGCATCTCAGCAAGACATAGATTTTTCATGGTTTTGTACGCTGCCAGTTGTTCTGGACTTTGTTCAACGTACCGAGTCATGAAAGTTTTTTCAGGTAGATCTAAGCAATCTTCTTTGTCTAGCTTTAGACTGAATGGTTTAAGCTCATCTTTTAACTGATCTAAATTCTTGTAGCCAACAATTTTTCTAAAGGATCTGTTTTGAAAAGTTTCAATTATTTCATTTGCGTATGTGGTTTTAAATGCTGTATATGAACTATACGGTATACTGTCAGGAGATAAGAATTTACATTGAGAATAAAGATCCAATGGTCCCTGAGTCATGGGTGTACCATTTAGAATCCATTTACGAGTAGCAATTCGACTAAGTTTGAGTGCTGCTTTTGTTTGACTGGCTTTGGGATTCTTAATGCAGATAGACTCATCAATGATAATGTGAGACGATTCTAAGGACTTTAAGAACTTTTCTGCAGGAGCGTACCCTGAAGCTGTTCGGATGGCTTCTATGTTAATTAGAAACAATTTAAAAGGATGCTGGGCATCCATGAACTCTTGTAACTCTGTTTTAGCTTTCTTGGTAGTAATGGATCCTTTCCAGCAATAAATTAGAGGGTATACGTCTGGATGAGCATGTTTAGGTACTTCACTGAAATACCAGTTATTATGTAAGCCATTAGGAGCAAGAAGCAGTGCTCCTTGCTCCTTTGAGTTAAGAATAAGATCCAGAGTTATCTTAGTCTTACCTGTTCCCATTTCACAGAACAAAGCTCCATAAGGCTTGTCTTTGTATCTGTCGTAAGCGCTTTGTTGGTGGGCGTAAGGTTTGAAATTAGTTAGCATGCTCTTTTAACGGTATCCTCTGTTTAATGTATTTGATAAATTTGGTAGTATCAAATGAAGAATTGTTAGTAGCTAAAGTTTCTACGAATGGCAATATTAACAAGTCAATGTTAGCTGCAGCTTTATAATTTTCAGCAATGATTGTGTATTGTTTGATGATTGAATCAGCAATTAGGATGTAATCTTTTCTTGTCATAATTGAATTTAACCCCACTAAAGTCATTTAAAAGGGTTATATTTTTAAGTGATGCACTTTTTAAATCTTATACAATTATCAACGAGTTAAGTCATTTGACCCCGCTAACCCCGCTTTTTTAGCTCAAGATTGTTAAAACTAACAAAATTCAATCTGAGTCTTGAAAAAGCGGGGTCAACGGGGTTAAAATACATAAACTATTGATAATACTATAAGATAGAATTAACCCCACCATTATTTGCTAATGGGGTCATGTGCCCTAAGTTCTTGATAGTTAAGGATTCTTTGACCCCACTAGTTATTTGTCTTTAACATAAACACCATCAACCATGTTACCTGTTCGGTTTTTTATTTGTTTGTAAGCGTATTCTACGCATTCTTCAAAATCATATCCGCACAAGTCTGCTAAAATGATTAAGGTAACTGCTGAATCCCCGATTCCATCAATAATACCAATTTCGTCTTTGGTATGGATAGCTTTTACTAGCTCCATGTGTTCTTCAGTAACTTTTGTTAGCTGAGTTTCTGGTGTTGCTTTATCAAGGATTTCTCGTTTTTTAGCCCAAGCTAGTACTTTACTTTTTATTTCGTTCATTGTGTTTTTTATTTAGTGTTTGAGTTATTTGTCATACACCCGAAGAAGCTTTCGGGTTTCTTTGATTAGGTTGCCTATATTTTCCTCGCTAGGCGTTCCAGTAGCTAGTGTTTCTCTGCGCTGCTGTGGGGCCACGGTCATTAGTGCATATCCTGTGTACGCTCGTTCCCATCGGTCAAGCGTGTCGAGTAGTCTTTGATTTAGTTCTTTAGTTCCTGATTCAAGGGTTCCTTTTTCTGTTTTATTTATTTGTTTACGTAGGATTTTAGCATTCGACAACCAACAATCTCGATCATCTGCTAAAGCTTGGATTCTGGCGCAACATCGGTAATCATCTTCAGTGTATTCTGCAGATTCACCGTATCTGGCACGCCAGACTTCATTAATTTTGTCTATGATTGCTTTACTCATTTATAATTCTAAAAAGAAATCAATACCATCAGGTCCTACCGATAATACTAAGCCATCATGAAGATAAAAAAGATACAAAGAGGTATCACAACTTGTTGTATAAGCATAATCCATTTCTTTTAAATGTTCGGCATAGTCTTGAGAATTGGATCCAAATTTTTCGCGGTATTCTAATGTTATTTTATTTTTAATACTATGGTGTAAATCCTTCATTTGCTATTTAATTGGATAAAACATGTCTGTTATAGGTTGGTGTAGGTATAGATTTGTTTTTGCTCTTGTTGCTGCTACGTAAAAGACTCGATGCTCGTTGTCAGGGTGGTCAAGGAATCCTTTGTAACTTAGGTTAGCCATATCAGGTAATATAATTACATTATCAGCTTCACCTCCTTTTACACCATGAATGGTTGAGATAGTGATTCTTGGTTTTTTATTGAGTTCACCTAATGCTTCTAATTTTTTAACAGTTTCAGTAACTTTTTCAGGTAGTGAGAATACTTGATCCCATGTTCCATTGGCAACAAGTCCGTGGTCGGTTTGTAGTTCAACTAAAGTTTTTGCTTCATCATCTTCAACAAATTTGATAGTTCCTTTAAATCCTCTGGTAACTGTACCAGATCCTCGCAGAAATCGTTTATAGATTGTTTTGATACACCTACCCTCAATAGGGTACCCAAGCATCAGGTTCGTCCATTGTGTGACACAATCAAGGGTTTCTGGGTCCACACTACATCTTCCAGACGATGAACTGTAAATAATATTCTTTTGATCCAGTATGTATTCAAAGTATTCAAGAAACTTTCTATTTCTAACCAATAACATCCACGTTCCTTTTGACAAGTCAACATCATCAAGTGAAAGTATATCATGAACATTACCGCCTTCTTTGTTACTTAGACAGATATAATCTTGTTTGTTTTGAATCCTACCAGCTATTTGCTCACTGAAGTTTAAGATAGTTTTTGGCAGCCTATATGAAGTTTCTAAGATTCTACGAGTCCCTTTTCTATTGATCAAGGAATCAGGGTCACCGCCTGAGAAACCATAGATTGCTTGTTTGTCATCTCCAGCAATAACAACATTGGTCACTAATTTAGAAAACTCATCTACAATAGCCCATTGTAGATTTGAGAGATCCTGAGCCTCATCAATAAACAGGTCTGTCAATGGTTGACACCACTCGTTGTTTTGAAGCAACACTAGTAGTTGTTCTAATTGATCGGTAAAGTCATATAATCTATTCTTATTCCTAAAGTTCCTGTAGTTCTCTGAAAATTCTTTTATTTCATTTACTGAGAAGCTAGACGTATCTTGTTGCATCATGACATCTTCATAAGAACACATCCGAAGTCTTTTGATAGCATCTAGCTGTAATAGTTTATCTCCAATACTGCTGTCGTTAAGGGGTGAGGATTCTTGAGAGTTAAGTGCTTTTTGTCCGTTAATGTAAACACCAAGTTCTTTACCTAGTTCAATAAAATCAGTGACTCCCATCATATTTCTTGAGGGAATAGCACGATTGGCTATTGAGTGCATGGTTCTGAAGAACTTGAAGTCTAGTTCTGTAAACTGAGGAAACTTTTCTAACGCTCGTTTAATGGCTTCAGAGGCTCCTGCGTTAGTGAAGGTAGTGTAGATTACTGTTCTTGGTGTTGTTTGTTTAAGAGCTTGTTCAAGCTCGTTCATTAATGTATAAGTCTTACCTGTACCTGCGCTTGCTACGTAGATTATTGGTTCTGGCATGTGTTATCTATTTGTTCCATATATGCTTCTATTTTACTACATTCGTTACGTACTTCAGCTACTGCAGATTTTACGTATTCAAAATCTGCATCCATTAGCGAATCATCAACTACTACTGACATAAGACGCTTAATTTGTTTTTTGGTTCTGGAATCAATCATACTTTATTCTTTAAAATCCTTTGTTAGCCAAAACGAAGTGGGTTTTCATCCACTACCTGCTTTTGGCCTTGTTCATGTATTAAGTTTTTAGGATCGAGTCTTGCGGCTTCCGCTTCACTTTCCGTATCAAACACTACATCTTGCCCCATCGGAAACCAAAGCCCAAAGCATCCTTCGCTTTCGACTTGATATTTCTTTACGCCATTGCGGAAGGTGATATTTACTCTAGTATTTTCGCTCATAAAATAAAAAGGCTAACCAAGCGTATGCTACAACGCCTTTGGCGCGTGACTACTTGGTGATTCTTTAATTTCGTTTTCAATAAGTGTAGCGTATCCTGCAATGTCATGCCAGTTGTCAATGTAGTTTGGATTCCCATGCACTATTCGAGCAATTTTGTGTAGGATCATTGATAGGCTTTCTCTTTTAGATGCGGACAATTTTAAAAATGTACTAGAAGCGGTTATGACATATTTTAGGTTTTGGCTGGTTGTAGCTATATCACAGAAATCTCCGTAGTTTTCTTTACGCTCTTTAAGAGTGTTTTCTAAATCAGATATTTTAGGAGCAGCTGGTATTTTGGATTTAAACTTTTTTGGGTCTTTAAACATAATTTTTTATTTAGCAGTGAAAACAATCTCATGATTATGTAATAAAGCATCACAATCGGAACAAATGAGTATTTTCCATTTTACATACGTTTTATTAATTCTTTGGTTTACTATATTTGGGTTATTTTTAGATAAAATTTTAAGTTGATCTTTTAAATTAACTTTTCCGTGAAATTCTATTTCTTTAGTTTTAAAATTTAGAGTGATGTTTTTATTTATTTTAACCCTATCAGATAATAGTTTATTTGCAGGTATTGCTGTAGCTGCTGCTAAACCTATTAAAGAAGCTATAAATTTTCTTCTATCCATAATTTATTGTTTAGCAGTGAAATCTGGATTAAATGATCTAGATTTTGGATCTATACCTCTTCTGGTACACCAATTTGCATACGCTTCATCTATTTCTTTTTTAAGCACTGTCCAAGGAATGTGTGGTACAGGCGATTCTTTGCGTCTTTTTTCTGTTAATTTAGAAGTTATATAATCTTTTCTCATCTATTTGATTTATGTTGATTTCATCAGCTACTTGTAAGTGTTTTTCAGCAATAGACCATACTCGGACAGATTTGCCGTCAATAGTTGTTTGCTTGCTGGTTGCATGGAGATTACTTCGTAATGCTTCTACTAAGTGATTCATAGGTAACGCTGTAAACTGGTTAGTTTTTAGCATACTTTTTAGATCAGATATACGAAAGATTAGTTCTTTGGCTGGATTGGTTACTGGTTGTCTATTAAGCAACAATTTTATGTCATCAGTGGCTGACTTCTTCCAATGTTGCAATAGCTCTTTTAACTGACCAACAGGTGTTGCTTCAGGTGGTACATGGATCACGGTACAGGATTGAAGGTATCCATTGACCAAGTTGAGCCAATGCTCCTGATCCATTTTAGGTGGAATATGCCTACTTTGAACCATGCAAGCCTGTCTGACTTTTTCATAACTCCACAATTCTTCTTTAGACAATGTAAGCTGAGTTTGCTTGTAGTTAATAAAGAACAGTGGTGGTTCTGTGAGCAGTTGGATCAGGGTTTTATTATTTGGATCAAAAGCATTTTCATCACCATCAATACCGTATAGGCATTGGCAGCACACATGAGAATTGCAGTGACGCTTCAATAAAGGATTACCACATTGATATTGATACTCTTTGTTTTTGGTAGACTTTACAATGGAGCTGTTAAGCTCTTTTTCAGATAATGGTTTGGTTAATTTAGCATTCCATGTTGTTAGTTTTAACTTTAGTTCAGTCTTACCGATTTCAGGAAACCTCTTTTTAATGTAGATGGCTGTATTGAATAACAATGTATTACGATTGCTAGTCATGTCTTTATTTTCAGACCATATATGATTGAGACAGGGTGGCCCGTCTTCCATGTCTACTACTTCGTTTCTGGGTAGCTGATAATTTAGTAGATCTGATTCAGTTACAGCTATAGCAATAGCTCTATCAATAAACTCTGAGGCAGTAAGAGCCTGCTCCTGATTGTTTAATGCGTATCTGAGGGATCGTGGTCCATCGTAAGGCATGTTTAGCCAGTTACCAAACATTACGTCACCATTTTCACTGGTACCTAGTTTATCTTGTTTAGGGAATATTTCACATCCTCCTTGACCAAAAAACGTAGCAATTTCTTGCAGTTTGACTCGAATGTTTTCTACTTTAGCTGGTTCTTTGAAGAAAATGTATGCATGAGCACCTCCAGATTTAGAACGGCAAATAATGATGGGTAAGTTGTGCTGCTCAATAAGCTTGAGCATATCGAGTACACCTAGATCCTTGTAATCATCAATATCAAAAGCTGCCCAACGAATAGTGCCTTCGGTAGTGATGGGAACTTGTCCGATAGATTGCTCACCAGATAAATGAGATTTCCATAAATCAACTGTAGTGGCTTCATGTTTTAACCAAGATTTAGCTTCATGTTTACCGTTGGATCCTATGATTCCTGTGATAACGGACACACCATAAACAGAAGTATTACCTTTGAACAAGTCATAAAATTTTTGAGCCAAGTGCTCTATAGGATAATCAGGCATGGTTGCTGTTGTTAAAGTTAAAAAGTGGTATACGCTACTCGGTATACCAGCGAGGTTTAACTACATTGTTAGTAGTTATCAGATGCTGCTAAGGCTGGCTTAGGAGCTGAGTCTACAGAAGGTAGAGTCTTGACTGCATGTTTAGCTTGATCTGCACATAGGTTCAAGATGTCTTCATTCTTAGTGAAATCCAACGTCTTGGGACTGTTAAATGCCATAACATAGTAGCTTTGGCCTTTTGGATTTTTCTCACGGACTGTAGTGAGATCCCATGAGCGAGCAAACACGGCAGGTGGTACATCCTTGAACTTACCGTCATAACGGAAGTTACGAATGTTCTTTTGCAACAGTCGAGCAACTTTTTGCCCTGTGCTGACAAAAGCAATCATACATTCGGTAGGTGTACCTTCAAGATCCATGAATCCAAGGACATAGGTAGTCTTCTTGAGTTCATTATCACCTAGCCATTCATCGTATTGAGCTTTGACACCTTGCTTGTAGTCAGGTGAGGAAACAATCGACAATGGATGAGTACCTACAATACCACCTCCAATATCCTTGGGCTTCCATTCTACGTACATAGTACGGAAGGCTGTTGGAATGAAGGAAATAGGTTGCTGAAGAATTTGTCCAGTGGGTGCAAAAAACATGTCACCTACTTTGGATCCTTCGATGTACTTCTCATCGTCTTGATTGAATTGAGGACTGAGTTGTTGGATGACGTTAATCAAAGGAAGCGAAGTGCTTTCTTCTAAACCATCGGTACCTAGTCCTGCGTTAGCTGTTGGGTCGTATGCCATATTTATTCTTTTGTTCTTTTGTTCTTTTGTTCTTTTGGTGGTTACTTAAACACCACCCTACGAGCTTCATATACTCCGAAGGCTTGTTTAGGTAGTGTTTGAGATAGTTCAGGATTATTAAGGGCTTCCTTAATAAAACTGGTTAAAGTTGAATGATGAATATTTTTAGATTCCATATAACCAACACCTCTATTTGCTAGATCTTCTTTTACTTGTTCAGCAATACGGTTAGAACCAGTGTTAAGGTTAATTTGAATTTTGTTTTTAATAATACCTGCATTGTTGGTTTGCTCTAACCACTTGTAAGCAGTGTCGGGATCTGAAACCTTTGCTGCAACGAAGTCAATAGCTTTAATTTTCTTACCAGAAGTCAATGCTAATTCTTCGAGACTAAGATCATCCATCATATCTGGCAATTGTTGCTCCTGAATCTGTTTTTTACGTTCTTTAAGTGTCTTAATATGAACATCATGCTCTTGAATCTTCGAATCAATTGATTCTAATTCATCACCAAGACTCAGTATTGTTTGTAGTGTATCTTCCATATTTTATTTTTTTGTTATTATACTTTGAATCCCTTCTGTAAATAATTTCAGTTGGTATTTTATTTCTGCAATAGAGTCATCTGTTTCATACGTTTTTTTAATTTTTCCGCATTTAGAACAGGAGTAATATCTTACTATGTAAGAAGGATAGGTTTGAGTGTTTCTGCATTTTAGTCTTGTGCCACAACACATTCTAAAATTATTCATATTAGCACCAAGTCCTTCCTACATCTAAATCTGCAACAGTCGGTACTTTTAGTGTCATACATGTTTCCATAATTTCACCAAGCTCTTTTGCTTTTTGTTCTGACTCTACCATTGCGTTAATTTCATCGTGTACTGGTAACCGTATATCAAAACCAGCTTTGAAACATGCTACAAGTGCTAGCTTGCTTTGGTCAGCAGCGGATCCTTGAATTAACCTGTTGAAAGCTTTGTTTGTAAATGCTCGTCTAATTTGATTGTTTGGGTAATCTCTGGATGCTTCTTTTTTGTTTTTGTATATTGGTAGGTCGAATCCTGCAGACCATTGATTGAAATATGATTTTCTACCAAGTATTGTTTTTATGTAACCTCGTTCTGAGGCTGCAGAAGCTGTCCTCTCAAATAACTTCTTTAAGAAAGGTGCTTTAGCGTTAAATTTATCAAGTGTAGCAGTACATTCATCTACTGACATACCAATCTTGTAAGCCATTGTTTCCTTGCCCATGCCGTAGCTAATACCTAAGCAAAGCATTTTACATACATCATAGGGAAGTCCAGTTACTTCTTCAAAGAAAGTGTAAAATTTAATTCCTTTTCTGAAGGCTTCAGCAGCCTCTTGAGCTTTTGGTAACCCTTCGAGAATGCCGTAGTGTACTTGGAGCCTTGGTTCCTGTGAGCTATAATCCGCCTTGCACCAGAGGGAGTCAGGTTCAGCAATGTACAATTGCCTGATTCGCTTACCCCATTTGGATCGTTTAGGTACTTGTTGCATGTTAGGATTACTAGATGATAAACGTCCTGAACGTGTGCCTCCTTCGTCGGAGGTAGTTTGTCTAAAATCCGCATGTATTCTCCCGTTGTAAGTGCCTTTGAGGGCAATATCTTCAATAAATACCTTTCTAAGTCTATTAATTCCTCGTAGTTCATTGATCGCAATACATGTAGGATCTGTTTGCTGGGCGAGGAAGTCTTTAGTAACGGAGTGATTCCCTTTTTCAGTTTTTGGCACACGCACATTTCTTGAGGTAAGGTATTCACCCAATTGTTGAGGGCTCCAAATGTCAAGGGATCCCAACGGGTCCAGTAATTGTTTTTCTCTTTCATAGAGTTCGTCTCTAAGTTTTTCAGCAGCTTGTTTATCTACTGGAACACCTTTTTTTGTCATGTACTGTAAAGCTTTGGTCACTTCACATTCTAATTCCCAAACTTGCATCAATCCTTCTTTAACAAGTAATGGATGCTGTTTTACATATACATCGTAAGTGTATCGAGCATCATACTCTGCGTACTTACCTACATGTCGAGCAGGCAGTCTCCAAAGATCAGCTTTAGCATTGAATCCTTTGTTAGCTACAGCATATTGATCTGCAGCGTAATTGAGATCATCTTCTTGCTTACTGTCACCTAAGTATTGGTTTGCTAGACTATTTAAACTGTAAGAATCTTTTTCTTGGTCTAATAAGGCTTCAGCAACTTGCACGTCTCGAACTGGACAGGATACAGAAAGCCCTAATGTATCCAGCCAGCCGAGATCATACAATGCGTTAGCCATGATAACTTCGCTTGCATTTTTTAGTACGTCCGCAACGTAACTGATAACAATGTTTTTATCTAAGTTATCACCTCCTTGGTGAGCGATTGGCAGATATAGATGTATGTTTTTGTCTGCTAGAGCAATGCCAACCACTGTCCCTGCACCTCTCTTGAAACTAGGACCAGTTTCTTTGAGGTAAGGGTCGTGTGTTTCAACGTCCAAGGAGATGATAGACTCTAAATTCGGTAGTATCGCTGGTGGTCGCCAGTTAGATTTTGGTTCAAATAATGGTAGTTGCATGCTATTTATTGTTCTGTATCACTAAAGCCCTCTATTTCATTGTATCTGTTTAAACACCCATCGAGCACACATTCATCTGATTGATTGTTTTCTTCGTCTTCGTAGATGTATTTTCCTCCTTCTCCTAATTCAGTTGATTCACCAGATATCCAACCCTCAACATTTTCATCAATTAATGAAACAAAGACTCCATCGTTTACGCATTGTCCCTGTTTATCTTTAAATGAATTAAAAAAATTATTCAGAGCATTTGAGGTGTCTCTCCATATTGAATCTAATGAGGTGTTGGTTGTTGGTTGTATGTCCTCGTTCATGTTATTTATTAAATTGTACCTCTGGACTACTTGAAAACAAGTAGTCCAGAGATTGTATATGGATGAGGCAGTCTATAATAAACTTAGCGAAATGTTTGCAATAAACAATTGGCTCCTGTTAATTACTCTTGCGTCCAAACCTTGTTTTAGAATACAAGGATCCAGATGGAGTTTTTGTGTTCCTCCAACTTAGAACAAATTATTTACTAATTCATCTATGCCAGACATATTTCTATCAAACGAAGTTACCCTGTCTGTCAATTTAAATGATCTAGTCATTTGAATTGCTTGAGCAATAGTGTAAAGCTCTATAGTTTTTTCTGTTCCTACTAAGTAATTGACTGTTACACTGTTAGATAAGGCTTTTTTACCCCACACATACTGTTCAGGACGTATGTGTTTAGTGTTCCATTTTAATTCAATCCAATGAGTTTTGTAGTCATGGATAACCACTAGATCAGGGACACCTGCTCCAGTGGTTATCTCTAACCTCTGCACAAGACATTTCTTATAACGTCTTACAGTATCACAAAAATACTTACTAAATGCAGCCTCACTTTTCATATTTAACCCATGTTATCCAAGGAATAAGATTGGTAGGCAGCAGCGTTTGCCTCGTCTTCAGCCTTGGCTCTAATTCTTTTGATTTCTGCCATCGCCCTAACATGACCAACCTCAAACGCCACGGCAACAGGAGTCATGTGGTCTTGGTTCATTGTATGCCAGCTATAAGCTCCACCTCCCTCGCAAGTTTTCCCGCTCCACCATGTTTGACCATTTTTATTCTTGGCAAATGAATACTCAAAGCACGAAGACTGAAACATCCTCACGCCCGCCTCAATTAGTTGTTTTCTGTTCATACTCATATTTAACCGAGTAGTGTATTTACAAACATAAGGGAAAAAGAGATGAGTTTTTTCTTATGCATAAAGATAAAATTCTCATCATTAGTTACAAAATCAGGTGAGTTCAATATTGTGCAAAAGGCATCTAGTACAATTTCCATAACAGATTCCTCAAATTTATTGTATGCACATAAATCTTTCTTATTCCAATTACTCTTTTTAAGAGTAATTTTAACACATTTAATTTCCCAATCACTTATTACGGTGTTTTCATCAATTGTACATCCTTTTATCTTACTTTGTACATTTTTCTTTAAACACGGCCAAACATCAGAATTATCTATTTTTTCAAGAATCTCTAAAAGTATATTTGTAGACTCTGTTTCTGTAATTGCATCAACAGTATCATTTACTGTACGCATGTTCCAGTGAATCAATTTATTTTTGACTTTTGCAAATTCTACTTCTAAAGGTTCATGTTCTATAAGTCCTAAGTTCTGCTGGTGAATTTGTTGATCATAAGAATTATTAAGATTGTTATGCTG
>Ga0098045_1000786_pt1 | contig 11928 bp, 12 predicted proteins | sample 11_taG_FD_77071 | JGI IMG/M metagenome (GOLD analysis project Ga0098045, IMG submission 77071) | Marine viral communities from the Subarctic Pacific Ocean - 11_ETSP_OMZ_AT15265 metaG | ecosystem: Environmental > Aquatic > Marine > Oceanic | place: Pacific Ocean | collected 2015-01-16 | reverse complement strand
TCATTCTAGAAGTAAAAGAACAGGTATCCATATTAAAATTAATGCCATAAAAAGAACCATTAATTGTTTCGCCCATCCTTATTAGCAAGGGTGCACTTGTATCAAAGTTTAAAAATTTTGTTCGTGAGCCATCTTTTAAATATCTTCCTATGCTTCCTGCAAAAGTTTTCTTAGAAACTGTAAATCCGGAAGGGTACATTGCACTTCCTCTATCAGAGGCATTTATTCCACCATGAACCGTTTCGTACTTATTCCATGCTACATCATTTTCTAGTTCAGCAGACACAGTAAATACTTCCGTAGAAATATTCTCAGAATCTAAAGTTATAGTATTATCTAGAGGTTGAAGATACCGACGAGAAGAGGCTCTTGTATAATTACCTCCAGGAACGGCAAACTCTTGACTGCCTATCCTAGTTAGCTTTTCCGCTTGCCCAGAAAGTGATAACCTTAGTTCTGTAGATCGCTCGATTACAAAAGAACCATTAGTAAAAACACAATTATCTAGGTGAAACGTACTTTCGTCTGATTGTATGTATAAATCAAAAGTTGCACAATCTAGTAATCTAGAGAATGCAATTTTATTATCGTTTTCTTGCAAAAGCGGCGTTGTAAAAGTAAAATCAGCCGGATTTGCTTTTACAATAGTTGAAGCTTCAAAAAAATCTTCGCTGTGCAAGGTTTTAACCGAAGTTGTTGCCTCAGAAAAAGTTTGCCCAAAACTTAAGTCTTGTAAAACATCTAATTCGTACCCCGCATCTGCGGTGTTTAAGTATACAGCAGTTATTTCTGCTTGCGTTAGTTCTCTGTTCCAAAGACGAAGGTCTGATACGTGACCTTTAAATCCATTGTTTCCTTGTAGGCCGTCGTCCTCTACATTACCGCATACAGCCAGTCCTCCGGGAGTAGGGTTTGCGTCACTTCTAGTATAGTTTTCTGTTCCTTTTGATACTCCATTTACAAAAGCTTCTATACGAGTACCATCAAAAGTAAGTAATAAATGATTCCATTGATTGGGCGTTGTAATACCTAAATCTTCGTTTCCAGGCTCTCCAAATAGAAGTAGTGGATTATTTGCGTTACTTTGATTCATACGAACACCAAAACCTTCACTTAAATCTCTACTAACTATTCTATTTTGGTCTCCTCCTGCAGAAGTTGTTTCGCTTTTAAACCATATAGAAAGAGTCCACTCATCATTTTCATCTTCCCAAGCATTTGCTTCTTCTCTACTTAAAACTAAAACACTAGCAGTGTTAGTAGTCGTTTGAAAACCTTTTCCCGTAGGACTTGATACTCCTGTAGTTATCTGACCAGAATTTATTGTATCTGTTGTATTTCCCCCGGATACTTTGTCTACTAATCCATCTGTTAAGTTTTCTAGGGTAAAGTGATGCACAAGCCCCGAAGTTGGATAGTTAGCTATGCTACTAGAACTTGGACCATTCATTACTAAGTAAACTTTACTGTTTCTTTTAAAATTTGTCATAGTAGCTCCAACATTTATAGACAAGTATACTGCACCAAGGATGCTTTGTCAAGAATTATTTTTTGAAGGTAAGAAAAAAGGGGCCGGAGCCCCTTCTGCTGTAAGTAGTAACTATTATCCTCTGTAAATAACAGTAGCCTCATTTGTACCATCAATTGAAGAAGGTAGCGCATGGAAATTAATTTCAGTAGAAATAACATCTTCGATTGAATGACTAGGAATCTCGAGGTGAGCAGTAGGAATGTCTAGAGTTAAGCTAAGATCCCCAGTTCCTCCGACGTTAATTGCCATATCAAAAGAGTTAGTAATTGTAGTGGTTGCACCAATTAAGTCTTCAAACAAATCTCTGCTGGCATCGCTAGCAGTATCTAAATAACAAGTAAGAGAGCCTCCAATACTACGAGTACCTGTCACGTGGCCCAAAGGCTGATTAACAATTCCAAGAGTCTCTGGAGTAAGGAACGTAATATTGTTTGAGAAAGTAATACTTCCTCCTGTCAAAGTAAGAGCGTATGTCTTAGAGGAACCACTTACATCAGAAGCTAAGTTCAGTGTAGTGAGACGGTTGCGAATAAAGTTGCTAGAGGATCCAGTATTACGACCAAGCGCAGCAGTAGCATCAAGGCTGGCTTCTTCCGTAATAATCTTACCGAAACCTGACCAGTTAAGCGTTGCAATTCCGTCAATATCAAAATCAATACCTACTTCATTGCTTACACAATCTGCAATTTTATAAATAGTTACGTCTCCGCCAGTAGCAAAGCTGCCGTCAGTATCGGGTTGTCCTCCAAGTACAAAGAACAAGTCAAAAGTACCAAGAGCTGCTTTGTTTGACTCATCAAAGTCATAAGTATGAGTGTTAGATGAAACAGATACGCCCGCAGCCCAAACACCTGCGTCAGCAGGAGTAGCATCAGCTGCAAAAGAGTTAGCAGCTACAAAGTTAGCCCATAGACACTCTTCTGCACAATGACCTGCAGTATTTGGACGAACGTATGTTGAAAAAGACCAGTCTGCAGGTGCATATGAATCGTTGAACATTTGACGAGCTCGTCTACTTCCTGAATCCGATTCCATCTCGTTTAAAGTAATTTCAGAAGCGTTCGTAGCTTGGGAAAAAGAAAACCCATCTAGTACTGGAAGTTCCCATATATTGTCCCCATTATCCGCAGTATTTCGCTGCACTGCGAACACTCTAGTATTGCGGCTAAAATGTAATGCCATAGTTTATCTCCTATGTATATTGAAAGGACTAGGACGTGAACGTTTGTTCTTGCCAGTCGTTTCTAGTAACGAACTTCTAGTAGTATTTCTCCAACTCCTAGAGGCTCGAGTACTCCTTCATCAGTATTTATACTGATTATATTAATTTGGTGTGTATGTTGCGTATTTCCTCGATTGTCGGTAAACTGCAAACGAGAATTACTTTCAATCACTGTTTCTATATCTTCCATAACAGCATCTAATGCTTCTACAGAATTTTCATCTCGTACGTATATTCGTACTGTTATGGATAAGAATCTATCCTTGTATCCTCCGCCCTGGTAGTCTCTTGTTTCTGAGCCGAGATTTAAATGCACGGCAGGAAACTCATCTACTTCATCCCAAAACTGCAATCGAGGATGTACATTATTAAACAGATTAGTATTAAACTCACCTGTTTGATTTATAGTTTTTAACTTATCTACCAGAGCATTTACAATTCCAAGCCTTTTAGTTGAGTAAATACGATTTACATCATTTGTCATTATACTCTCCTAGTGTAGAACCTTCCAATTGCCATCTCTGCTGCAATTTCTCTTATTGAACGATTTATCAACTTTCGAGGATCTCGTTCAGCGTCTCCTTGCTTATTTCCTGTTTCAAATGTTTGATAAGGACTTTTTCTGTAAGTATACCCTATACTTGGGAATCCTTGAGCAGTAGGAACTACATCTGTCACTCGTACTGAATTTGCAAATCTACCAGTTACATTAGTAAGCGCCGGAGGCCCCATGTTCTTCTCTACTGTTTCTGGTAGCTTTTGGTTTATCAAAGCTGCTAAAGAAAACATCGAGGGCCCTGTTCTTGATTCGCCAGGGCTTAGTCTAGTTTTAGGAATAGCTGCTTTGGCTATTTCACTACGTACAACCTTACTTTTTTGTTTTTTCTGCGAGTCTACTGCGCTTCTTTTTGTAGCTTTTGGCTTTTTAACCTTAGACACTTTTACATACTTGCCTTCAGCCTTTTTAAACTCAGTCATTACGTCATAAGTGACTTGTTTTGTTTTAAATTCTTCTATAGAATCGGAGCCTTTTAATTCTGTAATAGGCTCTTTAGAGTTTAGTTTTACAAGTGCAGCCTTTAGTTGTTTTCTAAACTCTGTTTTTTCTTTTGCCGAATCAAAACCGGTTTCTCTATTTTCAACTTTACTTTGTGCAAATATTGAATGAGTATCTGTAGCATCGTCTCGAACGAACTTAAGGCTAATACCAAGCTCTTTAAAATTTGTCTGTAAATTATCTTTTACAACTTGTCTCATATATTTTTGATTGATTGCAGTATCAATCGCATCAGACATACGAGACTCTAAAATACCTTCCCCTTCTTCGTGCCCCGCTTCTAATAAATCAGAGCCGTGTTGAATTTCTTTAGTAGGATCAACACTTATTGAACTTTTAAATGTACTTCTATCAAAATCTATTTTTGTTTTATTAAGTCGCTTACCATAGTTTGTTTTTAAATGCTCATTTAAGTCTAGCACAAAAGAATTTAGTTCGCTTTTATATAGCTCTTTTAACTTTATAAAATTATTGTAGTTTTTATCTGTACTAGGGTTCTTTTCTGTTGCAATAACGACTTTAATAGAGTGTTGATTTCTTCGTATTAAAATACCTCGACGTTGTTTAAACTTTGCTGCATTTTGACCGCATACATTAAGTATTTTAGTTGCTCCAGCTTCCATAAAAGCCTGAACAGATTTTGAGTCAAACTCTTTTAACAACTCTCTTTTGTCGAACTCTTTTCTTAACTCTTCTACAAAACGACGCTTGTTGAAAGTAAAGACCATTTCACGACCATCGGCCTCTCTTCGATACTTTGCACTAGAACCGTACAGCTCTTTGTCAAGTTTTGTCAAAAATTTAATTAAACTTTGACGACTCATTAAAAGTTTTTATACATATCAAGAATTCTTTTGATATGGCTTGGAAATCCTATGCCTTCAACGCTTCCAGGGTTATCTAGTGTTGCACCCGATAAAGTTTTTCGCGTTTTGTATTCGTCTTTATGGTAATACTTTACCAAATCAAATACCGCAAGTTTTAAGTCCTCTGGGCAAGATTCATACCCAGCAGTATACGTAACTTTTACGGCTCCTGCGCCCATAGGCCAGCTTTTATAGGTAGACCCCGTAACGTACAGCACACTATCCGTCGTCTTGTCAAGATAATAGTCTGTAGTTGGCACGGTGGTGTAACTAGACGTTACGGAGTCTCTTTTCTCTACGGAAACGATTGCATTTACAGGACTTTCTGTAAGCTGTACCACATGGGTATCCCAATCAATATTAAACTCCTCTATTTTGTTAGAGTAGTAAAAATCTAAAAGGCTGTTTCCACAATAAGTTTTTACTAATTGACTCACGGAGTCAATGATCTGCGTGAGCTTATAATCATCCTTAGGATTAGTTATTTGCTCCGAATCTTTAAACTCTTGTAATGTAATTAAATTTGCCATAAGTCTATTAGTAAAAACTTGGGGAGGCGAACCTCCCCAGTTTATTTAGCTAGCTATTAGTTAGCGTTGTTGTATCCAACGTAGACAGCTGCTGACTTACCAGAAGCTGCGTCAAACAACTCGTCAAAGCCAAGGTGCTGTGAAGCAACAAGAACACGACGCTGAGCAGCTACTTCGTAGTCTTGCTCAACAGTTACGCCGCGAAGACGTGGCATAACAAAGTTGCTTGGGTTGATGACAAATGCGCCACCAAAACCGTCTTCTACGTCTGCAGTAAAGTTATCAGAAACAATTACTGGAGAACCGAAGACACTACCTACCTGACCTACACGACGCAGAGCCAGATCTGAACCTACTTCATCCACAGTAGTGAACTCAGCGTCATTCAGAAGATCGTAGTAGTGAGCCTGGCTTACGATGTAAACCAACTCGCTTGGATTGAGGCCATATACGCCCATCGCACTACGAGCTTTGTTCAGCATAGCTGCTGAGAAGTTATCAAAGTCTGCTGCAGTTGCTGCACCCCAAGTTACGCTAGCTGCTGTTGCTAGACCGTTAGTGCCGTTAGCACCACCGATACCAGTGATGTTGCCACCGTTACCCTGGAGGATTGACTTGTCTACTGCGCGAGCGTGTGCACGTGCGATTGACTGAGTAAGCATAGGCATGATGTTGATAAGAACTTTCTCGTCGATGTAGTTATCGAGGAAAGAAGTTGAGATCAAACGATCCACTTGCAATACTTTCTGGTTTACAGCATAAGTGTTGCTAGAGTAAGAATCGTTACCAGTACGGTTAGTTACACCAGTACCAGTACCATCGTCCGCAGCTTCCATGCCGCCAGTTGACCACTTAGCAAAGCTAGTGTCTGACTGCAAAGGAATTACTGTAGACTGTGACTCAACAGGCATTTCACGGAAGAGGCTAGCGAGACGAAGCTCGAGTTGAATCTCTTCTTCAATACCCTGAGAAACTACGTTGTCGATACCAAGAGAAGTACCTGCAGTGTAAGAAACACCTGCCTTCTCAAGTACTGACTGACCGTACTCAGTGTTCCAGCCTTTACCAGTGATAACACCAGCGAGGTGGCCGTGAACCAACTCTTTCTTATTAGCTTGCAGACGCTCAGACTCTGAACGACCATCAGCGAATACACGCTTTGACTCACGCATTTTAGTGAGCTCTTCTTCCTTCTCAGCAAGTTGAGCACCAAACTGCTTCATCACTTCATCAATCTTAGCATCTTTCTCAGAAAGCTTAGCTTCCATATCAGACATCAAACGCTCAGCGCCTGACTCGATACCAGTTTTAATTACAGTTTCAACTTCAGCCTGCTTTGCAGCTTCAGCTTCTGCTGCTTGTTGGGCTGCCTTAGTTTCTGCTTCAACAGCAGCTTTTTCTTCGGCCTGACGAATTGCAATCTTAGCAGCAGTCTCTTCCGCTACCTTCTTAGCAAAAGCGTCCAGGTCGATTTCGGGAGTTTTTACTTCCGACATTGTTATCTCCTTTTGAACTGACTTTTCAGTTCCATCCGGTGTATCACTAGCTACTAATGAATTTTCATCTTGAGCCAGAGACTGACCGGCTAGATCTACACTATTTTTGAAAGTTTTCTTGAACTCTTCGTACTCATCAACTGAGTCAAAAGACTTCGCCAGAGAGAAAGTTGCTGCTTGATTACAAGGTACCGAAACAACCGATACTTCAAACAACTCAGCATCCTTAATCTTTAATCCGTCGGTTTCCGCTAGGTAATCAGCATCCTTGACTCGGAAACCAACAGAAAATGCTCCAAGAATGCCTTCTTTTACAAGCTGCGCTACATGATCGGGCGCAGATTTAGAAATTTTAGCCTTTAGTTCGAGACCGTTTTCAGTGACTTTAAGTCCTGTAGCACGTCCAATAGGCTTGTTATAGTCGTGATTAAAAAGAATAATAGGGTTTTTCTCAAAGTTGCCGAGACCACCCTTAGTCCATGCTTCCGCTGAAATAGTATCTCCAGCACGATCGAAGTCCGCAGTACTGGCCATTCCACAAATGTGAACGCCTCCATCGTCTTCTTCGAGGGCTTTAAACGTGGACGTTAAGTTAAAAATCTTTTCCATTATGACTCCTTCTTAACAGGGGCTGCTTTAGGCTTAGGGGCCGGAGCAGGCTTTGCAGGGGCTGCTTTAGGCTTAGGAGCCGGAGCAGGCTTCGATGCAACTTTGTGTGCTTCTGCTGCTTTCGCAAACGCTTTGGGATGATACTTTAACATCATACTAAGTGCTCGTTCCCAACGATTACAAAAATCTCTACTCAAGTCTTTTTTAGTAATAGGACTGTGTGTAACGATTTTAAGATATTCATCGTGTGTAATTCCTTCACTAAGATTATATTGAAGTACTTGAGCAGCGAGTTTATTCGCTATTTCTCGTTTAACTCTACGTCTAATCATCTTCTGATTCCTCTACTGGCCTGCCGCCTACGGCTGGATTTGCAGCGCTTCCTGCGATATTTGAAGGTATTCTTATATCTTCGCATCCGGCTACTTCGTCAAAATTCATTGCTACTCGGGCTTCGTTTGCTGTTAAAATTCCTGAGTTTACAAGAGTCGAGTAGTACGCTGCTTGGTCTCGCAATTCTGGCTGTAACGCAGGGATGTCAGTAATATCTTCAACAATTGTAAATCCAAAATACCTTTCATAGGCTTTTGAAATCTTTTCAATAATTGGCATAATCGTCTCAAGATAGTAAAGTCTCATATTTGGACGAATATTTGCATTGTTTCCTGAGTCTAGTAAGATAGGAGGGACACCCAACGCTTTTAAAATAATTTTTTCGTTTTCTTCAATTGCTGATTGAAAGTCTAATTCTTTAAAGTTTACATTCGAGATTTTGTCAATTTCAATACCGCCGTCTAAAACTAAGGGTCTACGGCCTCCTGCATCCGGTCTGTATCGAGCACTCCAAGATTGAATCATACGCTCTTTAATTTTTTCAGATAGAGTGTTTGGGGATTTTAGTACCAACCCCGGTACAGCTCCATTCTTAAAAAAGTTATCTTGAAAATCTCTCATTCGCTTCATAAGAACCATAGTTCGAAGAGCGGGCTTTAATCGTGAGACTCCTCTGTAAATAGAATAAAATGAATTCTCTTTTACATGAATAATTTCTGAAGGCTTAAAAACAGTTCCGTTATCAAAAGTATAGCTTTCAATATAAGTAGATCCGCTGGCAGTTATAGTCATTTTGCTTGCAGGCAAATGGTATAAATGAACGCCATCATAGTAAATAAAAATATTTCCGTCAATAATGTAGTCTGTAATTAAGTTTCTACGAAAGGAGGATATATCTTGAAATGGGTTAGGCTCTGTATTAAGAAGAAGATTTACTCTGCTACCTTTCACTCCTTTTACAACAGGGAGACCTTTTGTTTGGTCTAATACTTTAAAATTAACTTCAGAACAATCATCTACAACTATATTTACACCTCGATTTACAATTTCGAGATCTTCGTAAGCTCGCTCGTAGCTAATAGTTTGCTCACGGCTAGGCTCTGTAGTATTCTGATAGTAGCTTTGAACAGGGTTTAGCTTCTCTTCGTCCGCTTCAGCCCTTCTACCAATTATTCTATCATACCATGCCATGTTTATCTCTTTGAATCTCTACCCAGCGCATCTGCTTATTCGCAGTCACTAGGGCTGGATTTCTGCCGTATAATCTGTGCAGTTCCAAATGATGTTTATGGCAAAGCGTGACTGTGTGCTCGTACAGCTCCGCCCATTTATCTTCTATAAACTCGTCTCGCCAAATTACTATATATTCGTCCGTATAGTGTGCAGGCCTTTCTTTTTGTTTTTCTTTTAGCCACTCTCTTAGTAGAGGTGCTAGAGTGTAAAAGTGGTGAAAGTCGAGTTCTGTGTCAGCGCCACAAATGTAGCATTCTGAACCTTTTTCATACTTTGATTTAGCTCGATCTCTTATGTATTTTACTGGATCTCTTTTTAGCTTTTTCATTTTGAATTATAGCCCTTGTAAGATAAATTGTCAAACACTATTTTTTGTAGGTATCATTAGAAGCCAGTCTGAGTTGTTTCAAATGAATATAGTGCGTATCGTAAAGCATCTGCCATATGCGATGCTCGATTATGTTTCGGCTTCTCTCTTGCTAAATTAGGATTGGGATCCCACTGATACTGATCAAGACATCCAAGTACTTCACCGCATCGCTGATCGACCATCATTTTATCATTGTCAACAATTCCTGCCACTTGTGCAATTCCATCTAGTACTGACTTTTTTGCATTTACAGTACTAATATCGTAATTCTGTGCGAAGTCAAATCGAGTTTGTTGTGCTGCGGAATCTATGTAAATATAGTCGATGTCCCACTTGTCAGAGAGTTCTCGAATTACAGCGGCATGTTGTTCTGTTGTCTTTTCGGCATCAAGGTACTCATCTAATACGTAATACGTTTCTTCATCCCAATCATACGCAATTACACAGAAAGCCGTAGGGTCACGATAGCCAACGTCGAGGCCAGCAAAAACATCCATGTGGCGAGTATCAAGCTCCTCATTATTACTGATACACTTTTCGTGATTAAAGTTCCATATTTGGCCTTCGTAAGTGTTAAAGTCTGCTTCATATTCTTGACGAAATTCTGCATCGGACATAGATTTTTTAGCTTCTTGTATATCCATCTCAGACATACGCGGATTATCTTTATAAGTAGCTCGTATCGAGCACCACTCTGGAAACTCATCATTAAATCCTCTATCGAAAAATTCTGCAAACCAGTTGTTCCTGCCCCGAGGGGTTGAAATAAAGATAGCTTTTGAGTTATCTTTATCCAAAGTAGGACGAAGTGCTACGTTGAACGCATCACGTCCGTCTGCCAAGGCCGCTTCGTCAAATATAATGAGATCGTAGCTACGACCTACACAGGAATCAACTTGGTTTACGGAACCCATTCGAACTGTTGAGCCATTGCTCAGTTCTATAACTTTATCTTTTGCATTGTCTTTTGCTACTTCCAAGTCAAAGTGTTTAATAAGATTTCTTTGTAAATCAAAAGAAATCTGAGACAGCGAGTAGTTGGGGGACATGATTAAGATGTTAGATCCGGGAACTAAAGATACAAGTTGCCCGATTATGTTTGCGATATATGTTTTGCCTTGTCGCCTTGAAACTGCTGCGCAGACAAATCTGTACTTAGGATTATTAATCGCATTTATGATGGCTACCTGGGAGGGTAAGGGTGTAACGCCCAGCAGATCCAGGTAGGGATCTGTGGGCAGCTTTAAGAAGCGTGTCTCAGATTGTAAATCTAAAATTCCTTCAGACGTAATGTCTGCTCGGCTAATTTGTACTGCCATAATTATTACTCAGATTGTTGATCTTCTAAAGTTTCTTCGTTTCGTTCTATCCAATCTTCTGCGTCAGTGTTCTCATCTTCTTGAGTAGCTTGGCGGTAGTAGATTATAATTTCTTTTTGTTGGCGAATATATCTACGTAGCTCTTGTAGATTGTACGCCATGTTTTCGTAATCTTGTGGAGTAAGTCCAAAGAGTACATAAGTTCCATCTTGCATCTTTTCGAGCTTTTTAATTTGCTCATCAAGATTCTTTTCTGTAACTACGAAAAACTCTACATCTTGCATATCAATTGCTTTTGGGAGCGGAGGTTGATATATCTCTAAAGTTTTAAACTCTGTTACCGTTTTAATAATAGGTTCGGGCGCTGGAAGGGGCTGAGGTTGCAGCATAGAACACCCTCCGAGTGTGAGTAAAAGTACACTACTGAGAATCCGCATTCTCTACCTCCTGGCTTGCCTCTTCTATGGCACGAAATACGTCTTTCGTACCGTTGTTTATTCGTGGTTCAATCAACCCTGGTTTTGCGCGAGCAAGTTTAGTAAGATTATGGCGCTTGAAAATAGATAAGTAGTCGTCCATCTCTGCTTGCATTGCATTTGCTTTTTCTGTCAGTGCTCCAACCATCTCAAGTTGTTTAGTTAAGTTTTTCTCCACTCGTTCTCGTGCAGCTACTTCCGTTTCATAAGCCGTTTCTAGTTTTAGTACGTTATTACGAAGTGTAACTATATTTGCTTCGAGCTGTGCTATTGAAGTATCCTTTTGAGCCACAGTAGTGGTATGATAAGCGTACGCGCCTCCAGCAACTACGACTAACAAGGGTAAAAGTTTAATCATTCCAAGCATTACTTTACCTTTTTAATCTGGAAATTAAACGCATCTTGCGTTTTTAACTCAAAGGGCTCTCCAGATATGAGTTTTCCTTTTAAGTGTTTTGGCTCGCATTTATCAAGCCATTTAAAGTGATACTGAGTTTTCTTTTGAGGGTCTATCCAAATAGTTACTTCCCACTCATTAATAAAGAAACTAACAATCCAGTGTACCGGCCAGGAGACAATTTTCAATAAAATTTTCCCAGCGCTTTTCAATTTCTTCCCGCTCTTTGTAAGTAGCATATAATGCTTCCTTTTGGCTATCCGGAGATTGGTGGTACTCTATCCACTCTTCCGGTGTCATAAATTTCTTTTTTGGGTACGACACTTCAAGTTCAAAAGTGTAGTACATTTGTCCTGTTACTAAGTCTTCGGTGGACTCTAAATTTGGTGCCATAGCTACGCAGCCACTCAAAAATAAGAGTGGTAGTAATCGAATCACTTCTTACTCGAGTACGCCTGCGTTCCAAAGAAGGCTGCTACTACTGCTGCT
>Ga0098045_1000776_pt1 | contig 11992 bp, 11 predicted proteins | sample 11_taG_FD_77071 | JGI IMG/M metagenome (GOLD analysis project Ga0098045, IMG submission 77071) | Marine viral communities from the Subarctic Pacific Ocean - 11_ETSP_OMZ_AT15265 metaG | ecosystem: Environmental > Aquatic > Marine > Oceanic | place: Pacific Ocean | collected 2015-01-16 | reverse complement strand
TGCTCGTAAGACCTGCAAAGGTCGGAGCGTCAGTAGTAGCAACACCTTGATTTAAAGCCTTAATAGACGCAATAGAGGTTAATTCACTATCCATTAGTGCGCCAGCGGCTGTGACGTTAGTTGTATCTGTAACATCTGCCGAGGCTTCAATGCCATTTAACTTGCTGTGATCTGCGTCTGTAAAGACATTAGAGTCTGTAGCAGATTCAACTAAAGCGCGTATCTCTGTGGCTGTTTGATCGCCCGTAGATCCCGCTTCAATGCCATCAAGCTTAGTACCGTCAGCGGCTATATCACGGCCATCTACTGTGCCGGATACATTTATGTTTCCTGTAACATCTAAACCGTCAACATCTATGTGTACTCGTTCTGTGGCTGTACCGCCTACTTCAACACTGACTGTCCAGCGATTACCTGCACTGTCCGCTTCAATTTTATTTTTAAAGTCTTGGTCGCCTATGCGATATATGTTGCCGCCTTCGCCTGCGGAACCGTCGTGTCTATGTCCTGTGGTGCCTGTCGAAGCATAAGAAAACGCAGTCAATAATTGGTTATATTCGGCATTGAATAAAAGCGCAGTGATTGTATCGCCATCGCTAAAAGTACTCTGTCTAGTATAGCTTGTTCCAGCCATTTGGGTTATCTCCTACCTGAAGGGACGTAATTAATATATAGGCCATTAATGGCATAAGGGGCTTTTTGATCCGAGCTTCTAACTCTAAACGAGCATACAGAGCCGCTACCCTGTACAGCCTGTCGGAGCATCGGATCATTACTTGCTCCAAAAATAGCTGTTCCAAATACAGAAGTGCCAAACGTAGCGGGTAATGGGACTTCATCAAGAATATAATCTGAAGGCTGAGGAATAGAAGTGTCCTCATAGTCATAACGGACTCTAAGCTGTGGTTGTACTTCGCCTTCGGGGGTGATCGAGACTTTAACATACTGTAAAGTCTTTCTAGTTCCTATATCTCCAAAATCATAGTTAGGTGTCTGGTACTGAGCATCAATATCAAAAGCTGTACCGTTCTCTATAAAACCATTTCCTGTGTCGTGGTTATAAATATAGCCGTCACTATCGCCGTGATATTCTTTTTCAATGTTATCTGAGTTGAAGCCCGTAGTAAAACCCGTCGCCTGAATGCCTTGAGTCTCTGACCACTCAAAGCCGTTAGCAGTTAAAGTGCCTATAATGCCTTTAGAGGCTTTAGGGTTATCGGCGTCTTTACTATAAAAGAGCCTATACTGTGACTTGCTTCTCAGAATAGCACTGCTAATTGTATAAGTATTGATAGAAACCGCAATGCTTGAAATAATTGATTGTATTTGACGGCTAACGGAGCCTAGCTCAACGTCGCCGATTCTTGAGGTTCCTGCAACAGATCGAATACCGTCAGGACTTAAAAACACTAAGTCGCCGCCAATCTCTTGAATACTGTGCGAACTTAGACACCCTACGTTCTGTGTAACCGGGACAACCGCGATGTTGTTTGAGTCATTAATATTAACAAGCTTATGAATGCTGTTGCGGCAGAAAATAATTAAATCATCTCGGAAGCTTTTAAGCCCTATTACTTGATCGCTCAGTGCAATACTTCCGGCTCCTGCGCCTGAAAAGTTATCCGGCTCAAAGTTGTGGCTGTAATAAATTACGTTAGAGTTCTCTGAAGTTCCAGAGACTACTAAGTGATGATCATGGACCGCACAAACTAAAGGAGCTTCTGTGCTGTTGACCGTGATCTCTGACGCAAAGAACGTCCTAGAGTTTAGAGCACCTGTACCTTCCATGTGAAAGTAATAAGGCTTGTTAACGCCATCACATATAACTAATTGGCCGTAGTCTGTGTTGCCTTCGTAAATCTCAAAAGAGGTTTGTTTTTGGTTTGTTCGAGCTAACAACGAGCGCCCGGCAAAAGTCGCATAATCGTCGCCACTCGCATGTACACTGCTTCGGTTAATCGGTAGCCAACTGACGCCATCAACACTAAAGAAAATACCGTCTCCTGAACAAACAACCAAACCGTCTGCATAAACCTGCAAGCCTAAAATTTTGTTGCTTGAGTTAGGTCTTGTAGTTCCGAAGGCCGTATAGCCATTGATTCGCCGATAGCCGCCATCGGGATCTACTTCAAAGTTTATAAGCTTTGTAGCTAATCCGGGCTGACTAAGCATTTCAAGCTGGTTAAGGTTAGTATTTAACCCACCTTTGCACGAAACACCAAAAGGCTGTGAAGCGGCCATATTAAACGAATCTCACTCTGTCGTCTTTAATATAAGAAGGCGTAGGCTCTAAAAGATTAGAGCGCATACTACGCATACCTTTTTTATAATCATCAAGAGCAAATGCCGCCGCTTGAGGGTTATCCTTAAACTGCCAAATATAGTACCGCGCTTTAGCTAACAGCACTGACGTATACATTTCAGGAAAGACTACAGAGTCTGTAGAGTTAACTAGCTTAGTAGGCAGGCTCCACGCAAAGAACCATACGCGGTATACTTTGTCGGGGATAGGGCTTAGTCCAAACTTACGCGAGTCTGGGCTTCGTATAACTGAGCGCGGCATTCCGTACTGCTGAGAGTCTGCGTCATCAAGGTTCTCAGAAACGCGCCGATAATCTTTCCACGCTTCAGTTGTCATAAATCTAAGGTTCTGTGAGTCGTAAGGGGCTGTTTCGCCTGCAACACCCACAGTAGTAATATAAAAGTTGTCCCAGTCAATAGAACCATAGTCTTCAGTAATATTAGAGCTAGAAGGCTTTAACTCATAAAAGCGGGTTCCGGGAGTTGTCTCTACGTACACGTTACCGTACATAGGATCTACGTCGCCACTCTCACCTACGGACAAAAAGGGCCATTGAGGTTCTTGAGTAACAATATCAAAGTAAGCACGATTAATAGAATCTTTAACGTGTTGCTGTACGCCTACGGCACCTCCAAAGGTTCCAGAGGTTAAAGTAACTTCGTTAAGCTCTCGCAGTAACTCGTTAGTTAAATCTAAATAAGTCGTTGCCATTAGTCTTTAGCCTTTGCGGGTTTGTTTTTATTAAAAATTCTGTCGTAGTTGTCGTCGTATTTCTTTTTATTTTCTGGAGCATAGAAACTTCCTGTGTCGCCCCATATCCTGCCATTTTTATTGTTGCGGAGTTTTACGCGCTGAGAAGCGTTTCCTATCTGTGGCATATCTCTCTAGCCCTCCAAAGTCTTTATAGTTCCCTTTTTTTTAAAAGATATGAGGGGTTTTTACGCCCCTCAATCTCACTTGGTTTTGCTTAGTCTACTTCGTAGAACGCTGATACAAGTGCATCAGGACGCAATACTTTAGCACCGTAAACGTGCAGACCACGGCAGATATCGCCGAAGCTGTCTGGATCACGTAGAACTTCAGTGCTAGTGATAGTCTGAGCAGTAGCTGTAGAACTGATGTGTCCACAAATAACCTGTCCAGCCGCTGTAGAAGTGGCAGGTACGTTATTAGACTTGTACATATCGAAACCACGCAACTTGCCAGAAGACACCAAACCGTTACGGATAGAGCCTTGTCCAGCATTGAAGTCTACGGACATCAACTTAGAGCTAGACTGAGACAACTGCTCGTAAAACGCTGGGGGAGCCAAGAACCATCGACCTTCTTCTGGAACATTTTGCTCGTCAAGAAGACGCGCCATGTGAGCCATCAGATCAAGAGGATCAGTAGCGCCAGTGATATCAACAGCACCTGAGCCGTCATATACGCCAGCGGCAAGGTTAGTATCACTGTCAGCACCAAGGATGTGGTTAGGTGCAGAAGCAGATACGCCTGCAAACATCTTAGCGATAACACCTTGGTCAAACGCATCGCGGATAGCGTAAGCGGCTGAAGAAGATGCGGCTTCTTTAAAGTTAACGTGAGACATAGAAGTTTCGATGTCGTCTACTTTAAACTTAAATGCGTTAGCTACGTCAACAATCAGAGTAGTTTCAACGTCAGTAAGTTTAGTTTGAGTAACGTCAGCGCCTCGCTCGTACTGATATACAGTGATCTCAGGCTCTTTGATGATCTTTACAGAATCACCGAAAGCCGCGATTTCACCAGCGTAGTCAGTATTAGTGATAGCTTCGGCTACAGAGGCTTTTCGGAAAAAGTTAAGAACTTTCTTAGAAAAGACTGCTGGCAAGAAAAACTGGTTAGTTTGACCTGCACCGTCGCTTGCGAAGTTACCGTTAGTGGTAGTACTTTGTTCAAATTTTGAATCAGATACATTATAAGCCATGTTGTGTTGCTCCTAAAAAGACATTTTAAATTATAGGACTATTCTGCCTTCCATGACTGCTTGATCAATTTCACTTTCGTATTTATCATATTCAGCCATCGACAGTTTAGAAATTTCCCGTTGAGACCAGACTTTAGGCTCTTTAGTGTTTATCTGAGTGGTTCGAGTCGAAACCAAATCAGCGGCTTTAGAGTCTGGGTTTTGCGATTTTGATGGCTTACGCTTTTGAGCATTAGTAGTAGAAATACCCTTTTCTAGCTTGTATAAATCGAGAGCTTTGATAGCCAGTTGAACATTGTCAGGGTTCTCATAAACCCACCTATAAACTTCTTTAGGCTGTTCGTCGGCCCACTCCTTAAAAGTATCACTGCCTACGATATCATCAACGTCAGGATGTTTAGCTTTAAGCGTTTCAAGATTTTCTTGTCGCGTCGCCGCTTTCTCCCGCTCTTCGTAAGTAGCTAACTTCTTTTGAAGCTCTTCAAATTTCTCTTCGCTACGCTGATGACTTACAGTTTCAACTACATCAAAAAGATCAGGGTTCTGTTCCTTAAAGGCTTCAAGCTCTTCAGGGGTTTTAGGCGGCGTGTATGTTGGCTGATAACTCGCTAACTGCGCTTCTAACTCTTGACGCTCTTGCTTAAAGGTGTTGACCTTTTGATCGTAGTGACGCTTTAAATCGTCGTAACGCTTTTTATACTTACTATCTTCTGAAGTCTCTTTAGTCTCAGGGGCCTTTTCGGGGGTAGCCTGCTTCTTAGGTTCTTCAAAGAATAATCCGTCAGCGCTTCCTTGAGAAGGTGCGTCAGGCGTATGCCATGACTTCTTCGCGTTATAAGGATTAGCTTCTGGTTCTACTGCTTGTTGTTCAACTTCGTTTGACATCTTAATCACACTCCTTTTGGGGCTTGCTAGTCTTTCAAGGTGGCTGTACTGTTCGCGTTACAATACAGGGTCTTGATACTTCAAGGTGGCCTCTAGGTTAAAAAAATAATAAGGGGTCTATACTTCAGAGTGGCCTTATTGTTATCGAACACTTGGCATACGATTAGAATTGATCATTTGTTTGTTAATGTCATTCTCTTCGTCCATATACATACCATTCCTGTCTCTATCGTCAACAGGGTCGTCTATGATACCGCCAAATGCTTTTTTCATTAGACCGCCATCATAAGCGCGTTCAGCATCATCCATCATAGCCTGAAGCTTGTCTGCGCCTAATTGATCAGTCGCTTTCTTGGTGAAAACAAATTCACCGTCCGATAACCTTGCGGGAATCGAATCTGATACTCCAGTACCGGGACCTTCTACGGCTCCGCTACCTGAGAATTCTCCGGCAACATCCATGATCTTATCAAAGATGCCACTTAAACGCTCGTCGCCTTCAAGAGCGTTCATTAAGTATTCTTGCTCGTCTTGCTCTAAAGATTCGTCAAGGACGTAATCTAAGTATTCTTTTTCCATTTCGGAATCTGAAAGCTGTGTTTTTTCTAACTCTGCTTCTTCTTCCGGGGAGATATTAGGGTAAGTATCTACAGGAGAGGAACCTAATAAAGAACCGCCTTCGTTGTATTTAATTTTCATACTCTTCATTTTATTTTTCCTCAATCCTACGTTTAGCTTCAATTACTTGCGACTTCAAAGTCAATAGATTATCCAGAGAACTCACTTTCCCCTGCCTGCGGTACATTTCCTGTTCCGATTGTGCCGTCACCAGTGCCTGTACTTCCAAGGTTCGTAGGTTGTTCAGGTGTTCCTCCAGCGGGACCCACAGTTCCGGGTTGTTCGTTAGTGGGGCCAGCTTCGCCGCCAGTGTTTTGGTTAGCATTTTGTGCTCCTATAATCTGTGCCATCATCGCCGCTTCTTCAGGGTCGTTAAGTATTTCGTCGGGATCAAGATCAAGGCTATACGCAAGCTCACTAACGATCTTAGATATCTTAACGAACGGGGCAATGGCTGGGTTCTGAGCAGTCTGTAAGAACATGGTTAACCGCTGACTGCGTACTTCTTTTTGCATAAGGCTGTTTGTGCCCATAGCTACAACTTCTAGGTCGCCTTCGACTTCTAACTCGCCTTCAAAGAACTGCATGTTCCATTGGAAATATGACTGACCTAGAGGCTTTAGCAGGAAGTCGTCAATGTTCTTGACAACTGTTTTAATATTCAAAGATGCCGCGCCTAATAGCATCGACATACCTGACGCTGTACGTGTCATACTCTGGACGCCTGTTTGCCCGTGAGAATAACTAGGTATTCCTGTTTGTTCGTCGGCAAGCTGTCGGAACTTGTCAAACATCATCATGTTTTCTTGGGATGTGTTCGGGAACTTAACGCCGTGGATGGCTTGGCCTTGCATACCGGCTTGGCGTCTAAACACTTTGCCCGGATAAACCTCCATTGACTGTCCGCCGACTAAAGCCGATTCATCAACGTCAAAGACTAAAGAGCCTGAAAGCGCTAGATTATCTATAGCCATCCTAGCGTGACCATTCATTATTTGCTGGGAGTCGTCCATATTTTCAGCAACTCCAATACCAAAGAAAGAATAAGGATTACGCTCATAAGGAAATGCGTTGTAAGGGAGCCGGTAGGGGGTAAAAGGATTGACAACCCCACGTAAAAGCTTACCGTTGCTAATCCACGCATTAACCTGAACTTCATCTAAATCATCTACCTCGTCGGGGAGTTCCATTCCAGCTTCACGGGCGTACTCTGCATCCATGACACCCCAGTATTCTACAACTTCAAATAGAGTTTGATTTACTTCGCTAAGGCTTCGATCATCTCGAAGGGCTTGCTCGTAATCTTTTTCTTCGTAGTTTGGACCCATCTGAAGGCATTCTCGGATAGCGTCCTTGTTAAAGTGCGGTAAGTTTATTAGCGACCGTAGTTGCGAGCGATTCATTTTGTGCCTATGAAAAGCATATTCACAGTTCTCAATGCTTGTTGCATTAGGGTCAGGAAAGAAGTCCCAACAACTAACAAACTCAATACGCGGAACTCTAACACTTATAGGATCATAAACTCTTTCGCCGGTGTCTTCATCGGTTGTCCAACGATTCAAGAGTTTATTATAATTGAACGGCCCTTTGACAACCCCGGTTCCAAACAGTGCCGCTTCAAACAAAGCATTGCGTAGTTCAGAAGAACCATTTGACTCTTCGATTTGGTCATGGATTAGCTTCTGCATTTGTCTGGAAGCGTCCTTTGCAGGTTGCACTTCTGGAACTTGAGGATTAGTACTAGGACCGGGGGTGAGATCTACATTCTTTAATTCTTCTTCTAGGACAGATTTACCGTCTGAAAACGTAGCGCCGGGTCTAAGAACTTTACCGTCTCCGGCATAACCTACGTCATATGGGCTTGTAATGTCTTCTACCGGACTTTCTTTAGGCTCTGAGGGGGTAGACTCTATGCCGGGAGAAACGTCCATATGAGCCACGCTAGGCGCTCCTTCAGGGACTCTTGTGTTTTTGATTCCTATTGGGAATTGACCCGTGCCAAACATAACGTCTATTAACTGTCCGAAGGCCGCCAATACTTTAGTCTTTGTGACTTTAACAAACACGCGGGACTTTTCTGATTCACGGAAACGAACACCTGAGCCGTAAAGCCCTCTGAAGTTGTGGTAGGCGCGAAGCCATCTAGCCTCGTCCGGTCTTCGAGCTTCGGAGGCTTCGTAGAAACGATCTTCAATTAACCCTACGAACTTTAGCTTGATGGGGTCTTCTAGGTCGAGATCCATACCGCTTTCGCCCTCAACGGGGGCAAAGTATAGTTCGTCGGCTGTTGCCATTAATCCTTCGTCGTTTTCTTCGTTCATATAATAATCAATATCCAAAGGTTGAGTCAGACGGCTGATAAATTGTTTCGCGATGCAAATCCCTCATTCTGCTAAACGTATCTTGAATTCTAGGTCTTGACATGATCAAGTACCTTAGTGCGTCGTAAGCATGGTCGGGCGCGTGTGTATCTACGTCTTCCGGGTCTCGTTTGTCCAGAGGAATACTTTGAAGCTCACGTATCAGGTTCGGGCATGTATTAAATATTTGTAATCGTGGCCTACCGCTTTGTGAAAGCTTCAAGTATTCATGGACTTGAATTTTTCCTTGTTTTCTGTTTTTATCTGCTCGACGTAATTTATGTCCTGCCTTGAGCAATGTTTCTCCTACTGTCGGTCCTGTCATTCCTGTGCGGTTCCAACATGCTGTGTCTAACACGCCAGCTACGCCTATGGGGTCTTCTAGCTCCATGTTAGTTAATATCTCGGCTAAGTCTGTCCCTAGTAGCCCTTTTCTGTACAACTCTCTATAAATAATCAGTGTACCGTCTTCAGGGTCTACTGCGCCCCATACACAAGCGCTTTCAGAAGCATAACCATAATCTATTCCTTTAACGCGCTCCCAATGAAGAGGTATTTCAAAAGGCGTTATAGTATGGATCACTGGATCAAACTCTGTGAATGCCGCACCTTCAGAGACATCCCAGTTCCCTTCTAAAAGCTGTTGACGCAACGTAGGCGGCAAAGACTTTAGCATTTGTTCGTATCGACCATCTTTTGCCAGATACGGGTTATCTTTTAATCGGGCCGGTATAAACTTCCGCGTTAACCCGTCTGACCCCCTAAAGGTCTCGTTAGACGGCGAAGGATCTATGTACCTCTTGTAGACCCAAGCCGCTCCCGCACCACCGGGGTTAGCTGTTGCTCTTAGGCATTCGACGATCTCAGGATCTGTAGTACGAAGCCTCGAAGCCATATAGTTCCAAGCAAACTCTGTCGGCAAGTGCTGGATTTCATCAAACCCTATCCAACTGTATGCCTGTCCTTGGTAACGATAAACGTCTGCATCTTTCTCCAAGAACCCGAACTCTACTTTAGCACCGCTCGGAAAGTTCCAGAGCTTTTCGACTTCGCGGTACTTTGCGCCGGGGAAAGCCTTTGGATATAACTCGCGGCTCTTGTCGATTATCTCGCGTAGCTCCGGCATTGTCCGCCTAAGTATCAAAGCCCTATGAGCCTTCCTGTGCGCGTATCTAAGCGGGTCTACGAGCATGGCGTATGACTTACCACCACCAGCCGCTCCACCGTACAGTACGTCCGTCTCGCCTGCCGCTAAGAAGTCCTCTTGAGGTCCTTCGTTAGCTTTGAAGATAACCTCTTCGGAGACTTCAGTGGCTACGGGTTTCGGCAAAGACTCTAAAGTCTCGGAGTCTATTACGTTTGATTTAGACTTGCCTTCTATCTTCCGTAGTGCTTCTTTGCTTGTGTTAAGCGTATTCCGGTAGTTAGCTACCTTTGCCTCTGCTTTCTTGAGGCGGCTCTCGCGCTGACGTATTGCGCGTTTAGCTTCCATCTTTGCTTTAGTCTGGGAGTGGTATGTATAACCTCTTCCTTTTGAACCTTTGGCTCTTCCTGCTTTGCGCTTTGGAGTCCCATCCTTCTTTAAGACAAAGTTACCTTCGGAGTCTTTGAGGTACTTGTCGGGGTTAATGTCCCAATCGTTCATGGCATCTTAGCAGTTATTTTCTTTAAGCCCATGTGTGACAGATAACGACCAGTTGTATGAGTTAACCACAAGGCACCTTCGCGGAGACTTAAAGATCTATCCTTGATCATGGGTACTACCTTTAAAAGAGCTTCTTGCTCTGAAGGGACCTCTATCAAAAATTCAGGGTTATCTTCGTCTATACTATAACCAAAAGGAATAGTACTACTGCTCCGTCGTCTGCGCTGTTGTTGATTCAATACACTCTCCTTCGATAACTGTCTCTTTTTTGGCCGGAAGTATAAATAAACCACCGCCTGAATTAACATTTACATCGAGTCTGTCTGTCTTGCCTAAGCCTACACGGTCTAGAACGCTCTGTGCGGCCTGTAGACGGATGTTAGCCTGCGGTATAGGGTCAGCACTATCCATGATGTCTACGACCTTTAGAGCGGCTTTAGGGGCGTTCTGGGCCATGATCCCTTCGGCTAGGTCAAGTATCTCGGTTTTAAGCGCCTTGACTACAGAGTAATGAGAGCCTTTGGCATAACCCGCTATCTCTGCGGCTAGACGCGCATCTCCTCCACTGGACATTAAGTTATCCAAGAAGGTCTGCTGTTGTGTGGTTAATTGCTTTTCTGTATTCATGGTGTCTATTATACTGCGATATCGGCATGTTGTCAAGTTATATTAGTCTTTAAAGTGTGATGGAGTTCACATAATGGGTAATAAGTAAAGAAAGTTCTTGACAAAACCCGAATATCACGTTATACTATCTTTTAAGCCCTCCGGGGTTTCTAGCTATATAGCCTGTACCACCCTCCCCAGTCTACAGCCGCCCTTTAAAGCCCTCTGTGGTGTCAAGATCTTATAAGAGTCTTATAGGATCCTGACACCACAGAGGGCTTTAAAGGCTTTGAAGAGCCGTGGCGCTATCTGGTTTATGGAGGCCACTAACCGAACAACATCCTATAAGACTCTTATAAGATACTGTTCGGTTAAGGCGATTAAGAAGTGGGCCTATTCTATGGCGTTCTTTGAAGGCTTTGAAGAGCCGTGGCGCTATCTGGTGTACAGCCTATATCTCCTCAAAATGTATGATCATGCATATATATATAGGGGGACCCCCATGGCCACCTGCCCCCTCTAAAGTCTTCCAGTCTCTAAAGTCTTCCAGTCTTCAAATCAATACTTAAAAGTCTATCAAGTCTCAAAAGCCTATCAAGTCTCAAAAGACTATCAAGGGTGGTGGTGGTGGTTTACTAGGCTAGAAAGGCCTTGGAGTCTTTGAAGTTTAATCACTTAAAAGCCTCACAGCTTAATAGAATCAATAGCCTATAACATTAAACCCCTTAATACTCTATAGGCTAAAAAGTTCAACCAGACTGATATAGGGAACAGGGGTTTTATAGAGTTATGGCCTAAAAAGTGTGATAGACTTCACAATTTTAAATAAAAGTGTTGACAACTAGAAATAACCCTGTAGGATAGGTGACAGGTTGTAAGGGAACGGTTCCCCAGATTGATACCTAGGTTCAGCAGTTACCACGGTGACTTATAGGCTGAACACGAAGGAAACAGTCCTTACGACTCTTTTGCGATAGCGTTCGAACTTCTTGGCTTTTTAGCCGTGGCAATAGCAAGAAGCGACAGCATACTAAGCAAAATAGAATAACCGAGTTGATCTGGTTATAGTGGGAAGTAGTCTTTACTGACGAAGGTGTGCCACTGGTAGTAACAGATCAATGATAGGTTATTCACTGGAGCTACTAATTTTTATTGGTGGTTGTATTGAATAACTTCAAAGGTTTTAAAATGCTATAAAATTGTAACTATTTAATCAACAATTAACCAAAAAGGTAATCACAATGAACAACTACACGAAACAACTAGCCAACGAGCTAGATAACTGTGGCAAAATGCCATTGTTTGAAATAAGCGTAGTCAATGACGATGGCGAGCATGGTTGGATAACGTGCGATATATTTATCGAGGGTAACAGTATTATTGCTGTGCGCGATAATGTAAGCAAGCATGAGCGCGATAGCATTCGCCTTGGCGTCAATAAAATGCCTATAGATCCCTGTTTGTCATTGGACGAGCACCTACAGGAATTACATGAGTTTGTATTGGAGAGTATTAACAACGGTGATCTGTGGACACTAGCAGAGTAATTTTATCGATAGCATTGACTCGCTTAGTGCTATCTGTTAAGATTATTTTTAAACATTAACCAAAAAGGATAAATCACAATG
>Ga0098045_1000775_pt1 | contig 11996 bp, 38 predicted proteins | sample 11_taG_FD_77071 | JGI IMG/M metagenome (GOLD analysis project Ga0098045, IMG submission 77071) | Marine viral communities from the Subarctic Pacific Ocean - 11_ETSP_OMZ_AT15265 metaG | ecosystem: Environmental > Aquatic > Marine > Oceanic | place: Pacific Ocean | collected 2015-01-16 | reverse complement strand
TTAAAAATCAAGTAGAGTGGAACTTACAGGAAACAAATAAATTCAACAAATAAAGGAGATTACAGAACATGAGAACATTTGACAAATATAAACAGAATCTGAAAGCATCATCAACTCACGTATTAAGTTATGATACAGAAGTTGCAGAGATTGACCACGAGACAAGAACAATTAAACCGCTTGGGTGGTGGTCAATGACAACATCAAAGCACATAAATTATGTGGGTTCTGAGTACGGCTACGAAGTACAGAAAGTAAAGTAAATTACATAATAAATAAAGGAGTACATAAAATGAAAAAATGTAGACTTGATGATAAAAGAAAAGATATAGACAAATGGATAAAGTATTTAAAAAGTGTAAATGATGGATATTATAGCATATTAGAAAAAGTAAAGAGTAGACAAGATAATAGATTACACAATAAATAAAGGAGTATAGAATATGCCATATTCATCAGGACACCCTAAAAAAGAGAAATTAGGAAAAATAATTTATTATTATAATTATGATGGAACAATATTTAAAAAAATTATAAAGAATAAATTACACAATAAATAATAGATTACATGAGCAAAATTAAATACAAAAAGATCGGAGTAAAAATATCTGAGAAAGTATTTAGAGATGTAAAAAATACTCTAATAACTAAAGGAATGGCAGATAATATAGGAGGGATTACAGACCAAGTTTTAGTAAAAATAATAAAGAGTATGACAGACAAAGAAAAAGAAGTACAAATAGAATATAAAACAGAAAGAGAGAGAGAGTAAATAAAATGACATTTAAAGAATGGTATAAAAGGATAGAGTTTTCAATGACTTGGGATTCTAGTCTTTGGCTAGATAAAGAATATATTTTAGAAACGTTGGAAATGGATGAAGATTGGAAAAATACAAATGACTCTGAGAAAATAAACTTTTTTAAGATTATGATAATAGATGAATTTCAAGACTCAATAAAAAATATATGTAAATTTGCAAAAGAAAAATAAAATAATACGGAACTATTTTTAAATAGATGCGTATAGTAATAAACAAAAGGATAATTAAACATGACAGAACAAGAATTTGAAAAAGCAACAGAAGGTATTACGTATAAGATTGTAGAATCTATGCAAAGTACAGAAATTGTTAATCATACAGAAGATTACCACTTGTACAAATATTCACACGATGATTGTTGTGATGAAGATGGTGCAATCGTAGTATTAAAAGAAAATGACACAGACGAAGAAATAGCAGTCGTTTTACTAGATAAAAATGAACAATTATTATTTGATATGTTAATTTAATCTGGAACTTATTTGATTAACGTGCGTATTACTATTAAAACAAGGAGCTAATAAAATGAATAAACTATATAACATATATTATATTGATGATGTTTACGGAGATGAACCAAGCCACGAAGGCACAACGGATAACTTTGAGGAGTGGCTAAAACTACACAATAAAGAAAGAGTTGCAGATGGAGAAGATAAAGAAAGTAAAAGCAATTTTGAAGTAGAAGAAATATATCCAATATTATTTAACAAGGAGAACAACTAAAATGAAGAGAACAATAACAGAACATGAATTTATAGACGGCTTTACAGGTAGTTATGCAGATAGTTTTACGTACGAAGGTAAGAAAGCTTTGTTTGAATACTTTGAGCAACTAGAAGAAGATACAGGATTTGACATGGAATTTGATCCGATTGCAATACATTGCGACTTTACAGAATACGAAGACTTTACAGAATTTAGAGATGAATACGAAGACTATGTAAAAGAGCACGATATACAAGATGTAGAAACATTACAAGAACATACCCAAGTTGTAGAATACAAGGGTGGTTTTATAATACAACAATTTTAACGAAAGGAGATAACATGGAGATTATACAATTATCATATCATAGGAACGGAGTTTGTGGAGATGGCTTTTATACTGGAATCATTAAAACGGAAGATGGCGAAAGAAAAGTATTTACACACTTTCCCGACCATAGCGAAGAAGGTGAAATAATCAATGGAAATAACGTCAGAACGGCTATATTAGACCTTGATATATTAAAAGAAAAGGAAGAAACAAGATTCGGAGAAAACTCTTGGAGGGGCGACCATTACCATGATTTTATTGTAGACGCTATTAACGAGCATGATAAAAAAATAATAGAAAGTTGGGAACAAAGACACGTAAGTAGTGTATAAAGGGTATGATGAGAGCGTTAAAGATTGACTTGATAAAACGGCAGTTCGCAGGGATGCGTAAATTCCATAAAAGACCTGACACGCTTTCATTTAACAAACAAGAAAGGAAATAAAATGAAAAACCAAACAATAGAAATACCAATATATTACTACGAAGATGAGGATGGTAATAAAGTATATGACTTTGAAGAAATGGCTAATGAATTTGAGAACAGACTTAACGAAATAACAAATGTGTCTGTAATGTGTTCAGTAGTTGAGGAGGTGTAAAATGGTAGGTGACATTCGTTATGGAGTAAATACTTATTGGATTTACAAAAAAGCTAATAAAAATAAGAAAGAGTTTTTTAAGAGGCTATCTGATTTACATAAAAATCATAGTGATGCTAAATGGATAATGGTGTTGAATTATGAACTACAGGATTATGTTGAAGATGTGAATAAGTATAAAACAATTAATGATAAAGAAAATATATTATTTAAACTGCAACAGAATAATGTAGAAATAGATGGGAATCTAGAAAGGATAGGAGAATAAAATGTTAATTCCAGAGACAACAAACGAGAAACCAAACAAATGTTGCATAGAAGAAAACTTAGAATTTTTTGGTGGTGGAAATAATGAAGAGTGGGAGACTTGGGAGTGCAAAGAATGTAATAATCTATATGTAGTACCTATTGAGATACAAAGATATTTTAAAGATATTGAATTAATAAAAAAACAAGAGGTGTAAAATGAAAAAAGAAACAATAGAAATACCATTGTATTATCATGTAGAAGAAGATGGAACTAGAGTGTATGATTGGGACTCAATGCAAGAAGTTTACAATAATAAATGTGTTGAATTAGAAAATAAGGAAGGTAACTAATATGTATAAATATATAGTAAATCTAAAGCATGTACCTAACCACGATATAGACAATGGGAATGGTAATGGCTATTGGGGACTACCTACTGACAAGAAAAAGATTACGATTAAGACTAATACATTACGAGAAGTGCAAGACAAGTTTTTTGATTGGAAGTGCAGAAATGACTTAGGTGGTGGAAACATACCTTACATTTACATACGAGATACAGAGAATAAAAAGATCGCACATATAAGTGCTAATTGTAGGATATGGGATATGGATGGCGATGAAATAATAACGGAGTTAAAATGAATAGCGAAATACTTTCTATGATTAAAGAGAGATTAGAGAAAGGTAAACGGCAGTACGGAGATACAATAAATGTGTATGATGGTAGAGATTGGATACAAGAAACACTAGAAGAATTACTAGATGCACAAGTTTACTTAACGGCAGAACTACTAAAACTTAGAGACTCTAGGAAGCGTAAGAAAATAGAAGTGCCAGTGTATCACTATAAAGATAAAAACGGAGCGTATACCTATGATTTTGAAGCTATGGTGGCGTTCTTTAACGAAAGGTTGGATGAATTAAAATGATAAAATTACTAGGCAAAGGTAAAGACTTAGAACATAGTTACTATTCTGACTATAAAGCTAATTACATAATTAAAGATTTAAAGCAGAATAACTTTGAAGGTAAGTATGTAGATGGGGTGATTATTTATCCTAACTACCAAGAAGCTGATGAGATAGTATCCGCTTGGGTAATGGCAGACAATATGAAAGAATCAACAAATAATAGTTGGGAGTATATAGATGACAACAGAACATGATTTAATATTTGACGAGATGTACGATGACTTTAAACGTACAATAGAAGCAGAGGGACAAATCAATTTATTTGACTATCAAGAAGCAAACGAAATAGAGCAAGATATGATGATGAAGATTTGGGAAACATACATAATGGAAGTAGGTAAGAAAAATGGGAAGAAGTAATAGACTAGAGTTAATTAGTGAATCATTAATAGATGCAATAGGTGATAATAAGAATACTATATTCGGAGAAATAATGCTAGGTGTTAATTTCTTCAATAAAGAAAAGGGAAGCACACCAAATAAACGAGTAAAACAAAAGAATAGCACAGACAAATATGTTAGATCTTGTCCTAAGTGTAATCTATGTTGGGAGTACACAAGGGTAATCGGAACAAGAAGAAATAGAAAAACAATATATTACAACGATTTCCCAAAGTATGGAAAGAACATTGAAGTATGTAATAAATGTGAACCACAAGAAGAAGAATAAATGACGAAGAAAAAAGGAATATGTAAGGTATCATTCAATGGAGATTTTCCTGACAAGGAGAAACTAGAGATACAATTCTACAAACATAAAGGATTACACAATTTTGATGACTTTGACAAATGTACAATATTACAGAATATGATCGGATTACTGACTAAAGAGCAAGAATTGTATGCTGATAGATATTACAAGGAATTAGAAAAACGAGCAGATTCTTTAGGTAGTGGAATGTTTGAAGCTGATGAGAGATATTTAAAAAATTCTAAGAATTGGCAAGGTGAAGGTTTTGTTAAGAGATAAAATTAATTTGGAACTTTTAAAAACTTGGTGCGTATAAGAAGTAAGCACGAAGCTTAAAATAACAATAAAACAAAAGGATATAACATGACAGATATAATGAGATTAGAAAGAGCGTATGAAATTGTAAAAGGTATCATAGCTCGTGAGAGTGCTAAGGAAGAGTGGGTATCACTAATGCAAATAAAATCAGACGTAAAACACGTATTGGGTGAACTAAAAGAAGAAACGAGGGGATAACATGAAGGAATTTTATTACACAATAGAAGTAAATGGATATGTCCGAGCAAAGAATAAAGAGAAGGCGTTGAAAGAAGTTACTCATTATAAAGAGCATTACATGATTGATGATTTACACCCCACAATAAAAGTAGAGGAGATGTAATGAGTAATGTTATATGGGGTATAGATCCCGGAAAAGGAGGGGGCATCGCAGTCTCTGTTACTGGTATGATTACAGAATACCACAAGTACCCTAAAACAATAGATGAGTTACGAGAATTGATGAAGCCGATACAAGAGAAGTGGGATAGTAAACCAGTAGCCTACCTTGAACAAGTACATGCATTTCCAACAGATGGTAGGAGTAGTGCCTTTAAGTTTGGTACTAATTACGGAGTTTGGCAAGGGTTCTTAGGAGCATTAGACATTGAGTGCAACTTAGTATCGCCTCAAATATGGATGAAACCATTAGGACTATCTAAAGATAAGAAGCTTAGAAAGAACGAGATAAAAGCAATGGCTCAAAAGATAGTTGATAATCAAAAGAATAGACCAATACCATATAAAAAAGTAACACTAAACACCTCAGATGCTATCTTAATAAGTGTATATGGATGGCAACAAGAAAGGACAAAGAGAAAAAACAATGAATAAGCAAACTATACAAGCCTTACCAACCTCAGAACTTGAACGCTTTACAGAATTATACTCAGCTACAGAATCAGAGAATGCTTACATGGATGGGGAGTGCTCACAAGCTGAAGGCGATAGAAGATATAAAGAAGCAATTAGGGATTTTACACTATACCTACATCGAATAAGGATGGATGGAGATTATGAAAAAGATATGGATTATATGATAAAGGTGTGGGAGCTATTAAGATTAGCGGAAATAGAGTTAGATAAAAGAAAGGATAACTAATGAAAGCAGTAAAGATAAAAACAGCAGTTATTGGTAAAGATAATACCAAAGGATTACAAAAACCTAGATTCAGATTGTATAGTGGCGAGACAGATTCTACTGAACTGATGGTAGCACATTATGGAGTATCACCTAAGTTTGTCAATCAACAACCCGAGGTAGAAGTAACAAATGTTTACAGAGTTGTCGACATACTAAATGAATACATTGATGAGTACCACGAAAAGCATAAAGAAGATTAGTTTGGATTTGAATAACTATTTTCGTAGATTCAGTCAATCCTGAGCAGGTTAACATGACGAATAAATCAAACATAAGAGAAGAAATGTCCTATATGGTAGACAATCCAGAGATGATGTTTGCCGATGGTTACGATGATGCACTTATCGGCTATACAGATAGTGGTGTTGCGGTTTATTCTATTGAAAAAGTATTAACAATTATGATGGTGCATGAAGAGATGACAGAGGAGGATGCATTAGATCATTTTTACTATAATGTAGCAGGTGCTTACGTTGGGGAATATACCCCTATTTTCATACACGAATTAGAATTAGAGGATTAGATGCTTGTTAAGAAATGTAGTCGCTGTAAGAAATATAAATTCAAATGGAAATACAATAAGAATAAAGCAAAGAAAGATGGATTGCAATATCAATGTAGAGCATGTCAGCATGATTACCACAATAAAGAATGGTATCCTAGTATGCGTAATCATCAAATTAAAATGGTTAAGCGTAATAAGTTTAAAAGAAGACATAACAATTATAAAAGAGTCGTTGAAGAATACTTTATAAATGGATGTATTGATTGTGGAGAAAAAGATATTCAAGTTTTAGAGTTTGACCATGTTAGAGGTGTTAAGAAAAGAGTTGGATATAAAGGTTCTGAGGGTGTTTCTTACTTAATTAGACATGGCTATAAGTGGCAAACTGTTCAAGAGGAAATAGAAAAATGCGAAATAAGATGTCGTAACTGCCACAAGAAGAGAACTTGGAAAGAAAATAATTATTATAGTGATATGGAAGAAATAATAAATAATAATGGAACAAATAGTAAAGGAGCGAGTTAATAGTATATGAGATTAAAAGTAAAGAAAGAGTATCAGGGATATAACGGAGAGCGTAAAGTAATAGAATACATTACTTATGATCCAAACACTGGTAAGGAATACGACGTAGCTGATATATATGAAATGGAGAATGATAATGTTTACAATATTAAATAACATAAAAACAAATATACGTAGAGATATAAAATCTACAGAAAAAGAATGGAAGAAGAACCCTAGTAATGATTATTACTTTGCAGAAATATCGGGACTCAGAAGAGCACTAAACTATGTAGTTAGAGCTGAGTCTATAGAATATACTGCATTAGACAAATGGGCAAATTCTATACAAGAAAAGGAGCAAGCATGAACCTACAATTAGGTCAAGGGCAAGAGATTAGTATATATGATATTAAATCTATTAAGGTAGCAAAGACAGAAAAAGCATATATGCAATACTATAAAACTTTGGTTGTTACTACTCAAGATAATCAAGAGATAGAAATAAATCTTTATTCTAAAGACAAAGAAATATTACTATAATGAAATATAGAGAGGGCATATTTGATTGGTTTGTAAATCCTTCTTGTTTTCCAATCACACTATCAAGAAACGTCATGTTCTTATTGCCCTCTCTTCTATTCACATACCAAAAGGAAACAATATGATAGATGTACAGAAAATATACGATGAGTGGTTGCTTGAGAATAATGATATGCATTACAAGAAAAGGTATCAAGGTAAGGAGAAATGGTTTCATGCATCTGCATCAGGAATGTGTATGCGTAAACACTACTTTCAACATGTAGCAGGGGTAAAGCCTAAGCCAGTTAATGAAGATACTATGAGATTATTTAGATTGGGAGACTTAGTTCATGGGGATATACAAGAAGCAGTAAGAGATTATGCGGATAAAACTGGTGCTCAAGTAATGATGGAAAGAGAAATACAAATACCTGACGTTAATGTAAGAGGATTTTTTGACTTACTTTTAATTAAAGATGGGGCAATGATTGACATAAAGACATGTAATGCTTGGAAATGGAAAGGACTATTCGGTAGAAACCCTGATCCAAACCCCGCTACTAATTATTTTTTGCAGCTCGGTACATACGCTTGGTGGTATGAAGAAGATTCGGGGAACAAAATAGAAAAGCTTGCGTTACTATATTATAACAAAGATAATTCAAGAATGAGAGAAAAGATTATACCTATATCCTATATCGAAATGGCAAAAGAATACTGGTATAATGTAAAAGAGATGTTTAAAAAAGGAAACCCACCTATAGAGCTTGGTGTTGCCCCAGTGTATAAATGGGAATGTAATATCAAGTACTGCAACTTCTATGAAGTATGTGGTGGTGGATTAAAAGAAAAAGGAAACGACCTATGAGCGATAAACAACCCGATTGGGATAAGATAACAGAAGGCAAAATAAGGCATGGTATAGCCGTAGAAGCCTTTAGTAATGGTATGGAACTTAATGCTAACAACATGAAAACTATGGAGAAGTGGGTACAATTTGTAATACATGGTTATGATGGTATCAAAGAGATACTAGGTGAACATGCAGAAACTAATAGTAAACCAATGACTGCTGAAGAAACTGTTAACGAAGTAAAAGATAAGTTTGATGGTAAAGAGATTGATACAGATAAATATGTTACTGAACAGATAGAAAAAGCGGTTGTCGGTCTCGATAGAAAGAATAAGAACATTGTTATGGCTAGACTTAGAGATGGTAAGATAACTACCGATAATCTTGGTGCATGTCTTGATAGGATTACAGAGCTAAAGAAAGTTTAGATGGCTGAATTAGGGGATGCTTACTATCCAAGTTCTTTGGATGACGATAACGGTTCTGTGCCTAAAGGTAGGTACACCGCTACAATTACAGACCTTTCTATATCTGAGAATGTCAAGTTTGGTAATTTTATTGCTGACGTATTTAAACCTGAGTATACTATCGATAAAAAAGATCATCCCCCTTACGATGGTTGCAAGGTAATAGATAATGGCATTTTTAGATATAAAAAGGTTGGTGATGCACTTTACGACCACAGTAAAAACTGGGGCTTTGCTAAATTTTTGTCCCTTATGGGTCTCCGCAAAGAGGATGGGGAAGGTGGGCAACTACCTTTCCTATACCTCAACGATATAAAAGGTTCAGTTGTGTTAGTAGATGTATTTACTAAAAAGTTTACAAATGATTTTGATTCTCAGATATCATACTCAGTAGGTAGAGCAATCCAATTACAGAATAAAGCAGAAGTACCATTCTAATGGGTTTTCAAGAATCATTAACTAGCGGTCAAAAGTCTGAGAACCTTGTGCTAGATATAATTAAAAAGAAGTACCCTAAAGCTTTTCTTAAAGAAGGCTATCATAAAGAATATGATATAATGATACCTGAAATAAATAAAACAGTAGAAGTGAAAAAAGATTTTAAATCACAGTATACTGGAAACGTAGTAATAGAAGTAGAAATGAATAATAGACCATCAGGTTTAGAAACAAGTACTGCTGACTGGTGGGTTTTTCATTTGAACGATATAGAATTAGTATGGATAAAATTAAAAAGATTAAAAGAATTAGTTAAAAGCGAAGATTATAACTTAGTAGAATTTATTGGTAAGGGCGATACGATTAGTAAGCAAGCCTACCTAGTAAAGAAAAAAGATATATATCTATGGAGTAATAAAATAAAAGAACTATCAGAGGGAGTATTAATATGAATAAACAAAAGTGCATAGCAAATATAAAATTTTCACAACAAGAGGTTGAGCTTATGATCAACTCATTAGAGAATCTAATTAAATTGGAAATTCCTTTTCAGGATACTGCTGATTGGAGAAAGCCTTATGAAATTCTACTTAAAGAGCTGAAACAAATTAAATTAGACATGTTGTATAAAATAGAAGAAGCAATGATAAATAGAGAACCTCAAGAGACTTCTACAATACATGGCTCAGTCTGTGAAGTTTGTGATTAATATTTTTTTTAACAAGAGAGATGGTTTGCTTTATAAGGAAATGAAAATAAATGGTTCATTTGAAATTGATTGGCGAATCAAGATAAGGTAGACCATCTCATAATAAAGGAGAATCAGCATGGCTGAATACCAACAAAAAGACCAGACCTTTAAGCTCTGGAAAAACGAGTATAAGAAAGAGGGAGATAAGAAACCTGATTATACTGGAAACGGATTAGTAGGTGGAGAAAAGAAAGACTTTTCTTTATGGATTAATCAAGACAAGAATGGTAAAAAATACCTTTCTGGTCAATTTAAAGAAGCTTACAAGAAAGACGACGCAGGATTCTAGGCTTTTTTAACTCAATAGAGAATAAAGGGGCTAACGCCCCTTTATTTTTTATATTAATATTAAGCGATACTTATATCAAAAAGATAATAATATCGCTATAAACGTGATTATAGAGGTACTTTTTTTCTTTAATGTTTGAAATTTGTAGTAAAGTTGACAAAGTATGTGCATTCTGTACAAAAAGTAATTGGAATCCATATAAAGGTGATTATGATGATGAAGAAAGATTGTTTTGTGGCTTATCTTCAGGGTTTGATACAAGAGTTGATTCATTAGATGATTGCTGGAAGGATATGACAAAAGGAAAAAGAAGTGCTTTTGTTAAAAAGAAAAAAGAAGAATATCAAATAGCAAATAACAATAGGTGATAGTATGGATATAATGGATGATTTCTCAGGTAATAAAAGTAATGACAGTACAAAATGGAATTACTTTAAAAATGACCCGATCGTACCTGAAAGCGAACAACTTACAAGTGAAGAAAGAAAAGAGCTAACTAAATTAGTAGGTCTGTGTATGAATCGAGTTGTGAGTACTAATGAATATTACAGAAGACTAGCTGAGTTCTGGAGAAAGATCGGAGAGGATAGTTATGCTGAAGAAGCCTTACTTAGAATGGATGATGAGGATGATGATTAAGGTTTTAGTTTTTTCTTTGCTTTCCTTAGTATTCTTTTTGTTATGTCATCAACACCTATATCATCGTATAGTATTGGATTCTGAGGAAAAGACCTATTCCAGTTCTTTACAAGCCTTGTTGCTCTTATAGAATCTCCTTCAATCATGTAATCTAATATTTTTGAGCGAGTAAAACCCTTTCTGTATTTTACATAGCTTTCTTTTTGACCCGATGGTTCTATTCTTTGGGCTAAACGTCTAGGTACAGTTCCGAAAAGTGGGGCTAGATACTTAGGCATTCTTTGCAACGCTCCTAAAGATCCATACTCTCCAAGATTTTCCCAAGTTCTAGTCATTGTTTGCCATATCTTATCAAAATCCTGCACTACGGCTGGTTTACCTGCAAACTCTATAGCTCTTATTGTATTCTCAGCAGCTACTATATCCATAGATATTCCCATAGCACCTACTGAGGCAAACCTATCTAGAGCGTCACCCCAAGTCATTCGATCAGCACTTATTAAAGAGTCAATTTTCTTATCTCCAAAAGCAACATCTTTTAGATTTCCAAAATTTAAAAAGTATTCATTTTCGTTAAACACTTCTTCTCCAGCATAAAAATTAGCAAGCTTATCACGAGCAAATGAAACAAACTCACCGCCAAATAATCCAGCAGAAGCCAATCTTAACATTGGAAATATATTACCTCTTTTTAATTCAGAACCTAGAGCTCCCCGAACCCAATTGAATTGTTTATATCCAAATTTTTTAAATAAAAATAAAGGTCTAAATCTTGGGTCATTAAAGATTAAAGGTTCTTCAAGTATGTTTCTTTGTAACTGGGTATCTCTTGCAAATCTGTACATAGATTTAGACATTTGAGTTTCAGATATATTATTTATATTACTTATTCCTAATTCTCTTAAGTTTTCTCTAGCCCAATTTTGACGAGTCTTAAACCTGCCAGTCCCCTTGCCCTGAGCGATTGGTTGTAACATACCCACCCATTCTTTAGCAGCAGCAGCAGATACTAATTGGTTTATCTGATTCATTTTTTGAAATCCTGAAGCCCAAGTTGTAAATTCAGCAAACTTACCCATATTAGAGTCATTAGGTCTTAAACCAGCTAATGATTGGTAGATAGATATATTACTAACGCCAGATTTTCCAACTAAATCTCTGTATTCTTTTGATGTAGAAAGCTT
>Ga0098045_1000769_pt1 | contig 12033 bp, 23 predicted proteins | sample 11_taG_FD_77071 | JGI IMG/M metagenome (GOLD analysis project Ga0098045, IMG submission 77071) | Marine viral communities from the Subarctic Pacific Ocean - 11_ETSP_OMZ_AT15265 metaG | ecosystem: Environmental > Aquatic > Marine > Oceanic | place: Pacific Ocean | collected 2015-01-16 | reverse complement strand
TTGTATGGAAATCAAGGTGGTGCAGTATATACAGTTGCAGAAGCACATAATGGAATACAGTTTTATTTTGATGCAATAAATACTGATAGTGGAACATTCACTTTATATGGTTTAAAGAAGTAAGTAAATAAAGTATGATAAGATAGAAAGGATAATTATGGCAACATTAGAAGAACTAACAGTAGAAGCAACAGCAGAGATAGAAGCTGCTAAGCCAATGTATAAGCAAGTCAATAATGAAAGACTTGAATTTACAGACGCAGATTATGACCAAGCTATAACTGATTTAGCTAATTCTAAGTTCAATGAGCAAGAATTTGGCTACATTGAAAAAAGAGTTGAAGCTTATGGCGCACTGTCAGAACAAATGGATATGCAGTTCAAAGACGCAACTAATGGCACTACTACCTGGGTTGACCACGTAGCTAAAGTCAAAGCTGACTTCCCAAAGCCTGAGTAAGTGACTGAACTACAAAAAATGCGAGAAATTGCATTAATAAGAGCCAACAACAACTGTGAATGGCCTAAATGTGTAAATACAAAAGACCCATTAGAAATGGCACACATTCACGGTATTGGTATGGGTGGCTCTAAAGTACGTAAATACGACATCAACAACGTTGCTATGCTTTGCCGTATGCACCATAGGTTATATGATGGTGATACTATTACTTATTCAACAGCAGAATACAGATACCTACTGCAAGGTTATCTATCTTATAAACACGAACAAGCTAATTATTAATTCATAAAACGTAAAACTGTCTTTGTTATAGGTTATACTATTGGTATATGTATTGGATTATAATAAGGAGTGTCTAATGGACTTTGAAGATTACGTTGAAGCGAAACAAACAAAGATTAAAAGATATAGGAAATACGAGTTACGATATCCTGAAAACACACAAATAATTATTGATTGTTTAAAAAAGAGTTTAGAAAAAGAAGATACACACGATAATATTAACTTTAGTTATCTAAGTATTGCGGAGTATATGTACTACGCACTAGATAAAAAAGAAGTGTCTGTAGAGGGCTTGCGCAAGATTGTTGCACGAATAGCAACTGAGAATGACTTAGAGTTACGATAATGAGTAATTCATCATACGAGGACTTTATAAAGATAAAGAACTCTAAAAAAACACATAAGTCTAAACCTAATCACCCTAAAGGCTATTCGCCTGGGGTTGATATGAAAGGTACAAGCGGAGTTATTACATCACCGCCATTGAAGAATAAAGCAGACCTTAACTGGGACGCATATATAGATGAATGGTTAGGCGATGGCGCTAGTGAAATGTTCTTTATTAAAGAAGATGAGCCAGTGAACTTTCGTATATGGGACACTAACACCGCAGATGGTGTACAAAAGTTCTATTATTTTAAAACTAACCTGTATTCAAGAAAGACAACAATACCTGATAGTGACGTAGACGCTGTTGTAAAACAAATTGGTAAAAGAAAACCAGTTAAACCAACATCAGTAGATGTTATCGATAGTTGCCTAGTCATCGGTATTGCTGACTTGCAGATAGGTAAAAAGAATACTGAACAAGTTGTAGAGCGTTACATGAATAGTATCTATGCTATCAAAAATGATGTGAAGTTACTCAAAAAGAAACACGGTATTGAGAAGCTAGTCATCTGTACTATGGGTGACTTAGTAGAAAACTGTTCTAATAACTTTTATGCAATGGGATTGTTTGAACAAATGCTAGACAATCGTCAGCAAATGCGTGTTGTACGTCGATTACTAACAAAGACTGTTGAAGTACTAGCGCCGTTATTTGCAGAGGTAGAGATAATCGGTTGTGCAGGAAACCACGGAGAAAGAAGACAAGGCGGTAAAGCTAACACTTCATTCGGTGATAATGCTGACATAGAAGTACTAGAGAGCGTACAGGAGATATTTGAACGTGTAGAGGGCTTTGACCATTTAAAGTGGCACATACCTGACAACGACCTAACAGTAACAACAGAAGTGCTACCTAAAACATATCTAAGCATATCGCACGGACACCAAGCTACAAACGGTCAGATAGCAGCTGCAAAGATGATTAACTGGTTTACAAAGATGTCTAGTAATAAATCTAAAGGACATATTTGGGATACAGATGTAATGTTAACTGCACACTATCACCATCACTTTAGTGTTGAACACGACACTAGGTTATTTGTTGGTTGTGCCGCATACGATATGAGTGGACAGCAATGGTGGACTGAACGAGGTAATGCGTTAAGTATGCATGGTGTCTCTACGTTTGTTATGCACAGTAACAAGCCTAGAAAATGGTCAGATATAAACATTTATTAAAACTCAACACATAATGTTAAATTATGTTATATAATAAAGTATTAATTATAAAGGAGTGAAGAATGGCGAAATACGAAAGCAGAGCAACAAGACTAAGCAAGGCTATAGACCTAACAGCTAACATTGACGATGTTACTAGCATTAAAGATGAGCTTGAAGAATGGTTAGGCAATATGCCTGAAAACCTACAAGCAAGTGCTAAGGCAGAACAGCTAGAGGAAGCAATACAAAACCTAGAAGAAATTGTTGATGAGCTAGAAGAAATACAAGAAATGCAACACAACGTTGAGTTCCCTGGAATGTTCTAACATACCAACCTAGTCAAACTAGGTACATACCTAATTTACTAGGTCTATATCGTGAATATATAAACTTGTAATATCCATAGTAGAATATTCCTTGCAATCTATATAAGGAAGATTTGAGAAAACAACGTATGGAAATAAAATCACGTGAGTTTTGGGGTGCTAAGCCACCTAAGAAAAAGTATGCAAGGCCAAGTAAAACAATATTAGGTTTAGTTGTCCATTGGAGTGCTTATAAAAAAGCAGAGACAGTACAAGATGAGATTAAACAGCTACAACAAATACAAGACTTACATCAAAATACACGTAAGTGGAATGACGCAGCGTACAACTTTGCCGTAGGTGATAGCGGTAACATTTACGAAATAAGAGGATACTACAACAGAGGTGCTAGCCAAGGCGGAAACACAAGAGAAGAAACAAACTACAACAATAAAAACTATCTAAGTGTTGTTTGGCTTGGTGGCTCTAATAATAACGACTATCCAAGTGAAGCTGCTGTCAACTCAGTCAAATGGTTATGGAAACAAGTAGACGGAAACTTACTAGGACATAATCACTTTAAGAAAACTACTTGTCCTGGCGAAGCGTGGAATATACTTATAAAAGCTAAACTAACCGCTGTTAAAGAAGAAGATATAAAAACTATTAAAAAAGAAGATGATTTTTGTAACTGGCAAACTGGTGATAAAGGTAAAGACATAGTAAGAATACAAAAGTTGTTAAACAGTTGTATGGACAGCAACTTAGTTGAAGATGGTATTTACGGAAAGAAAACCGAAAAAGTTGTAATACAATTTCAGATAAAATACTTTACAGGGTTCTATGAAGCAGATGGACAAGTAGGTGCTATTACCTACGCTAAACTTTTAGAAATAGCATACGATAAATTAAGTAAAGGAAAATAATGAAAAAAAATGAAACAAAACAATATTGGAAGTTTGTAGCTGTAAAGTTTGCAAGAACTTTTATACAATCTTTTATTGGTGTACTTGTTGCAGCAGGAACAGGCGTTATATCAGTTGATGTTATAACAAACGCTTCTGTCAGTGGACTTGTAGCAGGTCTTTCAGCATTACAAAACGCTTTAGAGCAGTACACTCCAAAACAAACATATCAAGGGTAAGTTGGACGAATACACTACAATAATTATTGCTTTAGTTAGTGCGTTGAGCGGTGGTTCAGCGTGGTCTTTCTATTCCCAAAGAGTTATGGTCAGACAAGATACAAATGACCATAGTGGACAAAAACTCTTTAGAACAGACTTATTAGAGCGAATACAATACTTAGAAACAAGAATAGACGACTTGTTAGATGAAAAACAAGACTTGATAATGAAAGGTTATGATGACAAAAATTAACATTAAAAAGCGTTACAGACACTTCATTAACTTATTAAAGTATTCAGATAGTGAGTTATTCGAGGTAGTTCTAGGTGTCGTTATAGCAGCTGAAACTTTTAGTACAAACTCTGCGGACATAATGTTACCCAAGACACCTGTATTTTTATTAAACTTAGGTGTATTCTTTTGTGTATTACAAGTTGTTTCAGCAATAACACTTGATTTAAATAAAAGAATACTATCTACAACAGCGGTATCAATAATACTGTTTGCAGGTATGTTGCAGCTTATAGCACTAGATATTAACTGTTGGGACTGGACTGTACACGTTGGATTAATACTTCAACTACTTGTTAACGTTTGGTTTAGTATGAAAAATACTAATCAAAAATATTCTATTTAATAAAATAAATTTGTGATTTCGTTCACAATCTATATAATTAATAATTATGGATTATTTAGTAGGATTTATTTTAGGTTTATTATTTAAAGAAATTAGTACTTTCTTAAAAAACCTAAATAACTACGATTGGGAGAACAGAAACACGTTTAAACAGGCTTATTATTGGTCTGATTACGATGAAGAATGGTCTGAAGAAGATTTACCATAATATCAAGAATTTTAATTGTAATTAATTCTAAGTTATAATCATCTCTATATGATTACAAAAACAAAACAAACACTATCTAAAGTATTAGCGCCTATTATCTTATCAACAACTGTATTTGCAGGCTTTGTTGGTACATTAACCGTTCCTCAAGAAGCTCATGCAGGTGGAACAGCTTTTGAATGTTACAGTTCAACTAATGGTTATGGTTGGAACTATCAATCAGATTACAGCAATAATACATTAAATATTTATAAAAATACTACAACAGGTACTCCGATTTTAGTTGATAGCTACAATGAAAATGAATTTAACTCCAATCATAGTGGTGAAGAAGCTAACTCATTTGCTTTAGATAAAGATGGTTTTGGTTATGTAGTTAAAAAAGACAACAATAAAGCAAACTTTTTATATCAAATTAGCCCTGGTGGTAGTCCTGAATTTTTAGGATTACTTGGTGGTAATGATTACAATGCAGCAACAATCTTTCACAATAACAATAATAAATATTATCTAGTAGGTAAAGGAATGTCTGGAATGTCTTTTGTTAGGTTTGCCTCTGATGGAACTATTGCAAAAAATGCTTTAGTTAATGTCATTGATAATACTTCAGGTGCATTATTAAGAAAGGCTAAAGACTTTGGCTACCTACCATCTACTTATAATCATACTTTACCTAACGGACAAAGAGCTGATATTGTAGGTTTTGATAATGAAAACAACAGATTAATACTTGGCTCTATTGCAATCTTTAATCAAGGAACTTCCTCTGAAAGTATGAGTGTTACTCTTTATTCAGAAAGCATAAATGTTTCAGGAACTAATGATTTCGGTGGTGTATCAGTATTTAATGACAAAATCTTTTTAAATGAAAACAACAGCAATCAAAACTTTACGCTGACATTAAGTCAAAGCACATCTTATTTTGTTGTAGGGTATACTATTGCACAAAGTGCTAACACAGATGGTGCAAGTTGTAATGATGTTAATTTTACAAGTACAAACATAAACTTAACTGCACCAACAATAGCAGTTACAGAAGCAGGTTGTTATCAAGATGGTACATCGCCTCTTACTTGGACAGTTACAAACAACAACAATTTTTCAATCTTTATAGAATTAACAGCTTCTATTAATGGCGGAAACGTAGCCTTATCTTCATTTAATCAAGAGATAACTGCTAACTCTACATTAACCATAAACTCAACTGGCGCTAAGGCACACAATAGCGTTGTAGATACTATTTATAAATATGCTACATCTTTAAGTGGTTTATCAGGTGCAATAGAGGGCATAACTTCATATACAGTTAATTGTCCTACATACACTATTAATATTATTCAAGGGTTAAATGATGTAACTAACCCAACATTGGTAGATGGAAGTGGTTGTGCTACAGCTTATGCAACTGTTACTAACAGTAATGCTGTAACTCTTTATGTAGAAGCTACTTACAGTTACAATGGCTCTAATACAAGTTACCTACAGACAATCAACATTCCTGCTAACGCAAGCTATACATTTACCTCAACACAAAAGTTAATGAATAACAATCCGTTTATATGGACTATAAAATATAGAGAGGCTTCAGATAGCTCTGCAACATTAAACACTTCAACACTTACACAAATGACTTTAGATTGTCCAACAACTACAACAACGACTACAGGTACTAACTTACCATTAGCGTTGTTAAGCATTTCAGGAGTTTCATCAGCATTATTCTTGGGTAGGAATAAAAGAAAAAATGACTAATGGACAAACACAAACAAGATATTGCAGATTTGATATTTTTATCAATACTTAATGATTTGCACGAGGAAAAATTCAAGAAAAAGAAAAAAGACAGTTTAGGACTTTTATTAGGCCTTACCGCTTTTATTATTTCATTTGTAGGTCTATCTTTTTTAGCTTGGCAACATTTTGGGTATAGTAATATTGCAATCAATCCTATTATTCAAACGGACGTACCTCAGCTTGCAGATACAACTACTACGACTGTACCGCAAGTTGTTACACAAACTACTACTACGACAATACCTATGACACCAGTCATAAAATTTACAGATGATACTGAACTAAGAACGCCCTACATACCTCTTGGTAAACTTATTGGCACACTTGATATAGATATCTTAGGAGTAAGTACATCAATATTTGAGGGTACTGATTTAGACTTTTTACAAACTGGAGTAGGACATTACCAAGCTACAGAAAATCCATTTTATTTTAAAGAGTATTCTAATACAGCTATTGCAGGTCATAGAACAACATACTTAGCACCGTTTATGGACTTAGATAAGTTAGTAGCAGGTGACAAGATTACCTTATGGAATGACACGAAGACAATTTGGATTGAGTACGCAGTCACTAATGTTTTTGTTATACAACCTAATGATGTTTTTATTTTTGAAGACCCTACTACACCTGAGATGATGTTAACACTGACAACCTGTCACCCAAAATATAGTGCAGCTGAACGCTTAGTTGTGCAAGCTGTATTCACTAGCTCTAATCAAACTACATAAAGTAAACCCCTCTACATGAGAGGGGCTTACAGGGTATCTTTCATTAAATTGGAGTGAAATGATTAAGATACAATATATAGTAGCACAACATATAGTATGTGTGTCATTTTTTTTATTTTTTTATCACATAATTAATTTATTTATTATATAATTATTACATAAGAAAAAATTGGAGAAGAAAATGAAAGAATACATAATAACAATAATCACACAAGACGTTAATAGACCTAGTGACGAGTGGAGAGAGTTCCCTAAAGAAGTCATAGAAACTGACAGTGATGATGATGTTCGTTATTTTAAAAACGCTTATGACCATAACGGTTTAAAAATTGTAAAAATAATTGTTGAACGTAGATATGGTAATACAGATACTTACATAGAAACAGTGAACGAAATGAGGGAACTGTAATATGAAAATTAACGGTATGACTGATTACAGATACAAAGTTACTGAGCAAGATATTCTTGATATGAGAGAGTTAAACAAATTAGGATTTACTCAAAAAGAACTTGCAGAACATTTTAAAGTATCTAAGTCAACAATATATTATTGGACTAACGACAAGTCAAGAGCAAAGCAAAGACTTAAAAATTCTAAAAGAAGACATAGTAAAGCTGAGCTTCCCAAAAGAATAAAAAGAGATTTAGCTAAGAGAAAAGAAAATATAGAAGAAACACCAATGACGTTTATTAGGCATAGTTACCATACTAGAAAAGCAGATATTAAATCAAGGAATATGACATTCAATACAATGTACGGACACGACAAAAAAGTATGGGACAAGATTATGGAACAGAAATTATTAAATAGACCTAATGGGAAAATAAATTTATAGTACTATTAAAAAAAACAAAAGGAGTGAAAGATGAAATACGTATACTTTGACACAGTAGAAGAATTACTACTGTACACAACAAACAATAATTATGAACTAATGAAAGCGTGGTATTCACCAAGTGGTGATATATCAGCTTTTATGTTTACAAGTTTTATACCATTTGCACAAATAGCAGGTATGGTATTAGTTATTGCAACATACTTTTTTATTAAGCAAATAAGTAAAACAGAGGGAGTGAAGTAATGATATTTTTATTATTTATAGTATTAGTCATAATTGGTATTAATGTCTTGGGCTTTTATGACGACAAAAATAACCAAGATTATAAAAAGCAGTTTGACTTTATTACAAGATTACATAATGGCGAAGTGTTAAGTAAAGAAAACATATTTTATGGAAACTAAAACAAAATTATATTTTCATAATTGTACTGTTTGCGGTTACGAAATAACTGCATATCACTTAGGGTGGTACTCAGTCGATTGTAGAAATTGTCAGAGTGAAATGTTAAGCTCTGACTTTAAGTTAAAGACAGAATAGAAAGGAAATTAGTATGTCTGATACAAGTAGAAGCATAGCTAAATCAGTTGCTCTTAAAGCAGCAGTTGATGTAGCTAAAGATAAGTTTGATGTTGATGGAGATATATCAGCACAAGCAGAGAAAATAATTGTTATTAGTGATAAGTTTTATGACTATTTACTAACTGGAACAATTAACGCAGCACACGAAGTCTTTGAAACAGAAGAAAAAGCTGTTTCAGAAACGAATGACGTTGTACACATGGGCGGTAAGGGTAAGTTTGAACCTCAGTGTCCTGAATGTAACAGCAAAGTCTATGACAATAGACAAACAGCTAAAGACAAACAACCATTATGGAAATGTTCTAATAAAGGTGGTTGTGACACAGGCAAAGGGTGGCCTTGGAGTAGTTGGAATGCAGACGAATTTAATAACGCAGAACTTGCGTTTAATGCAGGTGCAAAACCACAAGCAAAAGATAATTTTGCAGACAACGAAGCACCGTTTTAAAAAAGTACTAATATAGAGATACAAGGGACGGTATAAACTGTCCCACGTATCTAAAAGGAGTGAATTATGACTAAACAAATAACACAAGAACAATTTGATTATTGGGTAAATTATATTGAATTACGTTGGAGTAAGAAGTACACAGATAATGAAGCTATAAGTTTATTTGCAGATTATTCTAACTATACCGATGAAACTGTAGGAACTGCCGTTATTGAACAATATAGTGCAAACAATAACTTTTTTAGTTGGTCTAAATTAAAAAATCGCTGTATTGAGATAACAAACGATTTAGCAAGAGACAACAACAATAATGAGTTTATAGCAGGTGCATTAAAAAAGCCTGAGAACCAAAGTGGATTAAGAGAGTATTTAAAATCACAGGGGTGGGGTTCAATTAGCGAAGCTATCTTTTATAAATCAGTAGAGGGGTATAGAAATAAAAAACTATCATTACCTGCAATGGAAAATTTTGAGGCATATAAAGATATGTCATACGAAGAAGCTACCAACAAGGGTTGGAGAATAGGAATAGGAGATAATATTGAATAATAAAAAAACAAAAAATACTGTTGAAGTAAGCGATAATGAGGTTAAGTTTGTACAAATACCTAAATGGTTAATGAAAGAAACAACACCGCAAGAATATCTTATCTATTCAGCAATGATGGCATATAGTGGTAACAAGGGGCAAAAGAACCATTTATTATGTTTTGCAAGTCAAGAAGTACTAGCTAAAGACACAAATCTTAGCGTTAGTACAGTAAAAAGACATATAAAAACCTTACAAGAAAAAGGTATTATAAACATTACACAAGACAAAGCTCAAAACGGTAAATGGTTACATAATAAATATACATTATGTTGGGATTGGTTTGAGTATTTTTGTAAAAACATTAATAAACCTGAATTTATTGATAATGTATCAGAACTTGCACCTGGTTTAAATGAAGTTATTAGTAACTTAACTGACCGTAGCTCATCTATGGTACACGGTGAAGATGTAACCGTAGCTCATTTAGAGCAAAACCGTAGCTCATCTGTGACAAAACGGGAGACCACTGGTGACCTACTAACTATACCTATATTAACTATACCTAATATAACTAGACCTATATTAGAAAATTTAAAAAATTTTCAACAGTTGACTACGGTAGAGGATTGTAGAGAGTTAGATAATGCTTTAAAAGAAAGCAACTGGTTTGAAAAAACTGAAAACAATACAGTAGCTAAAGAAAAACTAACTTTATACAAAAATGCTCTAGCTAGTATCTTTTACGATGATATTGATGATGTAAACACAAATGAGTGGAACAAGATGGCTAAAGCAGGTAAGTTATTATTTGAAAGTAAGGTAAGTCCACTAAGTATTAAAGTATTAGCGCAGAATATAGCTAAAACGTGGGGAGAGGGTGCTGTAACAGTTACTTCTTTACCTGAACACACTGATTTACGGTATGAAGCAAGAGATAAAGGCAAAGAAGCATACAATACTAACCAAGTAGACCCTGCTATTGAGGCTAAACATGCAGCAATTAGAGAAAAAGCGTATATTCAAGCAGAGTTAGCACCAAGAAAAAAAGCCTATAACGATAAAAGAATTATTAACAATGAACAACCAGTTCACTTAGATAACATAACTGAAGAAATGTTAAAGGAAGCGGGATTATGATAGCTAATTGCGTAGTTGTGTACACACTCTTAGCAAGTCTGTTTACTACCGCTCTAGAGCCAAATATGGCCACGTTAGAGCTATTAGAGGAGTGCGGAGAATACCTACCACAAGAAAGTGTGCAATATTGTCCATTATTGGTAGAAAACTTTGCAATAGAGGATATAGAGACAGTAACAAAGATAATATTTTGTGAAAGCAGATTTGATAACAAAGCATTATCTAGCAGTTATACATATCAAGATAGTGGTTTAGTACAAGCTATACCGTCAAGTTGGGGGTGGGTAAAGGCTAAATATCCTAAATCTATACCTTACTGGGATTATCCTGACTTAGCTTATGGCTTTGCACAATACAACCCTGAATACAATATTAAATTTGCAAGTCACTTAATTTACGATATGAATAGCTATACTAACTTTAATCACTGGAACGCAAGTAAGTGGTGTTGGGGAGATACAGACGAGTATCTTAAAATACTAAGAAATGAACAATGAAAGTATTATTAATTGTTGGTTGGTTACTATTGCTGTTAACACCGCAAAAGATACAAAACGCAAGCATAGAGACCATACTTATAAAGTTAAAGGTACTTAAAGAAAGACAATGGTAATGAATTATAAAGTACAGTTGTTAGAAAATAAAAAACTAGCTAATCCATTTATACTTGATATACATTATGCAAAAAGAAAACCTAGTATCAGTTATGCCTATGGCTTATACGATAAAGATGAGTTAATTGGTATTTGCACGTTTGGTAGTCCCGCTAGTCCTAGTTTATGTAAAGGCATAGCAGGAGAACATAATAAATCTAAAGTAATAGAATTAAATAGATTAGTTTTAAAGTACAATAGAAAAAACGAAGCAAGTTATTTAGTTGGACAATCATTAAAAATGTTACCTAAACCAAAAATAGTTGTCAGTTATGCTGATACAGCACAAAATCACACAGGAATTGTTTATCAAGCAACTAATTTTTTGTTTACTGGTACATCTAAACCACGTACTGATATGGCAGGTAAAGATGGTAAACATAGTCGTCATCATTTAGGTGATAGAACTAAAAGAGTGTTTAGAAGTGCAAAACACAGATATGTTTACATTAACGCTAACAAAACAGACAAGAAACAATTATTAAAAGAACTTAAATATCCAATTATGGATTATCCAAAATGAACAAACAAGAAGAACACGATAAGTTTGTTACTGACTTAGAAAAAGGCGAAGTAGGCGAACAGCATATTATAGATAAATTCACAGGAATAAACCTAACCGCATACAAGTCAAGTGATAAAGGATTTGACTACAGATACTCAGACGTCGCTGTTTATTACAAAGATGAACTTGTAGGCCTGATAGAAGTTAAGTCAGAGCAACATCAATGGGAAATAACA
>Ga0098045_1000750_pt1 | contig 12222 bp, 12 predicted proteins | sample 11_taG_FD_77071 | JGI IMG/M metagenome (GOLD analysis project Ga0098045, IMG submission 77071) | Marine viral communities from the Subarctic Pacific Ocean - 11_ETSP_OMZ_AT15265 metaG | ecosystem: Environmental > Aquatic > Marine > Oceanic | place: Pacific Ocean | collected 2015-01-16 | reverse complement strand
ATCAATGGAGATAGACATTTCTTGGCTATGCTCAATAACATCGACATTATCCTCATTAACTATGGCTGCAAACTCTTCATCAGTTAAGTTTGTAAAACTGTAAGTTTCAGCCTCTGTGTATTTGTCCCAGTAAACTTTTAGGACGCCAGCCTTCTTAACCATCGCGTCGTGAAACGCATCGTTTAGTAAGTTGTAACCATTAAGCTCGTTAAATGCCCAATGCATATACTGCGTCGCCTGTTGAGCAACGGCAACATCATCTTGGTTCGATGGAATGTATTCGACAGCTCGATCGGTCGATAAAAACACGCGCAATAAACTTGGCTTAATTGATCGTATTGTGTCGCGCACTTTTGTTGCGACTACTTTGGATCGACCGTCCTCTTCGCCAATATCTACTTCACCATCAAAGTATCTTTGCGCTTTGATCCTGTCGTCAGCAATCTCGCTCTCGATAAAGTCAACAGCGTCTTGTACGGCCTGCTGTACGATGCTCTCAACTCTATCCTCATCCATGCGTTCTGGCTTCATTTACTTTTCCTTAATGAAGTAGCCCAAAAAGGCCACCTTTGTAAGCATCTCTGCTAAATTCAGTTCCACCTGTAGCGGCTTCATACCGGGCGCCTCTTTCCCCGGCTTTAACAGCTAAATCAACAAATGGTAAAACTTTCTTTTTAATATCTCCTAAAGAAACTTCATCGTTTAGCATTTTGTTAACAAAAGAAGAATCTTCGCTTAACAAAACGTCAGTAATTTTTTTGTAATCTTTAGGAGTAAGACCTGCGCCGTTTTCAAAAGATTTAGCAAGTTTTGCAGAAATCATTGCCGTTAAAGCAGCAGGATTTCCACTTGCTATACTTGCCATTTCTGCCATTGATATCTTTCCAGAACCAATTGACTGTCTTGCGGCAAGTTCAACGGCAGTTTGAGAGTTATGAACGATCTTATCGTAAGCCTGTTTTGACAATCCAGCGTTCTTTAATGCAGTTCGCATCACTGACTCGTAATCATCTCCAGCAACAATTTTTAGTATTGCTCCTTCTTGTCTATCTGGATCTGCTGCTCTCCCAGATACAGATACAGATCTTTTCATTTTGTTTCTAAACGAATGAAGAACACCTGATTTAAATGCTTTAGCGGCTTTTGGATTTTGAGATAAAAGCATTTCATACTCAAACTCTATCTCATCAGCATTTCTTCCAAATGCTTTTGCTCCGTCTTTAAAAGCATCTTGAGCGCTTCTTCTGGCTGCAGCTAATGATCTTACTTGCTTAAGATCACCATAGTTATCATCAAGCATATTCTTAATACTTGCTGCTGCATTTTTATAATTTTCTGCTCTTGTCCCAGATCCAGATGAATACAAATCTCCAGCTTTATCTCTTAACAATCTATATGCAACTTCAGCATCTTCTAAAGACGGCATTCTAGCAAACTCAATTTCTCCACTTTCTCTTCCAACAAATAAAGGGACTATTTTTTGGCCTGATTCCTGATAATAGCTTTGTAGCTCTTTTCTGACTTCTGGGAACCTTTTTAAAATTTCTTCAACATCTGTGGCAATTAATGGATTAAGTTCTTTGTGCGTTCCAAATACTTTTTTATATCCTTCGCCCTCAAGTCTTTTAATAGCGTCATCTTCTTGCATCATTCTTTTGTAAACATTTCTTCCTACTTTGCCCGGATCTAAAACAGACTCCGTAACTATTCCTGCTTTTGATGCTTGGGCAGACGCCCTATCTGTTAAAGTTTCTATTATTCTCGCTCCACTGTCTCCGGCTTTTTGAGATCCTTGTGATTTTATTGCTCGAACAACTCCAACTAAAGATGGATCTTCAGCAAGTATTCTTCCTTCGTCAATATCTTGGATTATTTGATTTAATGACTTTCCAGTGCCTTCAGCTATTCTTTGTAATTCAGAAACGGCTGCATCACTTGGTCTTACTCCAAATTTTTGTCTAAAAGAATCAACAAAATTTCCAACACCAGAAACAACTTTTTTTCCAGCTACATTCAAAAGAGGATTTGAAATAGAGCCAATTGTACCTCCTGTGGCAGCGTCTCCTAATTGTCCTTGAATTGTTTCTTCCTCACTTGCTCCGTATCCAGTCATCGCTCCTTCAGCTAAACCTCGACCGCCCATTCTAACTAGATTAGCAGTCCTTGCGGCGGCTATCGGTTGACCGCCGGGAACAAAAGCAGCAGCAATTGTTGGAACGACGGCTCCGCCAAATTCATACGCAAATGCCTCTTTTGGATTTGTTGTTTGATAGGCTTTTATTTTTTCTCTAATTTCATCTCTGACTTTTTTATAATCTTCTCCACCAATAGATCCAGTTCTTAAAAAAGCCTCAATTTCATCTGCCGTATTTAGACTTAGTCCTTGAAAAATTTGTCTTATTCTTTGAGGCTCTGCCTCAAGCATTCCAAGCTGATCTTGAGTAATCTTAGAATCTTTGGGATCAGCATTTTTTAATATATCTAATTGCTCTTCAGTTATTGCCATAGTATTTTTTCCGTAAGATTTATTTAATTCTTTGGCTTTTTAAATGATTCAATAAACGCTTTACGAGCTTCAGGCGTTGAGTTTAAAAACAATTGAAGAGCCTCTGGATTATTTTTTATTTCTTTAACAATTTCATCTGAAACTCCTTTAAACGCTTCTTCAATCTTAACTGGATCGTTTCCGCCTATTCCTTTTGTTTCTAAACTCTCAAGCAATTCTTTTTCTTCTTCAGTAAATATTGTTTGTTTGTCTATTTCTCTTAAAGCATTTATTGCTTGCTCACTAGTTAATTCATTTACTTGCCATTTAGATGCAATATCTGATCTTTCCAAATTTATTTTTGCCTTTTTTTCCAAGGCGCTTAAAGAGAAGTTTCTAGCCCTAGCGTTTGCCCCAATAGATCCGACCTTTTGGATTAATAGCTCAACATCTTTATCAGATTGAGATCCTGTTCCTGAAACTCTTTGCGTTTGGGCAAGACCATTTAGCAATGCTTGGTACATTTGCGTTTCATCGTTTTGCGCCCAAATTGGTAAAGTGCTTCTTACAAAAGCTGGAACAGCATCTATGCTTCCACGTTCATTTAAAGCCTTCATTTGTTGTATTGTTATCAAAGCAGATGATGATTGAGATCCAGCTTCAATATAAGCCTCCATTCTTTTTCCAATAGCTTTTGCCTTAATTTTTGTTTCTTCTGATTCTTTCGTTTGGTCAATAGTTAGTCCGCCACCTCCAACCTGATCAATATCACCAGTAATTGAATCATAAACAAGAATTGATCCTTCATACTTTGATGGGATATCGGTTCCAAACAATTTTTTATATTGTTCTTTAGTTAAAATTTGCTTTGATCCTCTCGCCAAAGAAAGTTTTACCGCGTCAGATGCGCTTAAAGACTTATTTGCAACAGCTGTAGCAAGTTTTGGATAATTATTGGTTCTTAACCATTCTGCTGTTTTTGCAGATGCTTGATCTGTTCTAATATTTTTTATTCTTTGCGTCATTGCTGCCGCAAGAGCTTGATCTGGATTTAATCGCATCGTATTAAATGCAATTGCAGCTTTAGCAAAAAATGTTGGATCTTGTAACTTTCTTGCAAAAAATCCCGGTTGCTTTGCTTCCTCAGATTGAACATCTTTTATAAATTGTGTTGATTTTTCTACAATTTCAACAGGAGGCCTTTCTGATGGAGCGCCATTTATTTTAAATCCGGCATCATTATTTGCTGTATCTTCAAGAGTTGCCCTAAACTGAGCCATTGCACTCGTATCGCTTGATGGCGACACATTAGCATTGCCCCTTAAAGCCTGAGCAGATGCAATTTGCTCAGGCGTATAATTCCCAGCTTGTTGCGATAATTGACCTCTAACAACATCATTAACAATTCCGCCTTTTGATTGATCGATGCTTGGACGCGTATCTTGAGAAGTTAATAAACCTTTTTTTTCTGCTACTTTTTTTGCCAGCGGCCCAAGTGCTTCAGTTATTCCGCTTAATATTCCATCCCCAAATATAGAGCTTCTTGAATTTGGTTTTTGAGATTGAGATGCGTTTGTTCCCGGATCAATCATGCTTACTTCTGGTCTTTGTGGCAAATTACTAGGATCAACAACAGATCTTCTCATTTGCTCAGAACCTAGCTGGCTCATAATATATGGCATTTGTTGCGGAATAACTCCAATTAAGCCTCCGCCACCAGATGGAGTTGCTCCAGCATAAGATTGAGATGGCATTGGAGTGTCGCCAGTGTATTGTTTTATAAACGGATTATCTGGAACTACATTTTGAGGAGTTAAATCTTGAGGATTTAAATTTCCAAAAGGATTTGCTTCCGACATAAATACATTTTGAGGAAGTTGCGGATCATTAACAGAATTATCGTTATAAACATCATAACCTTCTGGAACTATGTAATTAAATCCAGATTCATAATTAGGCAGATAACCACCGCTTCCACTTGGATTTGTATCTATGCTTGTCGCCTGTTTTAAAAGTTCATTAAATTCATCTTCATCAACTTTGTCAATATTATTTTTAGTAGCCATATTGAAGCCTCTTTCTTTCTTTTTCTTGCTCAATATAATTTAACGCTTGATTGTACATACTGGTATCAACTCCGCCCATACGCATCGTGTTATTAGCCGCCGGGGCAGCTTCATTTGCTCGATAACCATCTTGAGGCTGTATGTAATTTTCTTTTGCGTCAAAAGTTCCGGCTCCGGGTTCGCCTTTAGCAAATAGATCTTTAATAAAGTCTTTTCCTTTTGCTTTAGCGTCATCGCTGATTGTCATGCCGTATCCTTCCATTTGCACTGGAGCAAGATTTGGCTCTAACATTTGCGGAGAACTAAAACTTTGCATCATCTGAGGCTGAGGCTGCATAAGACTTGGCCCAGTCATTTGAGGCTGTCTCATATTTGCATATATATCAGAAAAACCTAATATTCCTTGAGGCAGATATCCGTATGGATCATAGTACATTTGTATTTTCCCTAACTGGCTAAAGATGCGCCAAGAGTTAAATAGTCAAACAATCCCGGCTGTTTGCTAGTCGTTTGAGTCTGCGGTACTGGTGATGCGCTAATTGCGCCAGATGCAAGATTAACTCCAGCCATCGGAGCACCTGTATATCCAGCAAATTGTTGTTGGGCCGCGTCGTACAATGCCTGTTGCAACGCTTGTTGTTGTGCGCCCTGAGCCGCAAGATTTTGTTGTACTTGCTGCCCCATACCAAAACCAAGATTAGAAATATTGGCAAGCTGCGCCCCAGCGCCAAGTTGTTGCTGTGCGCCTTGCAATTCTGACTGAACATTAAACTGATCTGCGCCAAGTTTGTTTTGAATATCCGCTAAGGCCATTTGTTGCGCGTTTTGGAATCCTTGAGATCTTAGCCCAGCCGATGATTGCGCTAACTGTTCAGCAATGTTTCTGCCGTATTCTGCCTCTGTAACAGCTTGCCTCGATCCACCGTAAGCTCCAGCTGCCTGCGCTTGAGCGCCAAGCATATCAAGGCCCATTGTCGCGCCTCGAAGTATGTCCGCCTCGTTAGCCCTAACAACCTGCTCGGTAAACGGATCTTGATATTGACCAATATTAGTTGATGCCAACTGACCAGATTGAACTTGCTGTGGCGTGTATCCCATACCAGCCGCCGCACCTATTCCAGCTCCATATATGCCTTGTGCCGCCGCTTGGTTTACGTTAGGCATTCCGCCCTGTGGTGATCCAGCCATAACCTATCCTTTATACAAATAAATTGTTATATGCCGCAACCTGTTGTGGATTGCGACGTTGCATTTCTGCTAATGCCTGATCGTACAGTGGCATTGATGAATATCCTTGCGATCCGTCTGCAAACGTTTGCGGCGTCGGCATTCCTTGCGCCGCAGTGACAGTATTTGGCTGCATAAGCCCAAACGCCTCTGCTGCTCCAATGTTTGACTGCATTGCCGCTAACTGCGTTGGATTAAATGCCGCGACTTGCGGCCCTGTGTAAGGCGTAAATCCAAGCCTCTGAACCTGCTCGGCCCTTGCAATATTTCTTTTTGATGCGTCTTGCAAATACTGAGGAATTTGCACCTCTGTTGTTTGCTTACCACCTTTTCCGCCACCGCCACTCATTATATTTCCCTTTTAAGCGTTGTAAATTGATATTCCCAACCTTCGCTTGCTAATGCTTTTTCCCATCCCGGACGCCCTGTCAATGTCATTGCAGAGCATCCTTGAGCCTTAGCCCACTCAGTTGCTGGCTTGTGGAATGCTTTAATTTCGTTAAGACTACCACCAGCCAAAAAAACGTGAAATACTTTTTTTCTTGGATAATTTATTATTTCAGTAACCATGCAAGAATTATCCGTAGGCCAAAACTGAAAATTGCCAAGCAAAATACCAAGCATGACATCGTCAAAATTGTGAGTATCCCCACTATAAGCAAGGGCATTCTCAATATATTCTCGACAGCGAATAATTTCATCAACCATGCCTTTTTGTACTTGATTTTGCTTCATGGCACATATAACTCAGCTACAGACAGCGTTACAGATGGCGATGCTGGGCAAAATGCAGTTGCCGCAGTCGTTGATAAAGAGCCATTTGTGCTATCTACAGCAAACATTGATTGCAAATAATCGTTGGCATTAACCTCAAAAACGCCAGACCTGCTAATAATTTTTTTGTCTCCGTTACTGTGTAGCGTAGTCACCATTGTTGAGTTTGGTACGTTTGTACCGTTAATTCTAGGCCAAAAGTAAAACGTAACCGTGCTGGCTGAACTTGAAGTAATTTCAGCGCTAAAATTTAATCGATATGCGCCAGATTTAGCAAACACAATCTTGCTTGCATCAGTGCCGTCAATAGACACATTGTGCGACGATGCACTTGTATTAAACGTTAACGCAGTAGCCGTATTAATAGTTGAGGCAGTTTGATTAGTAAAATCTACAAAGTATCCATATGAGTTCTCACCGTATGGAATAGGCTGAAAAGCGCCACTTGTTGAGACGACCATATGATTTATTGATGCGTCCCAGAGCATAATCCCATCTTCAGACGCAGAATCGCCAGTTAACTTAAAATCCAGCTTATTCTTTGTTCGGGCAATAAAGTTATTAAGACGCTCGGCCCATTCTCGCCAGCTGCCGCCTAATGGTGGAGGCCCAGTCAACGCTTGCCTCCGGCCTTGGCCTCGATTCGCATCGTGCCAACTCGCCAATCATTATTGACCGTAGTCTCAACTCTCATTCTTACTTGTCTACCACTAAATCTCACGTTTGTTGGATTAGCCATTGTGAATGATCCAAACTCGCTTTCTGTGCCGTTAGGATAAAACCTAGTCTTAAACTTGGCGTTTACGTCGCCCTGAGTTAACTCATCTGGAATTAAATCAGTGACGTGCATAATGTTATCACCATTACCAAGACTTATTGGGCCAGATTCAACAAACTGCGTTGCGCCGTCGTGATTAAATCCATATTCCTGAAAATATAAATCTCCATCTGGGCCAGCCCATATTGGATAACGCAAAATGCCGGTATCAATAGCAGCTGTTCGAGACAGCTCGCCAATCATCCATATATTGTCTTTATAATCGTATGAGACATAACGATTGTTTTCTGTAGAATCTTCACTGGCATAGAACCACCAAATTTCTGAAAAACGGCTGTTATGCGTTGCATATACTTTACTGATTTGGTTTGTGTTTATATCTCGGAATATATGATCGCTAACTTCGCAGTTAAGCTCTTTGACGATTGATCCATCAAAGAAAAAGAATCCCTTCTGCCCCATCCAGAATGCGGCTTGATCAACCGCAACCAATGACTTTGGCGAATCAGTGCCGCAAGCAGAGCCAACGCGCTCAAATCCATATACATACGGTGGCCCTTGATAAGTAGCCAAGTGAGCGTCAACGTCAGTAACTATTAAAGTCCTGCCTCTAATTCTAATTGCAGATCTAATTGTTCCAGAGGACTGTAATTCAATGTCGCCAGCCTCATTTGTTGCTGCTGGCGTCCATGACGTTAAGTTTTCCTTATCGCACCATTGTATTTTACGAGGATTAGCGCCAGCGCCCAAAGCAAACAAAAACCGTTCCTCGGTAACAATCAAACTTTGATTGTTTACTGGCGCATTAGTGATTGGCGCAGCAACACCGCCGCCGTCAACGTCCCATAAATGCAGTTTTCCATCGGTTGATGAGCAGGCAACTAAATCCTCGCCAAAGTTATCAATTGCCCACGTCGTCGCTGGCAACCAATTTGCGCTTGGCACTCGAGGAGTGCTATACGATCCTACGTTATATAAACCGCCGCCATATCCAGTATTTTGTGTTGCAGATTCCCTGCCGGATGTAAATGAAGTTGGCGTAATATCGGTAACAGTGCCAGCAGAGCTTATTGCATACAGTTTTTCATACGTTCCAGCCGCAAGATTGTTATTAGCGTCTAGATCTCGCCAGCCATGCATTCCTCGAGGCGGCGCGGCTATGCCAGATGTAACAAAATCAGTCCATCCGCCAACTGGACGCATACTGCCCTCAGACCAACGCACTAAACTTGCGTCACGCCATCTGTTTGATTGCTCAAACTCTGTGCCGTTCTTGTACACGCCCGGCGGTAGCTTTAATGGAATTAATGCCATTTATTTTTCCTTACCATGAAATTAATACTGCTCCAGCGTATCCCGTTCTACCGCCTTTGTTTGGATCGCTGTCAGTTAAGTTTCCACCTCTACCGCCTGTGCCGTAGCCAGTGCTATTATTACCGCCAGCTCCACCATAAAGACCAGATCCACCACCACCGTTCACACCATTAGGCGATCCACCTGCGCCTCCAGAGCCGGGTTGCCCCCAGTTTCCTCCTGCGCCACCGCTGGCGCTTACAGATCCAGATGTAGAAGTCACAGATGACGTTCCTCCAGCGACTCCAGATCTTCCTGAAGAGCTTGAAGCGCAAAGCACAAAGCTGCCGGGGGCGCCTCCTGCCCCAACAACTACTGATAAAGACTCGCCGGGAGTGACAGAGAGCGATTGATTGGTTTGATAGCCACCTGATCCACCGCCGCCACCGGGATATCCGTCTCCGCAAAACCAACAGGCACTGCCACCACCGCCACCGGCATAAACAGAAACGGTCATGGTGTTAACTCCAGCAGGAACTGTTAAAGAAAATGTTCCAGCGGAAGTGTAATTTTGCGATCCCGGCTCATATAGCGCTGACTTCCATGTGCCACCATCATTAATCTGCACATCTAAGCAGTTTTTCCAAGATCCAGAATCTTTAATAAAAACTTGCTGAACGTCTTTCCAGACGCCGCTATGCTTTACCTTTAGGGCCATTAACTAGAAACCTTGTAGTGTATATCTCCATTGGAACCGCCTGTTGGATCGCTTGTGCTAACAGTTCTTGTGCCAAATCCATTAGAACTTGTTGAGTCAGATATATTTACCAATGTTGCCTGTTTTGCATCTAATTGAGTCTGTACCGCAGACGTTACGCCGTCAACATAATTTAATTCGGTTGTCGTTGCGGTAACTCCGTCAAGTAAATTTATCTCAGTTGCTGTAGCAGTAACGCCATCTAAAATATTAAGTTCTGCGACTGTTGATGTTATACCGTCTAACGCATTTAGCTCTGCGGCTGTAGATGTAATTGCCGTTCCAGCAATAGACAACGTGCTAAAATTTCCAGTCGACGCCGAGTTAGCGCCAATTGGCGTGCCGTCAATTGCGCCAGAGTTAATATCAATACCTGTAACCGCAGTGGTTCCATCGAGCAAATTATCAATGCCGTCAAGGTTATTGTTTATCTTTGTTCCCCAAGAATCCTCAGATGCGCCAATCTCTGGTTTTACCAAAGCATAAGTCGTAGTTGTTGTATCTGCCATTAGTTTATTACCTTATTCCAAGTTTCTGAGTTAATAGACAATTTTGTCCAATTTTCTGAATTAATACTTTCAGTTTCCCACTTTATTCTTCCGTTTACGATCACCGTTACAGTTCCATATTGTATTGCGGCACACGGATCTATATATCTAACTCCAGCAGCTATAGTTTCTGACTCTGGAAATTGAACAATTCCAGATGACGAAGTAATGTTTCCATTATTGATGAATGTTGAATTTGCTTCAACAACAGATGCAACTGGAGATAACAGTATTTCTGGATTTGAAAACATTGAAGAGGATGCAACAAAAACGCCAGATGATAATGTAGCAACATAAGATCCAGAAGTTGATGTTGAATTTTGAACAGCAGAAACAGCTGCGGCTATTCTTGGCTCACCTACAGTATATTGGTCATACCAATATTGCTCTCCATTTGATGCTGTTGCATCTAATTCAACATATAAGGCCATTACTCAGCCCATCTCTGGTCTTGTACTACCGCAATAAAAGCATCCATGTCTGCTGCTGCAGTAATAGCTGTTTCTAGTCGAGTACACTCAGCAACAATAGCTGCACGTTTAGTCACTACGTCTGCTGGGATATCTATGTCACGTTCAAACTTACGAGTTACCATCCAGTCAGTTTCAGCCAGCATCTTTCCTGCTGTGTCTTTAACCTGTGCAATCCATGTGTACTTTAAACCTCTAGTTACTACTTGCTCAGAGGTATCCTCTATCTGCTCAGTGTCTTCATTCCAGACCTGAACATAAATAGGATTACCATCATCATCAGTTTCGTTAACATCTTCTAATGCTTTAGGGATATTAGGATCACCGTTCCAATAAAACCTGTCATCAGCCCTTACAGGATCAGCAACCCATGTGATACCAATAGCTGTTCGATCTGCCTCAGTAGAGACTGTCAGCCAGTTCGATGGATAGACTGTGCCACTTATCTCAAAGCTACTGTTTAATCTTAAAGGTGTACTTCCTAAGTAATACATTATTATTTACCTCGCATTAGCGTTCTTAAATGGGTTCTCGGCAAATGCCATGTAGATGTAAGTTGCGCCACTTTGATTTATGCCATAAGTGTTATCTGCTCTAAGTTTAAATCCATTGGACAGAATGTCTGCGTTAAAATATGTTGCAGCGCTGTCAGATTCTGCCCCTGCTGAATCAGCAAAAAGATAAGTTGGTATTACGTTAAACGTATTTCTTGTGGTGTCATAAATTTGCCAACTAGCTGCATTAATCTGATTTGAAGAAAGTTTTATCATAATAAAAGCAGGTCTGAATCCTGTGTACACAAATGGCCCATCAGTAGAGCCGCTACCTGTGTAGCTACCGAATGATGAGTAGCCTTCAACCGCTCTCCAACAGTAAGCAATCATGGCTTCACTTGCTATTGCAGAGGCTCCTACATTTGCACCAAACACTGTGCTTGTAGGTAACGCTGTACCCCAATAATCAGTGTAGCTAATTAACTCATTAGTATTAAAAATAAAGTACTTGTCTTCATTTGTGCAAACCGCACTGTGAAATATGCCCCAGTTAGCATTGCTTGCTCTACGTTTCATTATGATTAAATCAGGGGAAGCACTTAATCCATGACCTATTGTAAAAGACCCAGAGCCAGGAGACGTAAAACCTACTATTGAAAAACCAGCCGTAGAGTTTACCGATACAGTAGAGTTTACTGATCCAGCAGTGTTTGTTGAAGTACTGTTTCCTGCCAACCAGTTCCAACCTACATAAGTGTGTCCCGTGACATTGTGATTTGTACTAGACCCTAAGCTATAACCATCTGCATTAAATGCTGTAAGTCCGTTTGTGTCATTAGATTCTTGGCTATTTGAACTACTAAACAAATCTAAATGCACTCCTCGAACAGCATCAGTCCAAGTGTGATGAACAACCGCTCCTCGGTCTTTAGCCCAAACTAAGTCAGGTTGAAAACCTACACCTGTGATCGATTGTGTTGAGCTATTGCCTGAGTACAACACAGTATTAAAGTAATCTGATCCATCCTCAATAGTCGAGTCAGGCAGGTTAAACGTGTTGAGCTTTAAGAATCCTGTTGGTGGTGTGTAAGTAAATGGTCGTTGTCCGAAGTTAGCTAAACCTGTAACAGTAGAGCCACCTTGATAACCTGTTGTTGGTGTAAAAGTTCCAGATAAACCTGTGTAAGCAGTTCCTTGAGAAACATTATCTTTGTAAAAAACTAATGTTCCTGCATCAAGATCAAGAGCTACGCCAATAGTGTTTGTTGTGTTCCAAGTTGCACCATAACTTACTGCTGTATTACCACCAGTTATTGGAGCATAAAGTCTT
>Ga0098045_1000736_pt1 | contig 12330 bp, 9 predicted proteins | sample 11_taG_FD_77071 | JGI IMG/M metagenome (GOLD analysis project Ga0098045, IMG submission 77071) | Marine viral communities from the Subarctic Pacific Ocean - 11_ETSP_OMZ_AT15265 metaG | ecosystem: Environmental > Aquatic > Marine > Oceanic | place: Pacific Ocean | collected 2015-01-16 | reverse complement strand
CCTACGGTGTCAATTTTGTAGTAGTCACCATTCTTAGGAGATACTGGAAGCGCAGTAGCAGAAGCGGCAGCTACAGTAGATGCTTGAGCGTTACCGGACTTAGTACCTTTATATGTAAAGGCAGACGTTAATGCGCCAGAAATCTTTGAGTCAACCGCAAGAGTGTCAATGAACTTGATTGCGGATGTTCCATCTCCGACAAAGAGTTCTTTGTCAAATGTGTTACAGGAGATTTCTCCGAGCGTTGTAGGTGCGGATCCACCAGTGGTGGTTTTCCGTTTAATTTTTATAGTAGCCATTGTATTAGTTAATTTTTAGTGTTGAAAGTTATTCGTAAGTTCCTCCGTCAATTTCTGTCTCAAGTGCGACAATTCTTTTGACTGCGTCAGCTATAGCTTTGCCTATTTTATAGAGTATACTGCTTGTGTCTGTCATGGAGTTATAAGTTTAAAGTTTGCACGGACATACTGATCGCCCTCTATTAATATCGTGGTCTCCGATGCATTTATATTTGCAATGTTCTCACCCTGCCAATAATCAAAAGCGTAGCCCGTAAATGGTAATGCAGTTATGGGTTTATATGTATCTCCCGCAACAACCTGAGACCCTAAATCTAGGGCACTTCCCCCTGATCCTGCGGCGATTGTTAAGACATAACTTGGTTGTAGACCTTGCAATCCAGCCGTAAACTCAAGTACACCTTGATCATCGTATGCTTTAAATTTTGCACCAAAGTATTCCAATGCACTGGACACAGTGGTTATATACTCAGGGACGACGGAATTATCATGAACAAAAGACTCTGCGGCTTCAGAGTCTCCTATTTTATAATACTGAAGATCATTCCAGTTTGTGACACCGTCTCCTATTTTTAATCTTTTGGTGTCCACCTCCCAGCCTGGCTCACCTTCAAGAAGAACAGTATTAAGCTCTTTCCAGTGTGCTTTCGTACCTCTGCGTATCGAAAGTCTCGCTGTTACATGTCTACTAGGCTGCGGCATTATGTTACAATAGTATTCGTGTTACAAACTTTCAAGTATTTAGATCGCTTCATATATATCTCGTACTTTTCGTTCTGCGCTACCTAAGTCTGATGCATTATTAGTGTAAGGTATCAAACTGCCATCTGTTGCAATTTCCCAAAACTGCAAAAACCTAGCTAACTGCAATACCTGGGTCTCGGAAAATTGACCTTGTTGCCCGGAACTTAAAGAATTTATCTTCAGTTGCAGTGATTCATTCTCAGTAGCTAGAGTAACAACCTTATCTTTGAGGCGTTCAAGGTTTTCCCTTGTCTCAATCCACCAATTCCTCATTTCAGGAGGCACTTCATCTTCAGCAGGGAACCTTGCTTCAATATCCCTTGTAAATGATCTTATAATTGGAGTCGTCATCCTTGGTTGTATGCCTGTGTTGTGGATCTTGTATTAACCCCACTGACCTCAAATGTTCTGCCTACAATTTTTATGGGATTATCTTTTACCAAAGGTAAAGCGCTATCAAAGAAAGTTTCCTGCCTTTCAATGTAACCGGGTTCTACTGCAATCGTTGGCGAGTACTCGTACTCAGGTAGTACGATTATTTCATCCCGCAAGTATGGAGCCTTAATATACAAAGGGATCATATTCTCATCTTTGAGATTATTAAGCTCAACATAGTCTAATTCCTTACCATCTACAACTTGCATTGTCTCAACCTGCTCAGTTCCCTGGGGTGCAGTTGTAGTGCTTATCTTTACCCGCGTAGGGGTAGTTCCGTATTTACTTGATAACTCAATAACATAGGACCTGCATTCCTTGTCAGAAAAAGAATCTCCAAAATCTATTAAGCCACTCCTTATACTTGAATGATACCCATAACCCAGCCTACTATACACTCGATAAGGCTCTCGCTCGCCGACCTTAGGAGGTCCATAGCCATACCTGCACAACACGCCCCCTAGCGCACTGTCCTCCCGATATTGTGTCCCCGGGTAAATTGCACCAGTGCTCACTTGATGTACACCCATAATAAACCAAGCTTCCTCGGGTCCTACCCTATTGTGCTTTGGTTTTCTAATGAATGAACTAGATGTGAAAGAGGCGTCAATTGTGGATAGTGTTTTATTTATATAGTCATAAGCTATGACGCCCCAATCTAGTCTTGGTCTTTGATCAATACCTCCTGATTCAGTAGCAAAATAAGGCTGATCTCCAATTTTAGTTGGGTCATCTGCATATAATTTTCTATCTGGTGATATAGAATATTTAAAATTTTCTTCTGAAAATAAAACAACATTCCTTTCGTTAACCAAATCCCCTTGTTCATTTTGGAGTATGCCCAGAGGGCAGTTTATAAAGATTTCACGAGTAATAGGATTATCTACAGCATAAACATATTCAGCAAGATCTGGCGGGACTAACTGCCAAAACGGTGGACCAATCTCAAACATACTTACAGGTTGTGGCTCTGTTGATGATCTATTGATTGAATATATTCCACTGTTACCCATGAATATATGCTGCTTTCCGTCCACATCTATGATGGTATGCCTGAAATCTGCAACCCTACCACCTGTGTACCTCGGTTCTATAGCAAAAGGAAACTCTGCGCTATTTGTTTTAGAAACAAAGAAAAATCCGGAGTCCCTATAAACTACAAGTTTATCAGCGAGTGCTTTTATTTTTAAAATTCTTGAGCCATCTTGTGCAAACTCCCTAAAAGCTGCGGGCGACCTAAGTTGCTCCGCGTAGGGCCTGAGCACGATAGAGTAATTACCAGTGCCAAGAGTATTTCCCGTATTTGGATCTATTAAGATTAGATTTGATCCGTCCTTGTCGACTAGCTGTAAGTCCCCGTACTCATCATAATAACCTGTTTCTACATAAAGGGCACTGGGGTCACTAGGATCCGTGGCATACTCATTACTTGAGCCGGTTGATGGTGTAAGAAATATTCCGCTTACAATTAAACTATTGGGATCTTCATTTACTGTTTTAACGGCATTTATAGCACCAACCATATTGACTGTATATGCTTCCTCCCCCTGGAATGTACCATTACGCAGGAATTTATACATACTAGCTTGTTTATCTATTGCATAGTTATAGTCGGGAGTAAAACTGTAGGACCCTGTTGTGGACACGGAAAGCGTCCCTGGCAACCCACCAGACTCCATAACCACAGATGCCCCTACTATAACACCACTATTGAAAAGTTTTGGTTCACCCTCCGCCGAATACACAGTCCTATACTGGAACCTCTGCACTTTTACTTGCCCATATAATGGGTCTTTAAGAATATCTTTGTACGGGTCAGTTGCCTGCTGAAACCATGTGTCAAAGCCATCCGTTATAACCGTCAGGTCTGCACAGAAAAGCCTATCCTGAAACTCTCCTATTGTACCAACGGACACGACTCCATTTTCCCTCAAGGAGTACAAAGGCTCTGCGCGCTCATACTCACTTTTGTAGACAATAGGGAGGTCAACGCCATTATTTATAATTACATGATTTTGAACATCTACAATCTCCCATCTATATGCACCACCCTCAAAAGGATCCACTAAGTCACCTTGAGATGTTTGATCTATAAAACTTTCAAAGACATATATTTGCCTCCAGTAGAAATCTTCTCCTGCGCCCACCCAATACTCTTCTCCTTGTCCATTAGTTGCGTATAGAGCAGAGGAGTTTTGATAATCCTTTGCGTATGTATCGGCACTTGAAAATAACCTCCAAACATTTGGGCCCGATATAGCTATAAGCACAGGCGTTCCATCGGTGCCTGGAAATTGATGAATCGCACGGATCGGGTACTGGGAGTTTATTGCATCGAAACTATTTATATTTCCCCACATATCACTACTATTGCCTGATGGAGTAAATAGCTCCCACCCTTCCCTTCTTAGCTCACCATCCGTCTCGCGTCTGAAGTTTACCTTGTCTGTGTAATTAGCAGAAGAAGACAAGTAGTTGGACTCCTGCGTAATTGGTACATCATCCGAGGCAGAACCAATCAATGCACCCCCCTGCGCAGGGTGAATCGTAATATTTTTATATGGCTTTCGCTTAGCCATCAGATTGAGTAAAACTTAGCTTCTATTGTGGATTGAAGGTTAGATAATAAATTATTAACCTCGGTCTCAGTATAGTACCTGCCATCATGGTTATGGGAGGCTGCCGCATACGAGCCCGCCACCTGTGCCCCGATATTTGTCCTGGCATTTGACTTCTGGGTAGAGCTAAGACCTTGTGATGCAGTGTCTACTCTTACGCGATTACCGAGTGCGGTAGATGTAGTGGTCGCAAAGTTTGCATCATCTCCGAGTGCCGCCGCTAGTTCATTTAATGTGTTTAGTGTGCCAGGCGCAGAGTCAACTAAAGCAGATACCGCAGCGTCTACATCTTTGAGGTGGAAACTTCCATAATCAGTTGAGCCGTCCTCACCATTATCAACCAACCACTTGTTAGTAGTTCCGTCATAAACTACAGAAGGCTGGGTTGTGCTTAGACCTGCGTTAATAGTCAGGCCCGCATTATTGTAGGCAGATTCATCTACTTCAAAATAATCTTCGGAATCATCGTCGTCGGATGTACCAAATGTATTATCTGCCCCGTAATCTATCGAATACTTAACAGCAACAAATGTGCCCGATCCGTCATCATACTCTGCGTAAGCGTAACCATTTTCTTCGCCCCCAGAAGTACCATCTACCGTAAGGTTTTGCTGAACGATTGTTTGATTTAGTACAGTAGTATTAGTGACGGTATCGCCCTCATTAACGATAGTTGTAGATTCACCAATAACCTCTAAGCTAGTCCCATTAAATGCTACCCACTCTCCTGCAAGTCCATCATACTTAATAAAAGGAGCAGGTCCCCCTCCGCTAGATGTTGTGTCGACTTCTAACTGGTTGGGCAATTTATCTCCATTAGCTAAATAGAAGTTTGGATCACGAGGAAATTGAATGCGACTACCATTCGTATGATATATCCAGGTGTACCCTATATCTGGTGGAACCGCAGTGTAATTATATCCTGGTGTGGGCAAATAACTGTAACCATCCGGCAGGCTTCCGTTATCAACTTTCCACCTGCTATGATTTACATCATATTTTATTGATGGATTTGTAGATCTGCCTACATCAACTGTTAATCCCGAGTTTTGATACGCAGAAGCACTAACCTCAAAATAATCCTCGGAGTCGTCGTCATCTCCTGTTCCGTATGTTCCATCTGCGCCATAATCTATGGAGTACTTCCCTGCGTCTTCTGTGAATGCATAACCTACCGCCGCCCCACCTGTTTGGGCATCAATTGTTAGGCTCTCCTGAATAATGGTTTGATTGAGAACATTAGTCTCATTGACCGTAGTATTATTATTTACGGTGGTACTTGACCCAACCTCAGTCACGGACTGACCATCAAATGCAACCCATGCGTTTGCTAATGGATCAAATCTTATATACGGATCTGATCCAGAAGTTGCGTCATAAATAAGCTCACTTGCCTGCTCAAAACCTCTTACGTTAGTACCGTCAAACGCCTCCCACCTGTCAAGTGTAACACTATACCTTATATAGGGATTTGTTGCAGAATTGCCAAAATCGATAAGTAGTCCAGTATTTAAAGAAGTAGAAGTTGTTAGTGACCAGTACTCCTCATCAATATCATCACCAGTACCAACTACTCCATCTCCTCCTGCGTCTATTGCGTACTTCCCGCTAGGGCTGTATGCGTAACCCGATAGTTCACCTCCGGTTGTTCCGGGTATTACTATATCGGTTTCCGTACCTCCTGTTTCTTCTTGTTGCTCCGGGTCATTACTCGTGCTTGGTAGCTCAGACTTAAGTGCGTAACCCGATAGATCAGGAAGGTCGTCAAGGTATGCAACCTCCTTAATCCCATTGTATTCGGTATTTAATTTAAGTCTATCTGGTATCTGGGTGTCATTATCATCATGCCCAAATGTAAGGGTCAGCTTTGATGACTTTGGAACTGACCCAATAGTACTTCCACTTCCTGAAGGTGCAAACTTATGAGCCTCCCAGAACTCTATTTCGCGGGTATCTATGTACTCTAAGCTACCAGTTGGTGCAGAAATTATACCCTCTACGCTAGTGTTATTTTCAATAGTTACATGATTAGTAGAGGAAGATATAGTTTCATTTATTACAGTGTCACCTTCAATTATTGTATCACCAGCAATTGTTGTGTTTGTAAGCTGAATATCCCCCTCTTCTGTAATATTAAATACATTATCACCCTCTACATTTGTTATATTAAATGTTTCGGTGACTGATATATTAGATACCTCTTGTACGGCTACCTCATTTACATTTATGAAATCCCCAACGGCACTAGCTCTGCCTGCATCAACATCCTCCTGTGTTGCCTCCCTCTCAATGTAAACAGGATTAAAGGGTATCTTCCCCCATTCTGTATCTGTTAGCTTGAAGTATAAATTACTAGAGTCGTACGCAAAATCACCTATTGCTCCCGCAGAATCGTTATTCGCAAGAGGTGTAAATGCGTAACGCAATGAATCAATATAAAACTGAGTCCTGGCATCTGCTTCCGCTGTTGCATATACATCAAAAAAAGTAAGGTCTATATTATGAGGATTACTTTCTGCCAAGTGCGCATTCATTAATGCAATGGCACTGTCGTTAGTTACATTTCCTAACCCAATTTGATCTTTTGTAACCCCATGCGGATTGCCATTATTAGCTATATGATCTTCAATGGTTGTTTCCAGTCCATCTATAGTCAACTGGCTAACTCCACCCGCTAGATCAATTATTTCCGATGGAGTTAAGTTCTCAACTTTGCCTAATCCGACTTGCTCCTTTGTGACGGCGTGCGGATTATTTGTAAGGTTTGAGTGATCAGATACCAAAAGATTTGTTTTAGCCTGAACCTCAGCATTAAAGTCCGTAATATCTGCAGACACATGCTCATGATCGGTTACATCAATCCCACTAATTAAGGCATCAACTTCCCCCTTGGAGTAAACATTGTGCACATGATTGATGTCCGCTTTCCCATTAAGTTCAGACTCTAAATCACTTATTTCCTCAGTTAGCGATGCTATAGAGGCATTGATCCCAGAAAGGTCAACCGATCCGCCTGAGCCCGTATCTATCGCGTTGATACTTTCAATCAAGCTATCCCTTACACTATTTAGCTGATCTATCGTTGCTTTTGTATCAAGCGTAGATTGTAAATCTACAATTGAGGATATTGCCTGTGTATGAGCAGTGTCAGCCTTTCCTGATAAACTGACATTTATATCACTTATTTGCGACTGTATGTCGGTAATTTGTTCGGTATAAGGCAGTGCAACTATAACATCATCAACTGCATCAAATTTTCCATCTATCTCCGTTTTATTATAATACCCATCCGCAAAATTATTTTCTGCATCTTCTAATGTATCTACACGGGCAGAAACTAAAGTAATTGAGTCATTTAATAATTTGCCAAGGGAAGCCGCTAACGGATCCGTTGTTGAAGTAGAGTCGAGGCTCGTTACTATATCCTCAACTAATAATGTTGAGTCTATTAAATCTGAAAAGTCAGACTCAGAGGGAGATGCCCCTGATATGAAATATGACTTTAGGGTGCTTCTACTCTGTACGGTCATCCTATTACAAATCCTCCACCACCAATACCTGTGCTATTGGCGATCTGTTCTATCGACGATGTTTGATATTCTTTGCGGTTAATAAAAATCTGTGCCCTCTCCTTTTGATACATCTGCATGTAAGCCTGGTACTGAGCTAGGTCGTTGTCTACATCACGAGCAAGGTGCGCTTTTACATATCCTGCTGATGCCTTTGCCTCCATTTCATCGAATATGACTGGTGCGTTCTTTTCATCATCTGTTGCGCGGTATATAGGAGTTGGGCGGAACTCTCCTTCAAAGTATATATACATAGCTTCATCATCGCGAAGCTTAGGTGCAGTCCAAAATTTATTTTCTCCAAAAGTAATCCGCCCAGGTATATTTGAGGTTCTTTCTGCTACGCCTCCGTCTATTAATGTAAATCGTGTCTCCCAAGGGACTGAGTTTGGGTAAAAGTATCTTGATATTGTCTGCCCATTGTCATCAGTCGCAATCCTGCGCACAACAACTTGCTTTATGCGCACATTGGACATAGCAAACTCTCCCTTATGGACATCCAGATCTTCTGAGTTTACATTACTTAAATCCTCTGGGTTTGGTTCAACTAGACTGGATTTAGAATAATATTTATATTGGTTTTGCCTAATCGCAGGCACATACCTTTGTAGATCTACAACTGACGCAACAATAAGGGAGTCGATATTCTCCTGTACGCCCCTCCCTTTACGCTCACTATCTACAATTAGAAAAACTCGTACTTGATCATTAAACTCTTGCCAATTCATTATCTTCTACCTCCGGGAGTGTAGTAAAATCCGACAACCATGGGGCATATAATTACAACAAAGTAGGTGGCTAGGTGGCCGGTCGTTAACGATATAGGGGCTTGCTTAGCTGGAAGAGTGATAAGCCCAAAGAGGAACTCTGTTGCACTTTCTCCACTAGGGTTGGTGAGGGTGATGATTTCTGCACTTGGGAAGAGGGTGCAGAGGATGACGACGGCTGAGAGCGTGGAGACAAGTATGAGCGCGAGCATCCTGCGAGTAGCACGAGTAAACTTACCACCTTCACCACTGTTAAGTTGTTCCTGAAATTTAAGTGCAAATTCATTTCCGCGTGCCTCCCTAGCTAATTCTAATTCAAACTTTTGCTGGCGGGAATCATTAATTGCACCAAATACACCTTTTAATATGGATCCAAGTGCGGCACTCCCGCCACCAGTTAAAAACATTGTGATTAATTCAAACATTAATTTGCTACCCTGATTGATCTATACCCAGAACCCGCACTGTCTGCGGGACCGAGCTCGACTTTTTTCCATCCATTATCAACATAAACTTCAAAGGGATTACTACTATCGTTACTTGGCCTCATGTATGTCGTTTCTACTGGTGCTCCCTCAAACGAAATACTTGTTCCATTGTATTTAAATGATACGCCTCCCGTACCATCCATAACTACACGCTGATTTACACCTAATCGTATAGCGCAATTACTATAAGTGGCCTCATTTAAACCAATACCAACTGCAGCATTTGATACATCCCTGAATGCAAATGTGGGGGTGCCCTGTGATTGAAAATGCGCGTATGTTGTGCCAAGTGCGCGGTAAGCGCTATTACCCCATGGCGTAACCCCATCATCCGAATTATCCCCTACAATCTCGGCACTGAATGCACTTATTTTTGCAGCACCCTTAAACTCGTAAGCATTGTAGAAAAAACCACCAGACCCATCTTCGTGGTTATCTCGCAGCCTCATTCCTGCTATGACCCCAGGTCGATCTAGTTCTTCATTTGTTTTTCGGAGCACACCATCAACTATGACACGGTTAGCACCTGCATCGAAATTTGCGGTCATGTCCAGCTCTACGGTTACACATGAACCAAACTGCACATCCGCATAAGTATTAGCTAAATCCCATGCCTCAATGGTAGCCCCCCATGTCTTACCTCCGGACCCATGTCTTTTCCCTTGAAAGTAACCACCAACATGCTCTGACTCTGCGTGTGCAAATGAATTATTCTTATTGGGAAAATTTTCAACTACACCTAGGATAGCCCACTCGTTGCTTTTTACATTAGGACCGACTATAGATTTCGCATTCAATGCACAATTGACCTGACCAGACACACCTACAGGAGAGCTTGCTGAACCAAAAGCTCCTCTATCTGTATGCCTTTGCAGTTGCAAGGTGTGACGATCATCTGAGGAGACACTTGGTATTGATGGATTAAAGTCGTATACCCTTAATGCATTTCGCGAAAAATCAAAAACCATTTCACCTTCTGGTGTATTTTGTAAAATAGCTTCTGCGTTAGAGGTGAAAATAAAATCTGCATTAGAGCTAATCGTGACCGAGTCTCCACCAGTTAACTTACTTAGAGTATCAGACAAGGTCGATTCACCAAGATCACTTATACCTAAATCAATCGAACTAGACTCTAGTGAACTAACCCTCCCATCTAAAAGATTCGTGTCACTCTGCAAGGTCGATACACTGGACTGAAGCGAGGTAATGTCTGACTCTACTGAAGCATCAATCGAGCCTGACTCCAGTGAACTAACCCTCCCTTGTAGGGTTGATATGCTTGATGTATTGCCAGAAACATCTGACTGAAGCGAGGTAATGTCCGATGTATTACTAGAAACATCTGACTGAATCAAGGTAATGCTTGATGTGTTGCTAGAAATGTCTGACTGAATCAAGGTAATGCTTGATGTGTTGCTAGAAATGTCTGACTGAATCAAGGTAATGCTTGATGTGTTGCTAGAAACATCTGACTGAAGCGAAGTAACATCTGACTGAATCGAAGTAACATCTGACTCTATCGAAGTAATATCTGACTCTATCGAAGTAATATCTGACTTGGCACTAGCAATATCTGACTGAATGCTAGTCATATTAATTGCCTCTAAACTTAATAACCTTGAGTCTGTGTTCAGTGATTCAAGACTATTAACTCTTGTGCTTAAGTTGGTAATGTCAGAATCCGTTTTTGTGCCTACGGCCTCGATGTCATCTACCAAACTATTAAGGGAATATCTTAAGAGCTCAAAGTTATTATCAAACTGATCCCAAGAAAGGGGGTTATCATACTGATAAGGGGAAGATCTTAACGTAATTACCCTTTTTGAGGAAGGTAGACTACCTGCATTGAACTCAGGATAATTGCTTTCTACTTTAGTTGTTGTCATATCAATAAGCTATTTTTGCTTCCTCCCATACTTTATCCGAGCCAATGCTTGTTAAGTCCCCTAGGTGAAGAGTCGCCTCAATAAACTTACCTGCAAACATTCGGGTCTTTGATTTACCCACAGCAATAGTCGTAAAGTTGGTGGATGTATTATTGGAAAGATTTTGACCGCGACCCGCTCCGTCTGACTTCATGGTAATAACCCTTCTATTGTTTTGCGTTGGATCTATACCCGAAAACAACTGGTTAATTCTATTGTTTGAGTTTTTACTAATAGAACCCGAAACTGTATTAAATGAGAATCGATTTGTCGGTGACCCTGGCTCAACTGAAATAAAGTCGTCATCACCAAAAATAGAAATCATTGGTCTCGGAAGGTCACTGTCGCCAATTACTGTTAAAGTAAAATCTTTACCTACATGTATTGCAGGATTTCCTTGTAGCTCCAAATACTGACCCAACTCAAAAGAAGCATAAAATTTACCACCTTCATTTAGCACTCTAGGTTGCCTTGATTGTGTATACTGTATGGCATTGTATTTATCATGCCCGTACTTTTCTTTTTGGTCGTATATCTCAACAAGATACGCTTCTCCTGAGGGACTCCTGTCTGGGTATGTGTACTCTTGACTTCCTTCCCTGTACTTAAAAAACTCTCCATCATATAGATTCCTAAGTTTCCTTTGCATTGATAAAGCAAAAAGTGGGTGCTGGGCATCTGCGGGAAGCTTAAGCTTTGGACTGGTTATTGAGTATATCACACTAAGTCTCCAATCCCATACCAGGTATTATTTTTACACATGACAGTTGCCGAAGAGTACTGCTCTGTCAGTAAGTTGCCTTTTGATTTGTAGAGGTTTGTAAAAGTTACCGTTTTACCAGCGGAAACAAGTTGCACCGTCAGGGTGGTGCCATCAGGCGCACTGTTTGGTAATGCAATAGAAGTTCCCGCCTCATCGGGTTCACAAATAATAAATAACCCTGTTTTAACTGGGTCGAAGGTATAGCCCGCCCCCTTCACTACCTCAATTAGAGCTTTTGTGTTGGATGTCCCTGAAATATTTCTTGCAACAACATCACCTTCACTGCTTACGATAAATCCTCCTTCAGTAGAAATACTACTAGGTTGTATTTCACCGCTAACCTGCACAGTTCCACTTAGGTTTGTGTCTCCGTCTATAGTTAAGTCACCGTAAATTTTGGCATCATCTACATATAAATCATAGTTGTGTATAGCCGATGGAATGCGAAGCGTATTATAGTTTGAGATACTGAAATCAATATAAGGCCTCACTTTACCATCCTCGAGTAAACCTTCCCAGTATTCGCTGCTTGGGTACACAAGAATATCGGTAACCCATGGGCTATATCCACCTCCAGGGTCACCACCATCAAGATGGTTTAAGTTGTGATCGGCCTCTAGAACTTGGAGAGGGTATGAAGATTGTTCAGGTGCTACAGAGGATGATCCTTCTACAAAACTTATAAATTGATGCGCAGGCTGATACCCTTCGCTAACTTTAAT
>Ga0098045_1000731_pt1 | contig 12364 bp, 1 predicted proteins | sample 11_taG_FD_77071 | JGI IMG/M metagenome (GOLD analysis project Ga0098045, IMG submission 77071) | Marine viral communities from the Subarctic Pacific Ocean - 11_ETSP_OMZ_AT15265 metaG | ecosystem: Environmental > Aquatic > Marine > Oceanic | place: Pacific Ocean | collected 2015-01-16 | reverse complement strand
TTAAGAACGCGGCTTTTGCCTTCGCGGATCTATCTTTGACCGACCCACCTGACCCCAGTACACTTCCACTTTGGGTTATTATATAATTATTATTAGATTTTTCTATAGATATTGATTTATTGTGGGAGTAATCTATAGATTCTATATTTGGATCTGTTGAAAAATTAATAATTAAACTTGCCTCCCCACTCAACAAGTCTTTAGTAATTTCTTTTGAACCTGGCCTTAAAAAAGACTTCATGGGTTCGTGAGTTTTTGTTGGCGTGGGGCAACCAAAATTTTCACCGTAATAATAAGGCTTGAGGGCTTCTTCGCATCTGTGCATTGCCCCAATAGACAAATCGCTTAATATCTTATCAATTTCCTGACTTGTCGACCCCTCAAGCATTTTAACCTTTAAAGATTCTGATATGTTAAATGATCCCGTTTCAATCAAACTTATAGAATTACTTCTAGAAAACGTAAAATCTTTTTGATTTGGAGTAGGGGTTAAATATGGATCTTTATTATATTTAAAATCTTTTAATAATTTTAAATTTATTTTTTTGGAGTATTTAAATGATAACTCTTCATATCCTTCAACTTCAGAGTCTTTTTTCCAAGTTCCTAAGTTTGAAGCAACTCCCTTTTTTTCTTTCTCTATAACTCCGTATACAGGGCTACTTCCTAAAAATATTCCAGCCAGGGATCTAGACAAAGCCAAAGGAGTATCTCTTTTTTTTAAAAGCTTAGCGTTTTTATAAAAAGAATTTTCCATCGCAGGAGAATATATTTCTATAGATATAGAACTAGAAGCTGGAGTAAAAACAATTTCATACTTTCCAGGTTTAGTGAAAGTTTTCTCTTTGAGATTTGGAGATTTTATTGCAATTTTATTTAACTTGCTATTCGTAGGACTATCGTAGCCTAAATACTCTATTGAAAAAACGTATTCTTCAGCTATTAACAATCCCGATACAGATCTAGTCGACTTTGCTTGAGAAGCTCCAGAAGAAACTTTTATTGATCTTTTTCCTCTGTTGTTTAAATTTTTTACTTTATCTTCTTGAGGTTGAGAATTTAACCAATCAAGGGTAGAATCATTTATTATGTTTTTCTTCTCGGAAAAAGTTGAAGATATAGAATGGGATATTAAAATACCATCTGAAGATTCTTCCAAAACGACGTCCTCATTAAAATCTTGTAAAAAGCTTAAATCTTCTTTTGTTATGTCTGTTTGCCCAGAATTAAAATTTAAATCATTCCCCGCTCCAGAAAACTGTAAATCACTAAGGGTTACCCCGGAATATATTTTTAAAGATATTTCATACTGAGCATCTCTTATGAATTCACCAGATACTGAAAAATTCTCTACAACTCCATCTCCAAAGACTTCTCCATTAATTACCACTTCTTGATTGTCCTCCAGTGCGGAGTTTAAAAAAGTTACAGCTCCTTGTATATTTTTCTTTACTCCGTTTGAATTAACTAAATCAAGCAGTGATCCACTTATGGAAATATCTATTTCCCTCTTAAACGTATCTCCATCTTCTGAAAAAATTTCATTTCTCTGCGAAAAAGATAGTGTTGACGCATTTTGAAAGTTAATGCTCATTTTTAAGTTATCTGATTTTTTCTAATTTTTATAAATCCCTGAACGGCGTGAGCCATGGCAATTCTAATAGTAGTGTCAGAAAGCATTTCTTGCCAGTTTTTCCACATGGCTTCCCCCATAGCTTTTTTAACCTCTTCGGTGTTTAAGTCTACTTTAATATTTCCTGTTATCGAGTGGTTAAATACAGCCTCGCTTATTGAACTAGCTATCTGAGATGGGAGATTCGTTATTGCTTCAGGCAATGCAATCATAGAACTCTCTAGAGATTTGAAGGAAGTTTCTGTTCTTTCTGCAACAGAACCAAGCGTGTTGCTAAGTTGTTCTGCATTTTGCTTGAATTCAGTTTTATTTGCATCAATGGATTCAATTAGTTTTGCGTTTGACTGAATTACTCCCTCTGATTCTGATCCTCCAGGTTGCCCGCCCGGGCCAGGGTTTCCGTCCGGACCTCTGTTGCCCCTTGGTTTTGGTCGTAGAAATGGATTCGGAACATTAACCGGCGGTCTAGTCTGGTTATTTGGATTATTTTTTGGATCTAAATATGTTAATGGTGGAGCGTTCTGCGAATAAGCAGGTAGCGAATAGCGACTATCCCGCGTGGCAGTAACCGTTGCAGGTGGCGGGGCATTCTGCGGACTAGCTGTCGTGGTAGCTGTTGGAGTGGCTGGCGGAGTAGCTGTTGGAGTAGCTGTTGGAGTAGCTGGAGGGCTAGTTGGTAAAAGATTTTGAATTGCTCTAAATACATCTAATATAGTACCATCTCTTTTTACCAATCCCTCGTCAATACTCTTAAGTGTTAATGCCATATTAGTTTGCACAACAAGCTGTTTCATCGCAGCGTCTTGTAACGCCATTGCGTTAGGATCTAGTCCAAGTTTTTCATATTGTTCTGATTGCGTTTTTTTAAATTTCTCTAATGCTTTTGCTGCTTCCATTATCTTATCTTTTAGTCTATCAAATAAATCACCAGGGATAATATCTTTAAGTAAATCTAGATTGTAAAGCGCAGTGTTTTTTTGGTTTTCCATTTTACTTCTGCCTGTTTCTCCTGTCAAATCAATGCCAAACAGACTTTCTAAAAACATTTGGCTTTGTCCTTTTCTAGCTCTATCGCGAAGTCCCGAATCATGATTACTAAGAGAACCGCCATTAAAATCCCCTCTACTATACTCTTCCTTGGTTGTATCAGAAAAACCAAAACCCTGAAGCCCTCCTCCTTCAACGGCAGATTTAACTTGGCTTATAGTTCCTTCGTTATATATAGAGCTTCCAAGTTTACTTAAAGTCTCCACATGACCCCTCATCTTTAACAACTCGTTAGCTTTTTTATTTTGTTGTAAGCTCATTAAAGTATTCACAGAAACTTCTTTAATGTGTCTCTTGACCTCATTTAGTATATTGTTGTTAGTTTTTCCACCTGTATTTAATTGAGAGAGAAAACCGGCAATATTATTTAACCCTATGTTTGCGGTTCCTTGAGATTGAGCGAACTTAGCGAACTGCTCTGTTATCTGCTGTATTTCTGGCCTTCTTTCTTGATCTTGTTCTTTTTCAAGCCTTTGAATTGTACCTCCAGAAGATTTGTCGACTGGAACATCATGCTTTTTTTGTAAGCCAACCACATCAATTACTGAACTAGGGTCGGCATTTTCAGAAATTGTTCTTAAAACCCTACTAGTTAACTCCTCTTGTCCAGACTTTCTTATTTCAAAATCAGATCTGGCCTTATTTCTTCTGATAGCCTCTTCATCGGATATCATTCCCGCAGAAAATAAAATATCATCTCCTTGAGATAAATTTGACATTGTTTGTTGTCTTTTTTTTGTTTTTACTTCTCTAGAAAATTCAAAGTTTTTTGTAAAGTTATTTATAGTTTCAGAAAGTCTTTCGGATTTTTTAACAGCTTCTTTTAGATCTGCATCAATATTTGACATTGCTTGAAGAATTCCCGCTGCTGCACCCTCTGCACCTTCTAAGACCTTCATATTGCCCTGAATCTGCTTAATTTCTTTGAGCATTTGTTGCCTCAAAGCTACGATTTGATTATCTTGCACGTAATCATCTGATGATACTTGACTACCCGACCCCATTGATACGTGCTCTCCACTCCTTACAGCTTTTGAAAAATCAAAATCTTCATCAAATGAAACTCCCGCCAGATTGGAGGTCAGGCCTTTTGCTATAGCTGCTCCCTGAGCCCCTGATTTAACCAAATCTTTTATCATATTTGATTGAAGTAGGTCATTTAAAACTCGAGTTTGATCTTTTTCTCCACGCCTATCAGTTCTAGCCCCCAAAGTTCTTAATAAATTAGCATCTGATTCTAACTTGATTATTTGTTCTTCCGCTTGAGTCTGATTTATTTTGTTCCTAGCCGCCTCTTTAAATTCTGAAAAATTTTCGTACCCACCTCCAGTTTTCGGGTCGATAATAAACGGCGAACTCTGCTTAAATAATTTCATAGCCTCCTTGTCAAAATCGGACCTTGTTGCGGATACTATTGATGGCATAATTTTTTCCATGGAAACTCTAGCTTGATCCATGTTTTGATTATCCCCTAAAGTTATCTTCCCTCCAAATGGGCTTGTTGCATTTATTTGTCTGCCAGATTTCCTTCCCCCCAATATATCAGGAAGCCCAGAAAGAATTTCTGGAATCGCCATCATTGCCCTTGTTCCAAAGCCAGCCCCCGTCCCCTCTAAATGTTGCAACTCCGCCATTGTATCGGCGGATTGTTTTAATAATACCGTTTTCTTTTGAGCTTCCTCCATTGAGCTTCCAAGTATTTTTATTTTTTCGCCAAAAGAATCCATTCCATTCCCGACAGTGTTCAACTCTGCCACCAAGCTGGGGTTTTTTAAATCTTGCAAAGCCTTCTGAATTTGCGCAGATGCTTTTTTTATGCCAGCTACGTCTCCAGCTTTAGTTGCATTACTTAAATCCGAGAGAGCGCCTGCATAATTTTCGGCGGTTTTGTATTTTGCAAACTCTTTATTTATCTTTGTTTGTGCTTCGACCATTTTATTAGCTAAATCACTCTTCAATGAGTTGGAGTCGCCTTCAAATATAGCCTTACTCGCCCCGTAAACCGTGCCAACTCCTCCGCCAATTAGAGCTCCCTTCATACCCCCAAGCAGACCTCCATATCCAGCTAAATCAGCTGCGCTTTTCCCAATGATTGATGCGCTGTCCATTTCATACTCCTGCCTTCCGTCAGCTATTTGCGCCGATACCATGGGAGCAATAAATGCTGAAGCTAGTCCAATTTGACCGCCTCCGCCTTCTGGGATAGGAGGTTGGTCCCCATCTTTATCTTTTTTATTTTTTGGCTTACTGCCTGGCTTTGACCTAAAAAATCCGGACCTTGAAAAATTAGGCACCATTCCATGTTTTTTTGGATCGACTCCAGATTTCTTAGACATTGATATTCCCTGATTAATTCCCGCAGGCTCATCAACCTTATTAGTTATCGCTAACCCTTTTGGATTTTTTACGCTTTTTAAAGAATTATGCTGATTGATTCGTATTAAAGATTGAGACAACCCTCTTTGTTTTAACGCTGCTGATTCTCTAGATATAGCCTCGGCTAAAGGTTTACCTGAAAAGCTTGGAATGAAACCTTTAGAGAAAAACAAATCACTAAAACCAGGCCGACCATCTTCACTTTTAATTCTTTTTGAAAAATCTGAAACACCTTTGGTAAGTTTTGGAAACTTATTCGAGAGCCACACTTGTTTCATCAGGAGGTCATCATCATATTTCTCGTGTCTTTTTTTTCTTTTTAATCTTTCTTTTTGTCTTTTTTTAAAACTCCAATGCCTTGGCGAAAAATTTGGAATAAATCCTGATGAAAATCTACCTTTCCTAAAACCCCTGAAAGTTCTTTGCTTCTTTGCGTCTTTTCTGCTTTGCTTTCTTGTGTTGTATTTATTACTTGCCCAATCCACGATTCCCTGCATTTTCCCAAAACCTCTATTTTTTAATAAAAAATTACTCTGTCTTTTCTCAAAGGCATACTCTTTTTTTCTATTTAATTCTTCGGCCAACTCCTTTATCATATAAGATCTCTGGTTCGCTTTCCACGTTCTACTGGAAACGCCCAAATCAGGATTAAACTTTCCGTCAAGTATAGAAAGTTGATATTTTTTCCAGTCTCTTTTTTTCTTTAACTCGCTCAACCCGGAGTCCTTAAAAAGCTGATCATTTCTATCTAAAAAAGACGGCTGAACATTCAAAAACCTTCCTTTAGTCCCTTTTTCTTTATCAACTCTCCTATTTCTTCCATCAATTCTTACGGAGCTAGCCTCTCTATTAAACTTTGCTTCATCAAACTTAGCTGATTGATAACCTCCAGATCTAAATTCTTCTCCCGACCCAAAAACTTTAGCTTGATTTATAAGTTTATTTAGGTTTTTGATTTCTTGTTTTGTTTCGCTTACTTTTGACAAATGTTTTTCGGATCCCCTAATGTCCCTATCAAAAATGCTAGACACAGAAAGAGATGGTGTTTTATTTCTCGCTTCTTTTTTTTGCTTTTGCGCTTCCCTTTTTCTTTTCTGAACTCTTCTTATTAAGTAAGCCAGGCCAAGGCCTCCCCCTACAGTGGTCACTCCAAGTGCAGTTAATACGCCAACAGCTGGTAAACCTAAAGCTCCTCCAGCCATAACTCCTCCTCCAACCTTAGCTCCCAAGACTCCCTTACCCGCTAAACCTCCCACGCCCGCTACAGAACTAGATTTTAGTAATGTAGCTAAACTTGCTGCCCCAGCTAATAAAATTTTACTTTTATTTTCTTTTATTTTTTGAGCCCCAGAAGTGATATTTTCTTTAGCTCTAGCTACTCCTGCGGATATAGCCTTCTTAGTTTTATACCCCAACTCTTCTCTTTTAAAATTAAATCTATTTTTTATTGAAGTTCCAGCCTTACTCAAATTATTTTTCACATCTAACCTTTTCGCCAAAGCAATCCACTCTTTCTGGATAGACTGTTTCGCTGGGAATCTTTCTTCCAATCCTTGAGATATGGAAGAGAATTTTTTACTAACTTTCTTAAAAGCGCTTGAAGATCCCTCTTTAATACGTTCTCTAATTTCTCCTATTTTAGGCTTAAGAGATCTAGGCGACAACCTCGAGGCTGCCAATCCAACCCTATCCTGAGCTTTATTTGCGAAATCCCTGCTAGACCTAATTTTCTTAAGTCCTGCAGCTTTTATCTGTCGGCCTAAGTTTGATTTTTTTTCGGCAACTGAATTTAAATTTCTCAAAAAGCCCTCTTTGATACCCCTCGCTCCAGTCGACACACCGCTACCTAACGCTAATATGCCCGAACCTATACCACCAGCTACCGCTGATATACCTGAGCTTATGCCCCCGCCTACAGATAATGCCCCGCGACCTGCTCTTGCAAGCGAACCCCTCGTAATGTCTACAGCTTTTCCCGATTTATCAGTAAACCAAGTTCCAATTTTCTTAATGCTTTCCTTCCTAACTCTTCTATCTTCGGCTTTTTTCTCCAAATCCTGCTTCCTTCTTAACTCTTTCTCTTCCAGCTTTTTACCTCTCGCTAGCTGTCTAGCTTCTTTATCTTTTAATTTTCTTAAATTTTTCTCTTCTCTTCTAATTCTGGCCGACTCTTTTCTAACAGCTTCTTTTCTCCTTAAGTTGGCTTTTCTCAAAGCCAGCCTCTCTTTAACAGTCATTACGTTATGATTATATCCATCTATAAGACCGCTCATTTTTTTAGAAATCGCAGTTTTTGTTTCTATAAATCTTTGCCCTATTTTGATTTTTCTATTTTTTATTAATTTAGCTATTAAAGAAGTGGTTTGAAAACTCCTCTTTAGGGATAGGCCCCCTTTAGTTCCACCTCTTTTTGTATTTTGGATGGATAGGGTTGATAATAAATTATTAGCAGTCGCCTGACCCACTCCAGAAAAACCCCTCTCTCCTAGTCGTTTTATGTTTTGAGCTACTGCGGATTTTTTTAAGGCAATGGTATGCTCTCCATTGGGAGCTCTTTTTCCTAAAGTAAAATTAGGGTCATTTGACACAACTTTATTAGTGCCGCCTTCCCTTCTTACATTTAAAGCTCCAGCCATGTTTCTAGCATCTTGAGCAACTTTTGCCTTGTTTTTATCTAGGTCAGCGCTAAACCCTAATTTTTGTAAAATACTTTCCTTCGTTCCATATTTTTGAGCTTCAAAAAGTTGGTTGTTTATTTTTTTTGAGATATGACTTAAAACTTTCTCATTATTAATTATCGGATTTACGTGAGCCTTGTTTCCAAAATTTATTGGCTTGCCGTTTTTAATAATTAATTTTTTTTCTTTATCTATTGATAATCCGTTTTCAGTTGCTACGCCACCTACGTTATTTGACACAGCATCTCTAAGTAATCGGTTTAAGGTCGCAGGTTCTTTTTTTGAAAAGTTAGGTATAAACCCTTTAGAAAAATTAAGTTGTTGTTTTGACTCCAACCTAGATACTCTTTTAGTTAAACTTGCCAAAGACTGCTCTAGTGAAGTTTTTGATGAGCTTGCCATGTTTGCCCCTATTGCACCAGCTTTAGATCCTGCAGAAATAGAGATTCTTTTTGCTCTAGAATCTCCCGACATAATAAATCTTTTTGAAAAGTTTGAATTTCTATTTTGAAATGAACCATCTGACTTACCCTTAAATATTGTCGTTTTCGACTCACTTAGCCCTTGGTTTTTATCTGACATAATAGATCTATATTTTTTTCTGGATACCGTAGCTGGATCAATGCCCATGCTTCTTAACTTTTCTCTCTGTCGACCAGAAATCCCTCTTGCGAAATTTGGAATAAACCCAGAGGCAGCTCTTTTAGCAGACCCTTTTCTAGCTGGGCCGAATTTAGACCTAGTATCAGAAGATACTGCTGCCATTTTATCTTTTTGAGCTTTGGATAAACTAGTTTTCCCGGCCCCTAAAGCTAAAACTTTAGAATCAAAATCCTCCTTAGTCCCTTTTGTATATCCTATTTTTGCATCAGCGTAAGGGGTTGCATATCCAAACAGAGATTGTAGTTTTTTATCAGGAAATCCAGCTATATCGAATCTAGCATTATTTTTTGTGAATAATTTATTATTACTAATTGACTTTAAGGCTGTTTCAAATATAGACCCAGCAGCAGAACCCACGCTACCCGCATTAGCTAACTGGGTTATCTTCGCATTATGCCCAGAGAAACTATTAACCCCTGAAATCTGAGAAGCTAGGGATGAAGATTCTTTTTTCATTAAACTTTCCACCCTATTCCTAAGGCTTTCTTCTGTATCCTTGAGTTTGTTTGATTTTATTCCTTCAACTCTATACTTCAATCTCGTCTTCCTATCTACACCTTGAGCGTCTTTTCGAGAAACTGTAGTATCTATCCTCCTTCTAACATTATTAGATGCTATCAACATAGTGGCTTGAGTTGAAGCGTCTATAGTTTTAATTTTATTTTTTTGTTCTCTAGATTTGGTTTTAGCTGCTGCTATTTTATTCTTAGAATGTTTTGATTCGACGGAATTTATTAATTTCAAGTCTTCTTTCGAAAACATATTCATATATAATTTTTCGTCACTATTTCTAGTTTTATTTACATCTGATTTTGTTGGGTATGTCCCCTCTCTTCTATTGAGTAGAGCTATCTGCCTATTATTTAAATATCCCCGACTGGTCATAACTCCCTTCGAGTTGTCAAAGTTTGGGATAAAACCCGAAGAAAAACTTTTTAATACTCTTGTTTTGGGGTCAGCAAAAAGTTCAAAAGAATCTACCAAACTTTCTTTTGTTTTTTTGTTTACCGAAGGGTTTTTCCAAATATTTTCAATACTCTTAACCATCTCTTCGTATTTGGATCTCGACTCGCCAGATACTCCATAATCTTTGTGGGTTATTTTGGAATTATTTAACTTTGTCGAGCTGGACAACAAGGCATTAACTCCCCCAGGAAATAACTTAGATCCCTGAACTTTAACTGAGTTTAAATTTATTGAGTCAACTTTACCATTCTTAAATCCTGGAAGTTCAATATTTTTTAAATATTCAGTGGCTCCCTTTTTTAAAAATTCAGAAACATTTTGTTTTTCTTTTTGCTTGCTTTCAAAAAGAACCTTCTTTCCTTTTTTATCCTTAGCTTGAAAATCAAAGCTGCCAGCTTTAGGAATTATTTTAGCCTCCTTGTATCCAATTTTTTCAAGATGTTTAACTCCTTTTAGTTCTCCTACAGCTCCAGACAAGTTTTTTTGAAGTGCGGCAAATCTAGAAGTTAATTTTCTTGGCTGCTTGGAGCCCTTATACCCTTCTTGAGAGATAATATCTCTAAGATATTTCTTAGATCCGTTATAAGGGGCTGACTTCATCATTTGCCCGAAACCTTCTTTGGAGAAATTTTTATAATTTTCCCTATTAATAGAGTAAGATCTTTTTAAGTTATTTTTTTCCTCAAAACTTAATTTTTTTATTTTCTCATGATCGTTCCATTTATTGTTTTTCCAGAAAGATTTATATTTATTTCCCCTACTGTCTTCCAGTTGAGGTTGAAGTATTTTCGTGTATTTTTGCTTCGCTTCAGATTTAGCCTGAGAAGAACTCAAGGCTTGTTTAAAAGTGTTTATCTTAGCTGAAAACGTATCATTGAAGTCAGTCTTTTTGGATAATTGGGAATTGCCATTTTTCCTCCAGCCTAACTCCAGGGAGGGTCTTGAGATTTTTTTTGTTGATTTTCCTGTTGAAAAATTAGGAACCAAACCTGAAGCCGCCGTGATCTGCCTAGCTCCCGACGGTAAACCTATTGATTGAGCCATGGCTCTATTAAAAATTGCGTCTCCTCCGGATCCCCCAAAATTAGGGACGATCCATTCTCCGGTATGAGCTACAACGCTTTCTGTTCTACCCCCTCCCATCTTATGACTGGGCAAAACGACAGGCTTATCTCCGCCCTTTGCCCCACCAACACCTCTCGAAATGTCTAAACTCTCCCTGTTTATAGCGGGCAAAAACCCCCCCGCAAGACCTAGAGTTTTTTTACCTTTTCTTGAATTCTTTCCAGCGGGAATAAATCCTTTTTCAGAAACCCCTATCCCAGTTAAGCTTCTGCTGCTAGCTATCTTTCTTATTAAAGCTTCTTGTTTTACTCTTTCAGCCGTTTCAGCCTTTATTACAGAAAGAATTATTTGTTCTTGTTTTGCAGTATTTGCTCCTGCTTGTAAAATTCTATTGTAAACGCCAGCATTATTTAGAAGTATTGAACCTATTGCGGACTGCAAACCTTGCTGCCTTTTAGTTTCCCTATTTACTCCAAGTAAGTCAGAAAAAGCTTCTTTTGCAAACTTCCCAACTAGAGCGAATACCTTAATAAATGCAGCGCCAATTATTACCAATCCGGGTCCAGTAATAAAACTTCCAAAACCCTTAACAAGATTTTTGGCAAAATTGCTGCCTTGATTTTCATCTAAAGCTTTATTTAAAAACTCTGCCAGTTTGCCAACCGCTTTTAAAATATCCTTAAAAGAGTCTGATACAGCTAGCTCCCCAAGTCTAGCGGCTAATTCTTTAGCGCCCAAGCTTGTTTGCGTAAAAACCGCAGATAAAGTCTCATTCAGTTCTTTATTTCTATCTGTAGCTTGAGTCGTGGTGTTATTAGCTACGCCTAGAGCTTTATTATAGACGGAATATCCGCTATTTAAATCTTGCAATAATGCTTGTAAGTTTTGAATCTGAAAGACTCCAGCAATTTGCTCTGATGTATAAGATTTTTGAGCGTCTGAAAGGTTTTTGTAGACTGCTGCGTAATCTTTTAATATATCAATAGAAGATCTAAAATCTCCATTTACTTTTTTTGTTGAAACACCTATTTCCTCAAGGGACTCCCTAACACCACTTCTTTTAATTCTTGTAAAAATACTTTTAAAACCATTTCCAATTACCGAGCCCCCTCTAGCAGTTCTTTGTTGAACTGCGGTTACTATAGCCGCCAATTCATTAAATGAAACTCCAGATGATTGAGCAACTGCTCCAGCCCTGGATATTGCCTCCGCTAAGTCTGCAGAAGAAACCGCAAACGAGGCATCTACGTTAGCCATTCTATTAACTATTTGCTCGTGAGTTACACCTTCTTTGTTGAATGAATTTATAGCCGCAGTTAAAGCTTCTGTTGATTTAACCGCGTCTAACCCCGACAACCTTGACAAAACCAAAGCTGAGTTAACCCTACTTATAGTCTCTTCCGCACTTAAACCTTGCCTAGCTAGCTCTATAGCTGATTGAGCTACCGTATCAAAAGACGATGCTGTGTTTTTTGCAACATCAAATATACCCTTGCCAAACTCTTTCATTTGGGCGTTACTAGCTTCCATGACAACCTGAACATCTTTAAGTGATTTTTCTACTTCAGCCGCAGAAACAATTAAAGCTTTAAAAGAATCTGATATTCCGTTAATAACCCCTACAGCTGCACCAAATGCAAAAACTCGAGCTGCAGAAGCGTCCATTGATTTTTGAAACTCACTGGCAGAGTTTGTTATTTTTCCCAAAGGTTGAACAAATCCTTTTGAATTTAACTGCGGGCTCATCTGCATCCTGTTCACTGTTTTTTGAGCAGATCTAGCTTGAGACACAATGCTGTTTCTATATCCTGTTGCCCCTGTTGGAATGTTTACTACGTTATTCATATGCCTTTTGCCTATTAAGCTATATACACTTATTTTTTATGAATCTCGATAAAATCTTCCATATTTAGAGAACCTCCCTTCTTACTAGCTA
>Ga0098045_1000724_pt1 | contig 12406 bp, 4 predicted proteins | sample 11_taG_FD_77071 | JGI IMG/M metagenome (GOLD analysis project Ga0098045, IMG submission 77071) | Marine viral communities from the Subarctic Pacific Ocean - 11_ETSP_OMZ_AT15265 metaG | ecosystem: Environmental > Aquatic > Marine > Oceanic | place: Pacific Ocean | collected 2015-01-16 | reverse complement strand
TGACCTCATTGCGTATTGTCCTGGAAGCGATGGCACTTCTCCGTTTTGTCTTAAGAAGGCAAAGTAAGCACCTTCTTTTTCTTTAAACCAAGCACTTTCAATAAATCCGTTTTGCTGTATATCGGTTTCTAAATTTGCTTGCCATGCCTGATCTGATTCCAAATTAATAGTTTTAAATATTTTATTCTCAAGAGGATTCTGATTAAACACTGTTGTTATTTGAGAATTATATTGCTCTCCATAAAAATTATTTCTATTTCCATTTGCATTATGTTGGTATAAATTACCACCATTAAATGTATAAAAGTATTGGTTCATACCAAGCATATAATCAGGTATGTATGAATAAAATGATGGCCACCCTTTAGAGGTTTGGCTATATGTTAAAGTATACTCCGTTTCTACCGGTGAAGGTATTGGAGGAACAACACTAGTCGGAGGAGGTGTTGTAGGAGTAGGTGTCGGAAATGGAGTAGCTGTTGGCGTAGGTGTAGGCGCACCAGGCGTCGGCGTTGGTGTGGGTATTGGAGTTGCAGTTGGTGTAGGTGTTATAGTGGGATTACAAGCAACATTTTGATTTTGAGCGCTTCCATTTTGTACTGTTGGAGTATTATTGTCTTTTACACAAACATCTACATCTTGGTCAGTGTACAAAGTACCGCTTTGTAGTATATTATCACAATCCCTATAAGTATAATTACAATTTACTGCACCACTCGGACATGTTAAAGTCCATTCTGTACATCCTGTTGAAGGAGTAGGAGTAGGCGTAGGAGGACCTGGCGTAGGTGTTGGACCCGGGCTACACGCATCACCAGTCTCTATTGCTGTACCATTATTTATTTGTGGTGTTTGTGGAAATAAAACACAAACATCAATATCTTGGTCAGGAGCGAGTGTCCCTGTTTGATTTACTGCGTCACAGTCTATGTATTGATAACTACACGCAGCACTTCCACTTGGACATACTAGAGTCCATTCAAAACACTGTACATTTATAGGTGTAGGTGTGGGTGTCGGAGCTGGCGTAGATGTTGGTGTAGGCGTTGGTGTAGGGGAGGCACAAGGCCCATTTAGAGTCACATTCCCATTACCACTTATTACAGTAGGCACTCCTAATGCACAAACTGGTATTGAATCACCATCCGGTACACTTTCTGTTTGTGGATTACCAGCACAATTAGTGTAACTAAACGTGCCACCACCTGAACCCCCTTCTAGTTCCCATTCATTACATCCTGTAGGAGTTGAGGTGGGTGTAGGCGTTGGTGTGGGAGTGGGTGTTTGTGTAGGTACTACAGGGATATCGCCACAATCAGAAGAACATTCTTCAAAGGCGACTGAGGCTGAACCAGATAAAGATGTTACAGTGACTGTCCCTTGATCGTCTACACAAGCATCAACAATACTGTCAGGCTGCATAGTGTAAGTAACTGTTTGTCCTCCACAACAATCGATTTCAAATGTACACTCATCTCCTATTGCTCCTATAGGACAAGATAATATATAAATTTCACAAGCCATCCGCCAAATATTTTTACAAATTTACGAATTTAAATGCAATGTCTTTTATCTCGCTTTTTTCAATTAAAAGAATTAAAAATTTTTGATTTAGGTATTTCCCAAATCCAATTTTTATTATCTTCTAACCCTCCGCTCATTACTACATTATCACCTTTAGTAAACCATCTTGTAATAAAAAACAGAGCATATCCTATTTTCGCTGGTATTAATGGTTTATAGCTTACATCTATTATGTTTAGTTCTTTATCTAATTTTACAGCGTAATGATTGTATGTTCTATCATTATATATTTTTGTATGAACTAAATAGATATAACATTGTTGTTCTTCAAACCAAATTGGTTGCGTTGAACCACCTACTTTTACTTTAGCACTAAAATATAATTCATCTTCAGGAAATTTATTATTGAATTTATTTTCAACATCAATTATTTTTTCAAATTCAAAATTACCTTTATCTATATAAACAACAAAATTAGGAGATGTATTATATATAAAATGTAAAACATTATTATGAATAAAGAATAACCAATTTTTCTCCCACATTACTTCATCACCAACACCAAAACGCATTCTATTAGGCTCTTCTACATCTATATCTTTTATAAAACGATAATGTTTATCTAATAATCCTATTCTTGTATTCCAATTTTCATCAATGTATGCTACTGAGTGATACATTTTCTTTTTATAAATGAATGATCTATAGTCTTCAAATTTAGCTATTTGATTGTATGTAATTTCTTTTTCACTATAATCAATTAATTTTAAATTTTTATCAAATTTAAATTCATATAGTGTTCTACAATCGCCTAATTTTTTCATAAATTCAGTTCTTGCTGTATCTCTATCTACGCGTGCTACTCCTTTATAACCTTTTGATATTGGTATTAAAGATAAATTGTGTGAACAATATTCAGTTTCTATAATTTGTAAATCATTTTGTTTACTTGTTCTCCAAGTTCCTTCAAACATGTGCGTTATGTATATATCATCATCATTTATTTCAAATGGATTATTATATTTTTTAGCATTAGAATGCGATTGATTACTGCCAAATCTATTTATTGATAATAGTTGTGATTTATTTTTATTTACATCGTTCTCGAAATTATGTTCTCTACCAAAATAATCTAAGATATGTTTTGTAAATCTACCTGGTCCTGTATTTTGCAATACACCATTTTTTGGATTTGCAATTATATCATTTATTAATTTTGATATTGCTGGATGTTTAGGTTTAGTTGCTATAAACCAATTACACACACTTACGTAGTTATCATTTATTTTATCTACTATATCATCAAATATTCCTAATGATGTATTTGCTTCTAAACCAACAACTAAATCTTGATGTTCAATAAAGCTGTCTAAGGGTTGGTTACAATAAACATCAGTGTCAGCATATACACCTCCATTTTCATACAAATAACAATACCTAAAGAAATCACTTTTTTCACCTCGTTCAGTTAATGTTTTATAAGCATCATTATATATAGAATTAGTAAACCAATTATCGACTGCGTTTTGATTAAAATAAAGAAAATTATAATAGGGGTTTTTTTCTTTAAATGAATCAATCATGTAATCATTAACATCTAAAATATCATAAGATGTATAAATAAAATTATGAGGTATCAAACGAAATATTTTATCTTCTTGCACATAATCCCAAAACTTTTTATTACCAATAGATTCCATTTCTTGTAATTTACCTGGATACTCTACGTGCAATATATCCTTGCCTTCATGACTAACATATTTTGTTCTGCCAAAATCATGCTTTAAAACATATAAATTACCTAATTGTCCTATTTCATAATCTGTCTCTTCTTCTCTATTATATGCTTTGTTTACACATTTACCTAATAATGCTGGACCTGTATAATCTAAATAAAACATTTCTTGTTTGTCTTTACAGTGCTTTACGATTCTATCAATACAATCTTTTAATAAAGGATTTTGAGGTACAGTACCTATAAAAGCATTACCTAACCATTTATAAGCCATAGGATCATCTCGTGTAGCTATAAAATAACTATCACTCAATATCCAATTATTTAATGGTAGCTCACATATTGTGTCAGCGTCTATATATACACCACCTTCAATATACAATACACAATATCGCCACAAGTCCGCTTTAAAAGCACCAGGTATTAGAGTAAGGTATGCTTGTAACACATCCTTAGTAAAATGTTTTTTTATAAATTCTACTCTATCGTTTTTATCAAAAAAATAATATTGCCAATCAGGGTTTTTTATTTTCCAACTTAAGCAAGCTTTGCTCATACCCTCAGGTAATTGAGTGGTTTCAAATGTTTGAAATATTTTTTTAGGTATCAACATTAAACAGAAATGTCTAATCGTTCAGCCCACCCATTAGATGCTGAATGTGCCCAAACAATTATATTGGTTGGTTTTTTAGTATTTGATTCTACGGGTATATTAAAGTTATCTTTATTTTTTATTAATTGATTTAAATGAGTTATATCTTTTCTATATAATTCTTTTTTCTGTTCATCTTCAAATATTATAGCGCAAAAAGTATAATCATTATATTGGAATTGATTACCATGTAAATTTAATATGTGATTGAATTTGAGATGATACTGTTCATTTTTTATACCTAATGTTGGTATTTGATTATTTAAACATGATTGTCTAATAGCCCTATCCCTAAACCTAATTCCGCTATATTCTTCGTAATCCTGAAGCGTTCTTTCTTTACCAAGACCATAGACTCCAAAATGTTTTTCATTACAAGGAGAACAAACTTCACCATCTACTCCTAAGAGCTGTCTTACTCTGTTATGTGTGTGTGTATTTTTTTCTACCCAAGTTGTATCATCGTCCCAATGTTTTGTTCTACCTGTTCTGGTGTACTCGTGATAAGCAATTATTTCATTTGGATGAAATAAATCATAACCATGTGTAAAAGACCTAACAGCAAGAGTTATTTCTTCACCGTGAAAGTAAAAAGAAGGATCATGCTGAACCTCTTCTGCGTGTTTACCTGTTGTAAAAGCAAAATGTGCTGAAAAAAATCTTGCTGGTAAAGGTTTGCTTGTGTCTTCAATTGTATAAGGAAGGAAAAACACTACACCTTCAGGCGTAAATCTATCAAATTTCATTCCCCAAACATCAGCGTTATCTTTAATGTTAAAATTATTTGGATCGTATGCTGTTGCGTAAGTAGTAAGCAATGGCTTTTCATGCCCTAATTCTTGCAGATTCTCATACATTTTAATCAACTTAACATCCCAATCTTTTACAAACCTATGGTGACTATCAAGTTGTAATGTATATTTTTCATTATTGTATTCTTGCTGTATTAAATTACGTGCCCAACAAGCACCGTTTGTTTCAGTATAAGGTATATCTAATATTTTTACCCTTTTGTCTTTTTTATATTTACCTAAATCATCCCACTTATCTTCTGTTGAATGTTGCCAAGCAACACATACCATAATATTATTAGGAAATTTTGCGTTGTCAAATAATGAATCTAATGTAGGTACTAACTCTGGGTCACGGTAAGATGCAATTTGGATGAATATACTATTTTCCGACATGAGTAATCTATTGGATTAAATTAAATTTAATTAAAGTTATTAATTATAAACCAATTAAAAAAATATTAAATATTGTAAAGGTTTTTTAGATTGGCAATTTTTTCTGATAACCATTCATATTGCAGCATATCATAAGCTTCTTGATGCCACTTTATGTTTGCTTGAGGTGTTAATATTTTTAAATTATTTATTTCTTTATACCCCTCTAATTTATTTGACACAAAAACATCTAGAAAATATCGGTTTGGTTTAACACCACACATGACAGTAAATTGATTTATTATATGACCTCCCCAGGAATGACCTCCATTTATATCTAATTTAAAACCTAACTTACAAACCAAATCTACAGATTCAGGAGTAATACTTATATCTATCCAGTGTTTGTCATAATGTTCTATGTAACCATTATAATGTTTAGACCAGCCGCCTAAAACAATTACATTGCCATTTAAATGACTATTAACTTTATGTATAAACTCTTTTGTTTTTACGGACATGATGGGCAAGAGATTGGTCCTGCAGTTTTTACACCATTTACAAAAGTATAGTATACTGATCCATCTTCACTTATATATTTAGTACCTGAATCTAAACTTAAACATCCTAATCCTGAATACATTCTTGTAGCAGAAGCTACAGTCGCTGCGTTAAAGTAGTTTGTTCTTTGATTATCTGGAGGCACACAACATCCATAATAAACTCCTGTTGAATAACCTATAGATATACCTATACATGTACCTGGTGTAGGAGTAGGTGTAGGGCTAGGCGTTGGACTCGGAGTTGGAGTCGGGGTCGGCCCTGCTGTTGGACTCGGAGTTGGACTCGGAGTCGGTGTAGGCGTCGGTGCTCCAGGCGTAGGCGTAGGCGTAGGCGTAGGCGTCGGTGCTCCAGGTGTCGGACTCGGAGTTGGACTCGGAGTCGGTGTAGGAGTTCGTGTAGGCAATTCAGACGTAGGTGTCGGTGTAGGTGGTGGAGTAGTACATGAATTACAATCTGTATATACCGCATTTGCAAGCGTACCTGTGGTAAAAGTCGGATCAATAATTTCATAACAATTTCCATCAGGCATCAATAATACAGAGTAAGTTGGGAATGTATTTGCAGCCGCTCTACCTACAGTGTAATTATTAAATCCACCATCACATCTTGTTATTGTATAATCATCATATAAAGTTGATGTTGGGGTTGGCGTAGGCGTAGGCGTAGGCGTAGGCCCCCCAGCTGTTGGTGTTGGTGTTGGTGTCGGTGTTGGAGTAGGTGTAACACAGACTCCTACTAAAGTAACAGTTCCATCACCACTTGATAAAGTAGGTACTCCTAATGCACAAACTGATGATGAATCTCCAGCATCTACAGACTCGTATTGTGTTGCACCACTACAATCAGTATAACTAAAGTTACCAACTGAAATTGAACCTCCCTCTAAATCCCATTCATTACAACCACCTGGCGTAGGTGTCGGTGTTGGAGTAGGAGTAGGAGTAGGAGTGGGGTTAGTAGCTATACAAGTATCACAATCTGGGTAAACATTAGTATAGTCATTAGCGTTTACAGTTGAACTAGTTTCATCTATCTCGTAACATTTACCGTCAGCCATTAATACTATATCACCCGGAGCGTTTCCACTAGCATCTGCTACTCTAACATTAATATAGTTAGCACTACCTTGTCCTGGACACATTGTAACAGTATAATAATTAAATGCAAAGGTTGGCGTTGGTGTTGGCGGAGGTGTAGGCGTTGGGCCAACAGGAGTAACTGTTGGTGTCGGAGTTACAGTCGGACTACAACTTACTCCCGTGTCACTTGCACTACCACCGCTTACTGAAGGTGTTGTTCCGGTTAAAACACATACATCAATATCATAATCTGCAGGCAATATTCCTGTCTGAGTGTTTCCATCACAATCAGTATATGAGTAATTACAACCACCAGTTCCACTTGGACAAGCCAATATCCACTCAGTACAAGATGGTATCGGTGTCGGTGTCGGAGTCGCAGTAGGAACTGGAGTCTGAGTCGGCGTCGGACCAGGTGTAGGCGTTGGACTCGGTGTAGGCGTTGGTGTTGGGGTAGCAGATGCACATAAAGCACAATCTGTATAAGTTTCTACTATATCTACTGTACTAGTTGAACCTGTTACTGAAGGATTTTCATAACAAACACCACTATGCTTTACAACAGCAGCAAATGTACCTCCTGATGGCAATCTAAATACTTGAGTGCTTCCGCCTCCACACTGAGTATACTCTCTATAATCATACACAATAGGTGTCGGAGTTGGGGTCGGTGTTGGTGTTACAGTCGGCGTCGGCGTCACAGTTGGCGTCGGCGTCACAGTTGGCGTCGGCGTCACAATAGGAGTAGAGGTTGGTGTTGGAGTTGGCGTACCAGTAGACCTATAATCCCATACTAAATATAAAATATTTCCGCTTGCTGGCATTATGAAATCTGCCGAATAAATTGTAGGAGCGCCAACACTAGATATTGGTGCTGCATCTATTGCTAAAGAAAGTAAACTTGTAATATCTGTTACATTATTTTGATAAAATGTGTTTGTTCTTAAATATTTAAATTTATCCACTGAAGGGTTAAATACAAAATCATCAAAATTAATTTTGTTTGAATTTATAGTAACCGTAGAACCGTCAACTGGGAAAACTCCACTACCCTGCGACCCTGAAAATAACTGGTATTGGGAGATAGCAAAAGAAGCAGAAGTGCTTGTAAATTCTACTAAATTAGATTCATTAGGTGAAACCGTAACTCCGTCAGTCCAACTAAATTCGTTGTGTATAAATTCTCCAGATTCAAGTGGATCAGTTACACAAATGTTATATATGTTTAAAGCGTTTGCTCTTGGACAACTTACACTTATTTGAATAGTATCATTTTGATTTGAATCAGAACTTACAACTATGGTAACCTCTTGTATATTTGGAACATTTTTATCAAATGTAAAACTGCCAGATGTTTTAACAGAACCAGATGTATATGTCACACCTTTATAGATTGCTTTAATTGTATAACTGACTTGAGAAATAGAACCCTCTGTAATTAGTTGAACTCCAGACTCGTCTGTCATTAGAACATTAGTTTCGCTTTCAATATCTTGTTCTCCTTCTTTTGGAATTACATAACTAACAGTCACCAATCCTGTTTGTTCTGTTACATCTACGCAATACACAAAGTCTTGATTAGCTATTACTGTTATATCTTGTGTAACACCACACGCTAAACAAACTGGTATTTCAGGTTTTAATATTGTATTTGAAGTTAAAACATACTCATCCATGTAAGGGTCGTATCCTCCTAATTTTTGAGTGGTAAATGCTCCGGTAAATAAATCTCTAAACCAGCTTCTCATACCAGTATCCGATATAACAATAAGTCTTTCATCTGAAAAAGATCCTCCCAACAATTGAATCACAGCTCCTCTTTTAACATCAGTAAAATATTTGTTTTCACCCCAAGCCACGAAACTTTCTGGGTTATTACTAATACCATAGTTTTCTATACGAGCAATTTGATTACCTAATACTTCTGGAACAGAAGCTACTAAACCACCGCCAGTAGAATCAGATATAATATTTTTAGATGCTAATACGTATGACACTTTGTCTTCTTGTAAAACAAGTATATCAGTTCTTCTACCATATAATATTTCAACATCTCCATAACTTTCTTCTAGCGGTTTGAAATTCGCTAAACCTAAATTAAATTCATTTAATTTATTAATATTAGTTTCATCATTATATACACCACTATAAGTTAAATCAGCAAACCTATGAGCTTCTTTATATTCTACGTTAGAAGTTGTAAATACTCTATTACCTAAATTAAAAGTTTTACCATTTAAAGCGTCTCTTACTTTATAACTTTCTACCCCATTTCCAAACGCAAAACAATTAAAAAATTTAGTATCAACTACTCCAGCAACTCCTGTAGATATATCTTGATTAGTTATGTTACCACTATGATTACCGTTTGAATCAATAGAAAATGATTCTTCGTTTTCAAACCACACATCAGGTAGCGCCTCGGCTGGCTCTGTTTCAAATACAACAACCGAATCTCTTCTAAATACAGTAAATGTAATTTCAACACGAGACCTATATCTACTTGATGAACCAGCATTATTACAAGCTTCAGTACCGCTTACTAATAAATAATATGTATTGTTTGTTCCGTTTTCATAAAACCTATAATAGTTATTTAAAAGTAAATCACTAGAAGTCGATGGGCTGTTTGATTGACCTCCAAATATAGTGTACATTGTCGAATTACCTAAATTATTTCCTGCGTATCCATTAGATTGTGGAGTGCCTGTGGGTGAACCAGGAACTAACCCTGAAATAACAACGTTTCCTACCGGGTCTGAAGGTTCTCCTGTAAAAGTAGTGGCATTATTTTCTATTGCATAAGTTGCATTGCTATTAATAAACCATTGATACATATCTGTGTATGTATCTTGCGCTATAAATTGCTCCTCTATCACACTCTCTCTTTCTTCACAGCCTCCGCCTCCACCCGCTCTTCTTTGTTTTATTTTCATTACTATTCTACTTCCGCTAGGCACATTGTAATTCGTGCTAGTTCCTCCAGACGAAGTAAAGAAAGGATATGCTGCTACTGGATTTTCTTGAGGATTATCTGCTGTTTGCTGAAAAGTTCCTAAAGAGATAATATCATCAGCGCTTTCCTCAGTTGAAAAATCTTGAGACTTCATTTTCATATATGTTCCTCCTGGAACAGGATTTCCACTTGCAGGGGTAATAAAGTCCGCAACTTGTGTTTGTTTTTCTAAAACAGTTGCGAATACACAAGATTCAACCGGGCCGTTTGCATCTCTTTTTACAATTAATCTATCGCCTTCTTCAACTTTAGCAATATTATCTCCTTCTAATAATAAAAATGTATTATTAGAATTAGGGTCATTAATAAATATGCTAGAGTATATAGTCTCATAAGTTGTTCTATCGGGTTTTAAACAAAATTTATATCTTGTTGCCCAAGAAGGAGCTCTTTGGCTAGTTGGTATTGTGGCAATAATTTTATTTAAAGTCTTAGAGTTTCTGCACGGAATATTTACGGTATTATTATTGCTAACTAAAGCTGTTGAAGCCCTGTTATATTCATCCATGTATATTATTCCTAATTCATAACCTCTATTACTATGCAAGCTTTGTAGGTCTGCCGTAGCTTGTAATGTAGCAGTAATAGATGTAAAGGTATTGTATGATATAATTAAATTAGTTGTTCCTGGTGATGTTTGAATATATTGAGCTACAGGAAATTTTAGCTCTATTTGAGTTCCGTTTAATGTTGAAGCAATTGGTTCACCTTTATTAGTAGATGGAGGAACTGAGGCTGTGCTTGATGTTAATCCTGTTTGATTTAAAGAGTAACTAAATCCTCCACCTGATAAAGTTGGTGTTAAAGAAAAATTAAACGCATCTGTTAACGTTGCACCTAAACCATTTTGAGCATCTGCTACAGTCTGAATAGCAGAACTTATTAAACCCAGTTTAGATTGAAAATCTGAACTATTATATAAATCTGAAACTGTAGTATAGTTATCAACTAAAACATACTGAAAATTAATTAGGGTTTCTCCTTGTAGTTGAGTTGGAGTATCTGATCCATTATAAGATAAATGTTGATAAGTAAAAGAAAAATTTAAACTTGCTCCTTGAATTAATTTACTTTCATATCCACCTAAATCAAAAGTAAAACCAGCGGCAGTTACGTTTAGAGTATTACCAAAAGCTGTATAATTAAATGCTAATGAATTAGAAGAATTTAAATCTACTCCACTAGCATCTTGAGTGTCTAACGCAACTGTGTATTGTAAATTTAGTGGTAGATTGTTTTTATCAATTAAATTATATCCTTCTGTGTAATTACCATAAATTAATCTATTTCCCATTAAAGTTTGAGCTTTAGCTTGTCTAGGAACATTATCATATAATCTTAATATTTCACTTTCAGGAAGAACAGTAAATATTTTACTGTTTGTAAAAACATAAGTTGCATTAGTGTTATGTGGTCCTAATGGTGATTTCTTTATTGTTTCAATTATTTTTATAGTAGGATCGTTTGCTTCCTTAAATAAAATATCTATACCAATAACTAGGGAACTACCTGTATTATAAGTTATTTGAACTCCAGATTTAGAGTTTACCATTCCCTCATTTAAAAAGCTATTTGGAGAAAATTCAAAAAAACTTGGTTGAAAAGCTGGTTCGCTAAACTGAGATACTGCTGAATATTCATTATTAGAATATTTGTATCTATAAGCAAAACAAATAAAATTATCTTCTAAAAAAGAGTCTTCTAGTGTGGTTGTTAATAAATTTAAAGTTGGTGCAGCAACAGGCGGTTGTTTAATTACTAATATTTCATTATTAGTAAACTGGTCTATATTATTGAATGGATTTTCGTAATTAAAATCAATATTAATTACTCTTGGAGCATTTAAATTATCAGTAAAAAAAATTAAATTATCAATTTTATTTACACTATTTATTAAGAAGTTAGGATTAAAATTTAAAGTAGTGTTAGCACCATTTCCATCATTAATACTAACCACATGGTATGTTAATCCCCCTGTTATTACGTTATAAGAAACAATTAAATCTAATTTTCCAGTTGCTCCCACAGTAAATGCAGGATCGTGAACAAACCAATAAATGGTTTCATTTGCACCATCTTCAAAAGCCCCTATACATCTAGCGGAGTTGCTTAGTGCAGTACCGTCTATATATTGTAGTGATGTTACTTGAGTATTACCCTTAGCATTTTCAACGGCCCCTATTTCTGATTCTTCAGTAGAACCAAGTCTAACATTCAAAGCGTCTATATACTCTCCGTTTGGAATAAGCCTCTCATCAAGGCTTTTGTTCATTCGCCCCGCTACAAAATTTCTTTGAATTTTTGCCATTTTATTTTAACCACTTATCTTCACCCCTAAGATTCATAAGCAATCTACTTGGGTGAATGTTACTTAATCTGATTTTAGCATTTCTTAATAAAGCTTGTTTATTTTTTCTTGCTCTATTAATAATATACTCTTGCACTCCAAATTTACTATTTAATATAGCATATTGTATATAAGCATAAATATAATCTTCAAATAATTTGTTTACACTTATTTGTGAGTTATCACCATTTTCCATTCCATCAGATATATACTGTAGTACACATTGTTGATTTGCCATGGTAGAATCAAAATTAATAACACCAGCCTTTTTATCTATAGTGAATGTAGGATTAAAATTTGCTGTTTCAGTATTCAAACCATAT
>Ga0098045_1000723_pt1 | contig 12407 bp, 19 predicted proteins | sample 11_taG_FD_77071 | JGI IMG/M metagenome (GOLD analysis project Ga0098045, IMG submission 77071) | Marine viral communities from the Subarctic Pacific Ocean - 11_ETSP_OMZ_AT15265 metaG | ecosystem: Environmental > Aquatic > Marine > Oceanic | place: Pacific Ocean | collected 2015-01-16 | reverse complement strand
CATAGTATCACCAAGGATATTCTCTTGGGAGATAGGCTTAGGGAAACCCCACTTGTAGCCTTGTAGGGGATCAATGTAGTAGGATGACTCCTTATCCTTTTCTTTGTTAGTTTTCTTTTCCTTAGCCTCTTCTGTTCTTTCAGCTACAACTTTGTCAAACTCTCCCTTAGGCATGTACCAAGAGGAAAGAATAGTCTCGATTGCATCCTTAATCCTTAGGTCTTCAGCACTGAAGTAGTCATTGAGGAGTGTCTCAACTACGATCTGATCCTTCTGGTCATCAGAGATGTTGATACTGAAGCTAATCATTTGGTTTCTCCTTTTGCTACTTCAAGCTGAAGGTAACTAAGATACCACTTAGCCTTCTCTAAGTCTTGCGAAGCCTTACCTTTGTACCGCCAACGATGGAGATACTTCTTTGTGTTACCTTCGAGGTACCCAAGGAAGGCTTGATCGGGTAGGTTATCCTTGAGGTATTCGATGCACTCAATCTCACCTGTGTTGTAATGAGGAGGTTTGTTAACAACATCGACTGATTCTGGGTATTGATCCCACATCTTAGACCCCACAACTTCCTCCTGATCCTGAGATGTCGCAGATATCGTGTGTCTCAACATGCTCATCAAACTCCTCACCTAGTTTCTCAACGGCTTCAGTGTATGGCACAGATGTTAGCGGCTGTCCACCCCTACTGCCGTCAGGATAACAAGTAAACCCTCTCAGCCTACCTGCGTATTTAGCTAAGGTCTTAGAGAACTCAGGTACTGTGTCTTCGTTGTTGAGCTTACTACCCCAAGAAGGAAGGTTAATAGTTGAGGAGATACTCATATCAACGTAGTCCTGAACGTCAGCTTGGAAGCTCATACGACGTTCGTAGTCAGAAGCTAAGTCAAGGGCTGACTCAACGCTCTCAGGGTTGGCTCCGTACAGGTCAATGAGTTCCTGTGCTGCCGAGTCAACAACGTACTGATAGACCCAGCGGTTAGTTCCTTTGAGGTATCTACGCTTGTAGGCTACAGCAAAGATAGGTTCTACTCCGGTAGATGTACCAGCAAGAATACCAATACTACCAGTTGGAGCAATAGCCCTGTTAGCCACGGGAGTAGATACAGATAGCTCTTCAGCAAACGCCTTAGATACTTTGTCACTGACTCCTTTATATACTGACAACCACGAATGAAGCTCCTGCGTAACCTCATACTTGTAGTTTCTCTTAATGAGCCATTCGTGTACTCCCATAAAACCCAAGCCCAGTCGTCTGTTTTTTTCTCGTGTTTCATGTACCTTCTCATACGGTAGGTGGGCTTTGAGTGTGCCACAGATGAGGAACTTAGTTGATAGTCCAACTAGATCAGACAACTCAGATAGGCTTTCGATCCTACCAAAGTTAAGAGAACCTAGATTGCATACGTCACTGTCATCAGCGCTGGTCACTTCAGTACAGGCGTTCCGTAGGGTTTCATTTTCCTTGTCGAAGAAGTTGAAGCTAAACCCAGGCTCAGCAGTCTTCATAGCCTGTAGTACGTTCTCCTCAAAGACCTTACCTACTTGCCCTGTTTCGTAGTAGTTCAGCAGCCACTCAGTATCGTAGTTGACACTAATGTTAGTCATATCCATAGGTGCAGGGAAGTTGAAGTCATCCTGCTTAATATCCCACAGAGACTTACCTGTGTTACCTACTGGCATACTACCCCAGTCCTTAGAACTTAGGAAGTTATTTATGTCTTGGTGTTTCCAGTTGAGGGAAGCATAGATAGCTGACCTGCGGCTACCACCTTGCATAACCCTACGACCTATCTCGTTAATCATCTGCATCTTAGGGATAGGACCAGAAGCCTGACCCCCTGTACGTTGGATGGGTGCGCCTTCATGTCGGTACACACTGTAGTCTACACCAATACCACCACCTGTCATAAGGCATGACTCAGACTTCCAGCTTAGGTTAGCCCAGTCTTGTCTGCTGTCTTCTTCTGCCTTAAGTAGGTAACAGTTATTGAAGAACTTATTTTGTCTTCCTGCGTAGTACAGATACCTACCACCGGGGATGAACTTCATGTCAGTGATAGCCTTAGCTAGGTCAGTGCATTCATCCCTAGTCATTAAGTCACCACATACGTCATCCACTAGGGTCTTAGCTAGGGCTTCCCAAGTCTCACAACCTTCATGTCGGTACTTGTGATTGAAGATGTCCTCGCTGAACTTTGACCTGAACATTGGGTTTAGGTTTGACTTGTACGACATGCTCATTTGTTTTTCTTTCCTTTGTTAGTTCATGTTTCTCAAGATAGTTTAAAGCCCTCATAAGACCTTCAATGTTGTCACCTAATTTTCCGATAGCTGTGTTGCAGTTACCACAAAGCAAACCTCTTATTAACCCAGTATCGTGATCGTGGTCAACAGCAAAATTTCTAGTTAACTCATTTTGGTGAATGCCGCAGCAAGCACACTTACCCTTTTGCTCAGTAAGCATAAGGTTGTACTCATGTAACCCTATGCCATACAATCTTTTTAATTGATTGGCATAATGCTTCTCCTTGTACTTTTTAGTGTAGGCTCTGATCTTCTCCTTATTCTTTTCTCTGTAGGCTTTAAGCCTCTCCTTATTCTTCTCTCGGTAGGCTTTGTTCTTGGCGTTAAGCTCCTCCTTGTTCTTTTCATAGTAGGCTTTGCTGTAGGTTTTAAGCCTCTCCTTGATCTTTTCTCTGTAGGCTTTGTTCTTGGCTCTAAGCTCCTCCTTGTTCTTTTCATAGTAGGCTTTGTTGTAGGCTTTTGTATCCTCAGGGTTAGCATGAGCCATTTAGTTATCCTCCTCTTCGTTTAGGTAATCGTTGTCACTGAAGTAATCCTCCAAGTCGATCAACCCTTCAAAGATTAGGAGCCTAACGATTGCTTCTTCTTCGATATCAGATATCTCTGTTATGTCTTCTAAACTGTAGCTTAAACTAAGTACTCTAGCAAGCTCAGCTATGTCATGTCTCATCCTCTTCATCCTCAATAGTTTTCATAAGGTTGTCAGGGTCCAAACAAATAAGGTTTAAAGGTTCAATGCTCTTTGTAAAATGTATGACAGGTTCGAGTGCATCATCATACGTTTCGTAGTGAACCTCAACTTCTGCAATGTTGGTAGTTGAATCCTCAATTCTACAAAGGTTTATATAACCACCTTCTTCTTTGTCAGGGTTAACGTAAGGACCATCTACAACCCAGTGAATTAAGAGATGCTTCATTAGTTTCCTCCTTTAGCCAAGCTGTTGGTATGAGTTTGTCATCGAACTTAAAGTCGTTCTTGATACACCAATCAGCGTAGGTAGACTTACTACCTTTGTATAGCTTAGCCTTGCTATTGCTGAAGACAAATCTAATGTCTATCTCAGGGTGCTGCTTCTTAATCTGGAGATGCTTCCTCCTGTCTGCTGACACAAACCTACCTTTGGTTTCAATTACGATACCATTAGGTAGTATGAAGTCAGGAAGATACTTATGTGAGATAACCCACTCTATCCTTACTGACTCATACTGGTAGTCGATCCTCTTGTTCTTTAAGAAGGTAGCATTGTTAGCCTCAAGACCTGACCTAAACTTACCTAGACTTTTCTTGTTGGTAGGCTTACGTCTTCTCTTGGGTCTAAAACTGTAGGTCATTAGGAAGATACTCAGGAACTCTAGGTTCTTGTTCTACTTTGACCAGATGCTGAAGACCTGAAGCGTACACAAACGACCTAAGCTCAGGCCAGCACACCTTCTTGAACTCACAGTAGTTGCATGTAGAGCATAGCTTCAGGTTGGCACTGTCTCTGTACTGAGGTACAGGATCAAGGCGACCCGGAGGGAATGGAGCAGCCACCATAGCCTTGATGCCATCAATCTCCTTAGGCTTATTCTCAATGTCCTTACTGAAGTCATGCACGTCCAACAGGATTTCACCTGAGACTTTATCTACAACTAAGAAGGCACCATTAGTTTTGTCTGTAACTTCTGGGTCATCCTTAGCTGCTGCTACATAAGAAGAAAGCTGAGAGATATAACCAAAGCTGTCTTGTTCTCTTAGCTGTCCCTTCTTAAACTTCTGGAAGGAGAAAGGAGAAGCTGACTTAACATCGACAGTCATACCATCTATGACAGCATCCCTATGCCCTCTGACTCCGTAGAGTTCCATCTTAGTCTGCTCACCTGTTACAGTGTGTCCAGCAGCCTTAGCTAAGTTAAGAACTAAAGATTCAATTACATCACCAAAGAAGAATTTAAGTAGGTCACTACCTTTATTGCCGGTAGCCTCCCTTGGTTCGTTAATCTTGTACCAAAGTTTTCTCTTACATGGTGTACCAATACCTGACATAGACAACCTAGAACGGTAAGCCTCAGGTTTAGAAAACCTAGAATTAGAAAGCTCAGTTATTTCTTTGCCTAGCATACTGGCTATGTAGTTGTGCCAACCACCTTTGCCTTTTACAACTGAATAGATATCACCGACTAAAGTTGTTATTTCCTTCTGAGTCATAACTCGCCTCCTCATCATCATAAAATGTTTCTGGAAGAGGTCCGTCAACTAAGTCTGAGAAGTGGTCCTCCAGTTTTCTAAAGAAGATGTCGAAGGAAACATCGTAATCTTTAATGATCTTATCTATCTTGGATGCTGCAAAAGTTTCACCTAAACCATCTACCAATTCAGATAAGTCTTCTAGTTCAGTTATTACATTCCAACAACCTTCAAATTCAGTTAGCAGTTTAACATAGTCTGTCATCTAACTATCTTTCTGTTCTAAGGTAGACCCAAGGTGTAGGCTTGAGCCTGTTTTAGTTACCCCCTACACAGGTTAGGTACCCTAGAAACTAACGCCTGAGTTAGAACCACCTTCAGGTTTGAAAGACACTAGATCAAGTACACCTACAGCTTCCAGTGTAATGCTCTCGTACAAGGAGTTGTCTCCCTTATACACAGAGTATTTGATCTTAGCTTTAGTGCCGTTACCAATTAGACCATCATCTTGGGGGTTCCAAGGTTGAATGTACTGACCAATCTCAGCACTCTCTTCAGCCTTCATTCTAATCTCAGCAGCCTTATGATCGAATACACGAGGCTGAGGCGACCAACCTTCCCAGTTAGGTTTATTGTGAGGTCGTCTGAACGTAAGCTGATAGGAACCATTCCCCAGGTCTTTAATTCTACTGGCTGGAACCGCAGTGTCCAACAGCTTCTTCTTCTGATCCTCTGAGAACGTAGCTACACAGGAGTACTCACCATCTGGCTTGTACTTAGTGTCCTTATTGAACTCAAAGAGTTTAGGCCATGAGATTTCAGCCTCAATGATACCTGATTTGTTAATCTTACCCATCTGTACTGTCTCCTATTGTGGGATTTAGTTTAAGATTGGAAGTCTTATCATGTTTGGTTATCTGTGTCAAGTGGTTCAGTGTGTTTCTCCCCAGTTTCTTCCGATATCGCTGCTTCCTGCGAGAGGGCAGAAGACTTTGAGTTTATCTCCCGTTGTTTCAATCGAAAGTCTCTGAATAAGTCCAACTGTTTCGGCTGTTTGTCTGTCACCTCTGACCTCCGTTTGCCATTCATCGTGAGGCCATGTCACTAACTTGTAGTCTATGCCTCTTTCATCTAGCTGCTTAGTCCAAAGCAGTGCTGAGTGTTTCATCACAACTGCTTCACCATTCTGTAGCATACCAGCTAGAGTCTTATGCTGAGATGGTGTTTTAACTTTCCTTCCGTCTAGTCCAATGAAGTGTCCTTTAGCTGCTGCCTCAGGAACAATCTCATTCTTAAGTTTAGCTAAGCCTGAGATAGACTGAGTGAAGTTCTCAACAGCCTGACCAGCTTCTTTGGTGTTAACCTTAAGTATCTCAGCTATCTTAGCTACGCCTGCTCCAAGGAGGAAAGCGTAGATGAATGTCTTAGCCATGTCCCTAGTTATGTGGCTCATGTCTAAGGCTTTGCGGTTTACATTATGTATGTCAGTTTCGTCCTCCTTCTTACCTGATACGATAGCCTCAACATACTCCTCTGAGTTCATAAGATGAGCGAGTACCCTGAGTTGGATGCCTTCAGCATCAGTTCCAACAAGATAACAATCGCTAGGAACCATAAAAAGAGATCGTAATCTCCCATCATATTTGTCCTTCACTTGGTCAACAACTGACTTAGGTTCCCCATGGAACATAGCCGGGATGTTGGCTTGGTTGGGGGATGAGTGAGCCATACGGCCAGTCCATGCACCTATATGTTGGAACCTACCGTGTATCCTACCGTCATTAGTTCTAGCTTCGCAGCCTATCCACTCCTCTAGGGAAGACCTGCGTCCTTCTAGGGTTAGCCACTCAGCCAGTCCCTTAGCCCCCTCAGGAGCAGTACTTGGTAGGGTAGCTAAGTTAGTTTCGTTACACATCCAACCATACACTCTGAACCTTTCTTCCTTCTCAGGTATGTCTTGTCCATCTCTAAGGTAGAGGATGTGTCCTTTAGTTTTTTCGGTAGGTTTCCAGCCAGCTTCCCAAAGACGTTCTATTCTGTCTTTCGGACTGCCCGGTTTAAACTTGACCCAATCGTAACAAAGCAGCTTCTCATCCTTAGTCTCAGTCTTAGGATAGCTACTTCTAGCCTTAAGCACAGAAGCGACAGGCGTACCATCTTTCTTTCTCCTATCTTTTAGTTCGTTGACTACCTCCAATTTAGGTGGGAAGTCTACTTGAAACCTAGCTTCAAGGTTAGCCATACGAGATTGAACTTCAGATAGACACACTAAGGCTTCTTCTTTGTTGAAGTCGAAACCATTCTCGTGCATCTTCTGACACAGCCTTTGGATACTGTGTTCTGTGTCTAAGCCTGGAGCATTCAACTCAGGTAGGAACCTCTTGTAGAGCCTAACAGTTATGTCTACGTCATTCCTACAGTAGTCTAACATCTCGTGGCTTAGGTCTGAGAAGTCTTTGAAGTTACCTTTGTGTAAGCCTAGCCGCCTACCCCAGTACTCCAAGCTGTGCCTACCTTTGACGCCTTTGACTGGTTCGTTGTCGTAGTTCAAGAACCTACTGACTACTAAAGTGTCTAGCACCTTAGCCTCAGGTATGACAGGACCAAGTAGTTTGTTGACTACAGGTACATCAAACTGAATGCCGTTGTGGAATACGAAACGATCAACAGTTGCACAGTAGTCGGTGAACCTTTGCTTCTCAGCTTCTGACTTGTCAACGTAGGTGAATTGATGCTGCTCACCTGTCTTAACATCCTCAGTGCAGATGCACCAAATACAGGTAGCATCTAGGTCGTCTGTTTCTATGTCCATAGCTACGACCTTAGTCATATTCTTAATCCTCAAAGGATGAAGGGTATGTCTCAGACAGGGTGAAGCTATCAGGATCGAATAGCAACTGACCTCCGAAACCTGTAGTTCCTGCTGGTCTGTTCTTAATGACAGTTAAGGTAGTTGTATTACGCTCAGTGTCTGACTCAGCGAACTTATCCCTAGATAGTTTGACAACCACTGAGGCTCTCTTACCTATCATACGGCAGTCTCTAATCTGACCTTCGTCATTCTCGTGGGCAATCGTTATGATACCTACGTTCAGTTCAGTAGCCAGCCTAGCTAACTTAGTTGATAGCTCAGACAGGAACTGCTCAAGCGTACCATCACCGTGCTTACTGTAACCTAAGTCTTGGATAGGTTCGAAGAAGATGTACTTACACTCACAGGCTGTAGCAAAGAACCTAATCCTGTCTAGCAGCTCCATAGGATCATCTTCTACACCCATAGTAAACTGGTATAGCATCCCATTCTTAGTCAACGACCGGATGCTGCCCTCTACCTCCTTATCCATAGAGTGAGCCTCAACTAAGTCCTTCCTAGTTAGGTTCAAACCTAAGTCATAGGACACTAAGCCTAAGAGTGACCTACGCTTGCTCTCTTCGTTGTGCCATATAGCGATAGGTACATCTGCGTGGTTCAGTAGGATGTTGTACTCTAAGAACCGCATGAACTCCGTCTTACCTATTCCCTCAGGTGCCTGAAAGATAGTGAAGTGACCCTGCATTAGACCTAAGATAGCCTGATCCAAAACCTCAATGCCTGTAGGTAGGTACTTACTGTCCTCTCCTTCGTTATAGATACTCAGGAACTGGTCAGTAGTGTTGAAGACATTCTCAGGGGTGTACTTGTTAGCATTCCACCAAGCACTCTTGTAAGCGTAGCCAGCACCATCCTGTAAGAACTCATTGGCGTCCTTGTACTTGTCATGTGACACACGATAGATACGGTTAGGAAATAAAGCACACAGCTTAGCTGCTACTGCATCACTCTTACCGTCACTGTCGAAGGACACGTAGATTTTCTCAAAGGATGACAACCAATCCTTACACTTCTCAAATAACCTACGACTTGGGTTAGCTGAAGGAAGTGACACAACAGGGTACTTAGAATCTAACATCTGGAAGGCTGACATAGCATCAACCTCTCCTTCAGTTATCGTGCAAGCCTTAGCTGACCCAGCATTGAACTTATCCATTCCGAATAGTTCGTCTGACTTAAATCCTCTGTCAGCCTTAAAGGATTTAGGTAGTGTCCTAATCTTTCTACCTCCACTAGGGTAAGGGTAGAACTGTTCGAGACTAACACCTTCAGAGGTTATGGAAGTCTCTACACCATACGCTCTCATGGTAGCCTCAGTGATACCTCTGTCAGCCTTGTAAGCCTTAGTGGTATTGATGCTAACGACGTTCGTCTGTTGTTGCATGTAGTCAGTTCCTTCAGTTTCCTGTTTTTGACGAAAGATGTTTGGAGTAGCCTTTCTACTGTACTTAGTAGGGTACTCTACAAGGAAGTGTTCCTCATACTGAACTCCTTTCTTTGGGTAACTATTACTACAGGAATGACAATAACCAATACCCCTATCTGTATTAAAGCTGAAGGCATCACTCGAATCACAACCTGGGTAAGGACATGGCCTATGAGTTAGCTGAGGCATTGTAAGTTCCTTCCTTAGGATATCCTTAGTACATAACTACTATATGTAATAGAGTAATGATATGACTTAGGATATCCTTAGTATGGTTACATAGAATGGGTCTTTGATTACCCTTTGTCAAGGGTTAGAAGTGAAATAAATCTGTGGATAACCACAATGACCAAATCAAATCTAATTAGACAAGCTAGGAATACAACCGTAGATAGTAGGTCAGTATTCATAGTTGACCTGCATCTATCCATTGGTTCCTAGTTGCATGGAGGTAGGTAATCTTAGTTGCACTCTCGTGCATAGCCCACTCCCAGTACTTAGGTTCGAAGTCCTTCTTGTTTTGTATGAGGTAGTCCTTATAGTTGAACCACTTCTGAAGGTCTTCTTCTACCTCCTTGATGTTGTTATATTCTTTAGGCATTAGGATGTACCTCCTGTAGAACCTAATCCTCCTGTGCCTCTATCTGTGTCATTAGTATCGAAGGTATCCACAAGGTTTAGGCTAGTCCTTTCTACTTTGTGGAATACCATCTGAGCTACCCTGTCTCCGGGTCTGACACTAAAAGGTGAGCGACCTAAGTTATGCAGGATAACCTTAATCTCTCCTCTGTAGTCAGCATCTAGGATACCTGGGGCGTTACTTACGAAGATACCTTTCTTAGCTGCTAAGCCTGATCTACTACAGACCATAGCGCACATGTCCTCAGGCATTCTCATTTGGAACCCACAGCCTACTACTCCTGTCTCGTTAGGGAACAGCACAAGAGACTGACTAGCGTACAGGTCATAGCCTCCAGCCTTAGATGATCCTTTGGTTGGCACCTTAGAATGCTTGTGCATTAGGTGTATCTGCATAGCTTCAAACAGTTCAGTCATTGGGGTTCTCCTGTAGTGTTCTGTAGATTGTGTTTTTGTTGAAAGATAAGGTTTTATCCACCTGCCTAGCTGTTAGGTTTTGGTAGTGACCTTCTATAGCCCACAGGTTCTCAGCTACCCACTTGTCCCTATGTCCTATAGATTGGAACTTGTAGACTACATCTCTGTCTAAGCCTTGGACTAAGAGAAACCTAGCTCTTCTGGGTTGGTTCATCGACTGAACCTCCCGTTCACCTTGTTAGCTAACTTGTCTAAGCTATCTCCCGGCAGCCCTTCAGTCCACCATGTGTAACCACCTTGGGTAGGATAGGTGACTGCAATAGCCCAAGACACACCTTCTTTACCTCTTGTTATGGACATATCCCCTCCTTTCTTTTGGATTAGATAAGCTAGAGTTTCGATTGCTTTACCCATGTGACTTACACCTCCTGTAGATTTAGTTTGAGGTTCTCTATGTCTTCACCAAAGAAGCAAAAGACAAATGTGTGACCATCGCTGTCTGTCACTAGCATGTCTCTCCAAGTAGTATCTCCTTCTGCTGAGATAGCCTTCAGCTTCATGGTTACGACGTTGTGTATGTTGATTGTAGTCATTAGTCTCTACTCCTCTTCCTCAGGTTCTACTTCGATTAAGCCTGAGCCTCCGCAGTCGTAGCATTCAACTGTTCGGCTCTTGATGTACCCGCCATGGCTCCAGTCAACTACAGGAGTCTCAATCTCCAGTTCACCTGAACCATAACACTCAGGACACTCTATATATGCCCAAGTAATAATTCTAGTCTTCCGCTCACTCTGTCTCATTACCCGCACCTTTCTGTCTCTGTATCTCATTACTCGGACGTTTCTCTTTCTCCTTTTCTTTCCCTAGTGTTTCCTCGTACCATGTAGGTAGTTGGATTAGGGCATGCGTCCAAGCTGCGGCCAATGCTATCGCACCTCCTAGGAATGTCAGGCCGATCACCCAAGATACTACGTCTACTATGTCCATTGGTTCTAACCCCACTGTTCAGCCATGGCATCAGCTATGCCTTGGAATGTTTTGCTCCGCTCTCTCCAACGGTCTGCACTAGGTGGCATCTTCCATATCCTTTGCTCTCGACCTTCCACGATATCGGTAGGCTCCAGCTTGGGTAAGTTCTTTAGCCATAGGCATGTTCTTTTGGTTTCCCCGTGTCCGAATTGCCACGGCTGGATGGTTTGATCCGGCTTGCGTATATGGCTGGAGATAATCGAAACCGGATTTTCTATAGCTATCCGGTCTATAGGAGCATCCATCAGCATCCTGACAAAGGCCAGCGCCTCCTGTTGACGGCCATCAGCCCGCTTCTCTTTGAACCATCGGGCACCGCTGACTGCTAGGTGCGTACACGGAGGGAATGCAAGCATCATGTCCCAGCCGTCGCTTATAATATCCTCAACCGGCCCCTGATAGTGCGGACCCGGTGCATCTGTTGGTAGTAGGTCACAGGACAGCGCATCGTGACCTCTGGACCTGAATGCCTCCCGCACCTCACCACTGTATTCACAGGCTATTAAAACTTTCATGGGTTCTGCCTTCTGTTTAGCTGTAGTTCTTCGCGATACAGATCCACGCAAAGCAACCGTCTGTGGATAAAATTGTTCCATTGGCCTACTGTTTTCTCCGCGAACCGCTCCGTAATCTCGTCAATCTGCTCAACGGTCAGCGTCATTATGTGTTTTTGAATTTCTGCGTCGGTCATGGTGTTTAATCCTTTAGGGTTCTAGGTTCTAGGGTAGTCTATACAACGTCCACAGGTGCGAGCTATGGCCGTTGCGAAGGCTATCCTATCACCATACGCCTAGGCTTTCCAAGATGGTTCTATCACGATCTAAATGGTTGATGTCATAGCCTTCAATGGCCTTGCCTACTGCATCGAATATCGCCCGTTGCCTGTCATTGAACATGGCTATGGTATACAGGCCAGCCTTGTATGGGTTAGCCTGCAAGGTCATCGCTTGCCACGCCGCAGCCCCGTCACTGTCAGACTTAGGGCACTTGGCCTTTAACATGCCCCGGTTCTTTCCACGGGATACCTTAGCGGCGTCGATGGCGGCAAGGCATATGTCTTTGAACTCTGCACTTGTCATGGTCATGGTTTAAATCCTTAGGGTTAGGGTTTAGGGTTAGAGGATTACGCAATCAACGTGGTAGGAACTCACTGCATCGCCAGTATCTAAACGACGGTTAGCGCGGTTTTGAGCTACTAGATCGCACCAAGTGTCCCACCACCACTCTGCTCCTTGCGCTTGACATAGTTCGACATAGGCTAGAACTTTGGCGTGTTTCTTTTCATTTGATAGTTTAGGGCTAACCTTTACCGCGCTGGGTTTCAGGCCTAGGCGCTTTAGGTTGTGACTGTCGATGCAGGCCGTGTTAAAGCCTAAGCACTGGAGAACAAAACTAGCCTTGACCATGCCTAGGTTAGGCACCGCCATAAGTAGCAAGGTAGCATCGGCTATCACTTCAGGATCTGTTGAACCTTTCTCCTTCAGGTGGTGAAGCTTAAGCCAGAGCCAATCCGCATGTTGCTGAATATAGCCCAAGCCTTCAGCCTT
>Ga0098045_1000721_pt1 | contig 12446 bp, 10 predicted proteins | sample 11_taG_FD_77071 | JGI IMG/M metagenome (GOLD analysis project Ga0098045, IMG submission 77071) | Marine viral communities from the Subarctic Pacific Ocean - 11_ETSP_OMZ_AT15265 metaG | ecosystem: Environmental > Aquatic > Marine > Oceanic | place: Pacific Ocean | collected 2015-01-16 | reverse complement strand
TCAACTACTGATGGTGAAACTACTATTAATGTAGAATGTCCAGAAGCTATCAAAGTATATGATTCTAATATTAAGGGTTATGTTCCAGAAGAGACATATGTAAAATCCGTAGAGATATGTGAATCTGGTGTCACACCATTGTGGAATTATGATTACAGAGTACCAGAATCGACTTCTAGAAGATTGGAGGGTGTATTTGATCAATCTGTAGATGAAATTATTGCTAAGAGACAAGAAGTTTTAACTACATTCGATAAAATGGTTAACACTGATATTTTGGGTTGTGTTAGTAACTCACAGTTTTATGGTGGTAACTCAACTTTTGAAAATGCTTGTAATAATAATGGAACAAGATATAGCTTATGGAAACCTTATATGAAGAGTTTGTTTATTGCGTATGATGGTGAAGATACTAATTGTTGGAATATTTTTAATAATATTGTTTTAACTGGTGGTGAATTAAACTATAATGATTTACCATCGAATAATGCAGAACGTAGGGTAGCTGTTGGTAATTTATTTAGATGTTTCATTGCAATAAATGGGTTTGCTAACATGAAATCTGCATCTGGACAAACTGAAACTAATTTATGGTGTTCCAACTTTGATCAAGCCCCAGGGTTTAACCAAGATAGAGAACTTATGGGATTGAATGATGATGGTGGACCTACTTGTAGTGTGGCCGCATGGACAGGTGCAGGTGCTGCTGCTGGTGCTGGTACTGCTGTTGGTGCTGTAGCAGTGGCGAAAACTACTGTAGCTTTAACTGCAGCAGCCGTGGGTGGAATCGCTACCGCAATTGCTGGTTTTTTTACAGCACCTCTACTAATTGCTTACTGTGCTAATGGTGATACATTTAAAGGTGCCGCTATAAGAGTTACCAAAGATTCCTTCTTGGCACCAAGAGCTTCGTATATCTTAGATACAAGATGTTCATCACATGCTATGGCTTTTGATGAGGATTGTTTTCCAAGTGTAAGTCTTTTTTTGTTTTATTACCTACATTGATTTTAACCTATCAGTTTAACCTGTTTATTTATAATATATGTAGAACGATGATATATTTTACGATATTGTTTTCTGTACTGGATCTAAATGTAAATGGAGAGACAATAATGTATTGCAACCTTTCTTAAACCAATATTATGCATGTGCAGTAGCTAAAGCTGGAGCCAAGAATGATGCTGTCCTAAAAGCTGTAGTAGAATCCAATGCTAGAGCTATAACTGAAAACGTTAAAGCCATTGCAAAAACAAATGAATTGCTCATGGAAACCAATGCGGATTTACGTGATTTAGCCGATGATGTGACTTCCTTAACTGGTGTGGTTGATCAATTGGCTAGTGATACACAGTCACAGTTTGGTGTAGTTGCAACAAATATGAATGCTGTAGAGACTAGATTATTGACTGCAATTGCTAACAATACAAAAACTATAACAGAATTAATTAACAATAGTACCGCTGCTCTTGCTGCTGAAATGGAGGAAATATCAAATAGATTAGTTGATTTAATTGATGAAAATACTGTTTTAATCAATGATTTAACTCAAGTTGTGATTACAGATGTTAATGAAACTAAATTGGGATTTGCTGATGTAAACACTAACTTTTTAATTTTAACACAAAAAATAGAAAATGTTACCAGTATTTTATTGGATAATTTTTATAAAGAATCTAATAGGAACAAACAAATTTTGGATTTATACGATAATGTGATTGAAAACGAGAGAAATATGAATTTAAGATTGGCTGCAACTGAATTTGTACAAGAAATTGTGAAACAATGGAAGGCGGACACAGAGTTAGAAATATTTACATTAGCTTCAGGTGAATTACCTTATTTTGAGGAAGGTGTGGACAATATCTACGTTCCTATTTTAACACAAGTGTGGAAAAGAGGATCTGACAACCATGAAAAATATTTTGGATTTTTCTGTCAAGGGGATAGACTGGCATCATTTGCATCTATTAAAATTGACGTGTCTCTCCTTTTATCACTATTTGAAGGGGACTCTGCATCTCCGTTATGTGTAATTACTCAATTTAACACTGGATGGGTAAATCCTGGTTCATCTCCTGTAACTCTCCAAGATTTATACGATAAGGTTACACAAGATAAAAATGAAGCACCAGGTTTGGTTCTGACTTACACCGATTTTGTAATTGAGAGAGAGAATCAATTGTTTACACAAGAAACCTATCAAATTAAAACTTTTAGTGCTGGTGATTACGGTTTATTAAATTTAGATGAAAGTATTGATTTTAATTTACAAGCTAAAATAAGTGTTACGAGTGATCAAACTACATTGAGAGTGTTATCACAAAATTTGTACAATGGGATTTTAACTTCATTGCCTTATGATAGAGATATCGAAATTATATGGAAAAAAACAGCATCAACTTTAGGTTTATTAAGTATAAGACGTCATTTTGGTTATATTGGGGAAGATGTTAGTTTTACATTAAGAAAGGGTCAATCAAATGTGTTTGGTGATGTTGTCACTTGTGCGGAAGTATCTGTAGTTGCTGTAAAACCTGTTAAAAAGGCTGTTTATGAAATGAGTATTCCAAGATTTCAGTTTCAAGGTGAGACAAAAGCTGTTTTAACTTTAGCTGATGGACAACGTAATATATTTTATGAGAATTTAGAAGTTATTACAACTGTAGATTTACCTGACACATTAAAAACTGTGGGAGCTTTTACTACAAATGCATTCAATCCATTTAATGTTTATGATATACCTTTTGAAATGGTTAAGAATGCAGAAATACCTGAAGCTAGATTAGGTAGTGTAAATTATATTATGACTAATGTTTTAGAATCTGATTTTGCTTTAGATTTATGGCAAAATGAGTTTGGTGCTTTAAGATTTAAACCTGAATCACATGTTGGTATACAATTTTTTAAAACTCAATATGATCCAACGTAAGTCTTTTTTTTTATAAACTATAGTTTTTTTATAATTTGTAATGTAATTTTATATATTGTAGAACGGAAAGTTGTCAAACCTTTAATAATGGTATTTGTTCCTCACTAGAATTGTTTACACCATTAAGTCCTAACTGGGAAATATGGCAACCGAAAGAATATAAAGTAAAGTTTCAAATAAGATTGAATGAAACTACTGAATTGTTACTTAAAATTGAAGATGGTTGTCCAAATGCTGTACCAACTGATAAGAGTGTCATTGTAGAAAACAATAATGCTTTTGACATCATATATCAAGTCACTGTTGATGGTACTGTTTCAGGGGATATTCCAATTATTAGTCAAGCACGTGACACTTTTAGTATTTGTGGTAGAAGTGAAACTGATATTAAATCTGTCAGTGTCACCAATAGTCAATCCAATTGTCCAGTACAAGCTATGACATTTAATTGTTCGAATGCTGTTTTTACAGAAGATAGACAACAATTGATTGTAGATGTTGAAGCTGCTATTAGAGAAACTGTTGTATCAGATTTTACTTCACAAATTGTCACTGTGGAAACTAGTGTGAATAATACTATTCAAACAGTAGAAACAACTTTAGCTGAGGCAACCGATTTGGTACAATCCAATTTAGATAGTTCTGTAACTACAATTAATGGTGATATTGTAAATTTAAATGAAGCATTTAATACTAATTTAACAGAAGCCACAACTGATTTACAAAACCAAATATTGGGAATTAATGGTGCAATTGGATTTGAAGTAGATTCAAAAATACAAGATGTGGCACAAGAGTTGGAAACACAGGGTACTTTGACTATACAATATGATACAGCGGTAGTGGATCAACAAATTTCCGATTTAGAAACATCCATAAGTCAACAACAACAAAATATTGACACAACAATAAGTGATATAACAGCTTCTATTAACGCTACAGTCGCACAAATTGAGGCTGACTTTGTGGCTTATTCAGATGAAGTCACTGCAAGGTCTAATCAACTGATTGCAGAATCAGATGCAAGATTAAATCAAACATTAGATAATATAAATAATACATTTGCACCTTTAAAAGATGAATTGGAGGAGATAGCTAATAGCACAGCTGCAATTGCAGAGAGCGCCGACAACAGAATAGATGAGATTCAAAATTTTACAGAAGAATTTTTAGGAGAACAATTACAAATAGCAAACGATACATTAAAAGAATTAAATGACTTAGATAGAAAATTTAATACATTTGAAGTATTTATGAACGATCCACCAAAAGCAACTGTTCCTGTTGTTATGTATATTTGGATGGCTTTCAATACTGTGTTTTCAATTGTTTTAGCTATTTTATATGGTACAAAAATTCGTGCTATGGGTGGTTATAATTCAGTAGAATATATATAAAAAATTTATTTTTCAATTTTATTATTTTATATTTCAATATAGTCTAAATCTAATTTTAAAAAATTTTCAAACGTTGGTTTAAATTTACCCGAGGGTAACGGTGTCATATCTAACTTTAACTCTTTTAATATAATATACCCTTTAAAAAAAAACATATTAAATTTATCTGTAGTTAAACCCAAATTTTCACATATATGTTCTTTATTATTGATTACAATACACTTTACAAAATTATACCAATTTAATGTTAATTTTTCAATATATACATGAGCCATAATTAAATGACTTAGTTGAGTAAAAAACTTCTTATCTAATTCTTTTGGGATGTCCATATACGTATATTGTATCACTTTCTTTATTCTATCTTTCGTAATTTTATACAAAGGTATCCTTAACATATCACTAAATTCTAAACTTTTACCAATTATATGAACCCCTGTATCATCTTTAGGTATTTTACGAACCCATGGTGTCATAGTTGTAAAAAAATATGGCTTTTGCATTTTGTCTTTATATATTTATAGATAGGTAAAAGTAAATTTCGAAAATAAAAATTTAGAAATTCATTTGAACACAAAAAGTTAAAACCAAAGTTACGAAAATGATAAAAGTATACAAGTGTGAAGATTGCGATTACGTTACTCATTCAAAAAAATTACTAGGAAGTCATAAAAAATCTGTTCATAAAAAAATTATAAATATAAAAAAATGTAAAATACCTGGATGTGATTATGAAGGTGTTGCAAGAAATATGAGAAGACATTTGAAAAGTCATAGAAGATGTGGTATTTGCAAGCAAAGTTGTAGAAATATAAAGATGCAAAATTTACATTTCTGTCCTGGATTGTCACATGATAAAAATGAAGATAATTTTAAAAAATTAAAGTATTTATATGAATTGGACAATGTAAAAAACCAAATGGTAAAATTAGAATCTAACCAACCTTTGAGAAGATTATTTACGATACATAAACATAAGATGGTTTGTGCAAGATGTAAGAATAAAAATTTGGCATATGAATTAGAAAAAGGTAATTTGACACCAAATTTGTTTGACGTTGACCATAAAGTTTCGCAAAAAGATTTACTAAAATTGAAAAATTTATACGATAAGAAACTACATGTAGAATTAAAAGAATTTTTAAAGGAAAGAGACTATAAAGATTTTTTAGATTTTGAAAAACTTGAATTATTATTGTTTGGTAAAATTAATAATTACCAATTGTTGTGTTATCCTTGTCATAGACTAAAATCTGCTGATGAGAATAGAATAAAAAATTATTAATGTTATTTTTAAATTAAAAAATATATTGTATAAATTATTTTATATAGAGAAAAACATATATTGTATCAAAAAAATTATTAAATTTAATATTTGTAAAAATCAATGTCATTAGAACTTGAACAAGATATAGAAAATTACTTAAAACGATACTGTGATGTTTTAAAACGAAATCATAGATTTAATTGGTACATTGAGGATCGAAAAAAATGTTTAAAAAATCAATTAATGAAACTGGGAGTCGAATTTTATTACGAAACCAAGCCATTATACGGATCGATGAATTACGTGACAGAAGTGGAAATACACCCAAGTTATCAGAAAACATATTCTTTCAAAAACAAACAGGTATCGATGTTTATACTCCTACTATTGGAGATTTGTTTCTTGATACTGACAATAAAATTGAACGATTAAATGCTGAGACCTTTTACATACTCTATCGTAAATACATTGACTACATGTTGTATAATAGAGAGGAGGAAGACACTAAATTGTACGAACATATTAAAGACAATACTTTATACAGTTTTTATATGTTTATGATCTATGCTGGTGGCGAATTTGATTACGATGAGGATCACAAAAAAATGTTTGACAATATATTTTTAACAGATTTAATTAAAAATAACTGTTGTAAAGATGTAGATTTAAAATCGTATTGTATAAACATGTATGCACTCTTTCTTTTTATTAACCCTTTTATTGATCAACATTATAGTCATGTCAATGTAGACTTTCTGTTTACCCTCCTAATAGTAACCAAGTTGTTTTACTTGAGTGAGGCTAACAAATTTGACACAACTATAGGAGAAAACATTGGCAACCTAATTCTTACCTACGATAATAAAGATCCTGAGCAAAAGAGTTTAGTATTTCTTATCTACAACATAGAGCACAGTGTAGCAAAAGAAGTGTTACATAATTTTCACGATTACTACGAATTTAAAAACGGTATTGCCCTTCCAGCAAACGTCTCAGATTTAAATATTGTTATACACATTGAAACAAAGACAGCTGAAGTTTATAAATTTACATTGTAAATCATGTTTGCACCTACATATGATTATGTTGAGGAGGCAAAAGACGAGGCTGAACTTGAAGCTAAAATTGAAGATAGGATAAAAAAGGAAGAAGCAGCTATAAAAATTATAAGGTTTTGGAAATTGTACAAAAGTATAGAAGAACAAAAAATAAAAAACAAAAATAAATTAATAATATACAAAAACTTTTTTAATGCTTTAGGAGGAAAACGTAATAGAAATATAGTTTATAATTATATAAATTACTTGAAAAAATATCACGGTTTTAGGTTTATATATAAAAACAATTACAATTATTGGGAAAGTTTCTATAAAAATAAATTAAAAACTAAAATAGAATATTACAACAATGGTGTACAGCAAAATTATTTAAAAGATATTTTTAAAATAAAATTACTAAATAATTCAATTTATTATAACAGTGACAAATTAAAAAAAGAAAAAAATTATTGTGAAGTATTATTTTGCTTAGAAGAAAAACTACCAAAATTTAGAGTATGTAAACTTCACAAATGTGTTGTAAAATCATGTCCATTTGTAAAGCACAGAAAAATTTTTGATTATGAAGATGAAACTTTATTATCAGATTATAAACCAAATTTAGTAAAATATAATTATATAAAAAATAATTATGAAAAAATTTTAAAATATATAAATAGAAAACCATTAAATTATTTGGAAGAAGGTTTTTATAATATTTATAATGACCGACAGACTAAAATAACTTATGATGGTGGTCAAAAAACTTTAATCTTACCAAAACATTTTTATTTAGAAATTAAAAGAGAATTAACTTTTATAGAACCTATTACCGACTTCCAGTTTTTTACTATGAATAAACATAATTTTAAAACTGGAATAAGAAATTTTGACGAGAGTTATTTTAATTTGGAAACAATTAAAGATAAACTAAAAAATCCTTTAGTGTCGTTAGGATTTATTGAAGATAAATATGATAAAGCAAAACAAAAAATAAAAGATATCATAAATGAAGATGATATAAAAGTTACATATGATGGTAACAAATACATAGTAATAGAAAATAAGAAAATGACCAAATTACCTTTGAGTGATGAAGTATTATATAAATTTTTCGTTGATAAAAAAGATGAATTGAAAACATTATACAAATACATAGTAGATATTTTATTTTATGAATTAAACGATCAAATAGGATTAGAATTAAAATTATTCCTAAATTATAAAAATGTAAAATTACCTGAATTATTCGGAATTCGTACAGATAATTTTATTGATAAATTAATTAATGTTGTTAGCTCTGAAATAAAAGATTTAGATCAAATACGTCAATTAATAACAATAGTTTTTTTTTATTTAAAAGAAGACGTTATAAAAAGAATTGATGATGTAAAAAAAACATTTACAGAAAAGTTAAACGAATTAGAAAAATTACAACCAATATATAACATATGTTTTGATTTAATTTTTGATTACTACAAGTATGTAGGTGTCGCTATAATAAGTAAATACGTAAATATTATAAATTATAATTTGGATTATACTTACACTTTTAAGTATATATATTATGATAAAAATAATTTAAAGTCATTAAAACAAACAATTAATGTTAATAATAAGAAATTTTGGAGTAGATTTTATGTTATTGACAAAGATTATAATAACAATAGTCAATCGATTACTTTAAAAAATTTAAAAAATCAAAATTATATGAATTTATATGTAGGTTATATTAATAATAAATTTATGAATATGAATTTGAATAATATAATAATATTAAATCTTAGTAAAAATAATATAAAGAATTTTAATTTATTACAATTTGGTTCTTTATCAAATTTAGAAACCTTAGATTTAAGTTTTAATAAATTAAATTTGTTTGAAATTGTTTTAAGTAAGCACAATAATTTAAAATATGTTTATTGTCAAAATAATAATTTAAAGTATGTTAAAATAGATAGAAATTTAGATGTTATAAAAAATTCGTCTGTGAATAATATACATTTTAATTTTGAGAATAATAATATTAGTTTTATAAAATTGGATTCTAAAGTTACAAGATTTAAATACAAAAAATCAACGAGGATAAAGAAAGTTATTATTGCTAAATTTTTTGGAGAATTTATAAATGAAACATCAACATATAAATATAATGAGGTAAAGGAAAATAGTGAAGTGTACGTTAATATGTATATAAACTTTAATAATAATAATTTAAAATTTGAACAATTAGTAAAACTTTTAGGTACATTTTATACTTCTTCATATGTATATGGAGGCAAAGTCTTGTCAAAAAGTCAACTTTTACCTGTTATATTTACATGTGAAAACAATGAGTATATAACCGAAATTGATAAAATATTTTTTAAAGGTCAAATAGAATATTATTTAAATAATGTTGAAAACTCTGCAATTTTTAAACAGAAGGAAGTAGGTAAATTGTTAAACTTCATAAGGAAAAGTGAAGAGACTTATAATATAAAAGATAATGAAAAAGTTGTGCCATTTAAAAACGGGTTATTTTCAAACTTTAATAAAAGTAAGTCTTTAAAATTAAATTCATCAAAAGGGTTTAACTATTGTATTAGACACATGAGAGTTGCTTTAAAGGAACAACCGGAGTTTTTCGATATCAAGAACAACTTAAAGTTTTTCACCCTAAAGGATATATTTTCAAATAAGTTTGACGATTACTACAAGATAAATATAATATTAGATTACATGATGAAGTACAACAGAATTGAGGAAGACGAGTTAGAGAGAAAGTATAAAAATGATGTAGAATGGTATAAAAAGTATAAGAAACAAATTAATGAGTTTATATTTACATATTTAAATTAAAATATAGTTTTTTATTTAATTTTAATAAACCTTAAGTAAAAAATACAGTTTTTACTATATTTTAAAACTAAATAGGTACAACTACGTTAGCTTTCTTCTTTCTATTCATTTTTATTATTTCATGTGTTGGTACATTTGGTAAAAATACCTTCTTCTTTGGTGTTTTTTTTAATAACCCCACTGTGTCGCTAACATCATCTTCATACATTTCAACATCTTCTGTCTTCTCTAATACATCGTCAAATATATCTAAAACATCTGAATTATCATTCACAATCTTGTTGTAAAAATTTGATTGCAATACTTTTAAATACAAGTCTTCCCATATTTCAATAATTTTTTTATACATTTTTATATCGTATACAAAATTTTCTAGTTTTTTAATAGTAATAGGGTCTGTTTCTATTAATGTGTCAATCTTTCTACGGTCTTCTATTTTTAACAAAGATAAAACTTCCTGAATGTTTATATTTGATTTCGTACCTATTAATACGTCACGAGGTACACCTAGATTTTCTAAATCGTTCATTTTGATTTCAACATACTCATTATTAATGTCTACCATAAATTTTAACTTCCATTCTAAATCTTTATGATTTGTTGGTTCTTTCACTTGTAAGCAATTTCCCATTAAATTCTTTTTTTAATTTGTATCTTACACAATGGAGATCTGCTAACAAAGTTCTAAATTCTTTATATTTATCAATTATATAAGGATGGAATGTAATAGGAAGTGAATTATCTTCTATATATTTTATGGCATCTTCTACACTCAAATATCGGTCAACCTCTATATTTTTTAAAAATATTAAATCATTCTCTCCACAAAGTATATATACGAAAGTTAAAATTAAAGCTTCATAGTCATCCAATATAGCAAACTGAAAGTTTCTACGAGGGTACTTAATATTGTGTTGATTAATCAAAGACAAACTTGCAAATTTAAGATTAATCTTTTTACAATGTGTCTCCCTCTTCTGTTTTGATACAGTACACTCAAAGTTAACTAAATTTATATTATCTTTTTTTAATATAATGTTAGTAGGTCTTATATTACCATGAGCGTATAATAAATTATGTAATATAGACAATTGATCATAAGTTTTATTGTATATTTTTTTATAAGGATTTATGTTATGTTGATTTAAAAAATTACTATAATATTTCTTAACAAAAATTGTAGTTTTTTTATCAAAAATAGGTTCACGATAGGAATAATGTAATTTTTTACATATTTCTACGTGACGTTTTATCTGTCGTTTCAAAATAAGATTAGACCATTGACTTTTTGCTACTATAATTTTGAAGTGATGATATATTTTGTCTTTTTCAGGATGTTTAAATCCATTTTGTATATAATTTAAAGTTGTAAGTAAATTACCTTCCTTAAACAACTTTTTTAAATTTCTATAAATATCATCAGAGTCTTCCTCAATTAAAGTGTATATCAAGTACGAATTTTTATCATATTTTTTTATATACATTTTTAAATAAAAATAATTTACTAAAAAAGATCCTATAGGGTTTATAATATATATTATATAAGCAATGAAAATGATTGATAAAGCTACAAATTACGTTTACAATAGGATTAACAATAATAAAGTTAATGATTACTTTCACACCGTTAGTTTAGAGAGTAATACACCATTTGTAAAACAAAATAAAGACGTTATAAAAAATTTTTTAATAAGTATATTATCGTGTTTTTTTGTTTTACTCGTATTATTAACTGCATTCACAACACATAGTGTGCATAGATTTAATTATAAAAAATATATTATAAGGGAAGAATTTACAAACAATTATGGATTTGAAAACATAGATCTTTTATGTGATACAGAACTTAGTGATCAAATAGTATACCATTTAAAAGACCAATATAAATTTGAGGATATTTTTAATAACATGAAACAAATTAGTAATGATGATTTCTACACTATAAGTGCACCCTACATTGGGATAAATTCATATTTAATTTACCATCAAGGTTTACGTTTGGTAAATCCAGTTATAAAAACTGAGACCGATGTTTGGAAAAAGAAATTTTTTTTAGTAGAAACACCATTTTGTGAAATTAAACAATTGTTTTCTATCGAGTTAAGTGTTGAATATTTACATTTACATGATGATGGAAAATTAGAAGAACGTACAACAATGTTTTTTAATGAAGATGCTGTGCATTTGTATGTCGTAATTAATGAATTAAATGGAATAAAATTCTGTTAACTATATTTTTATAAAACATAAAATTTTAACTTTTTTTTATCAAACATAACAGTTACCGGACCCTCCTTCGTTTTTACACAATTCTCTTCCTTCACATCAAAAAATTCTCGTGCAACACAATCTGCATTGGGACCACATAAATAAGTCACTCCAGGATTTTCCTTCACTAATTTTAACCAATCAATAAACCTCCCATCACTTGCCTCAACCGCACTTTCGTTAATAATTTGGTACATCATTCTTTGCTCTTTACTCAATTTCATAGCCAAATCCATCCCTGCTACATGCCATGCTATTGCACCATCATCAGAGACATGTACTACAGCTAAACATCCCACCATCTCTGGAAATTTTGCTTTTAATTCAAAGTCACCAAATACGTCAATTTCAAAAATTTGTTCTTCCATTTATTTTCTTAATTATGCAAATAATGTTTTTAATATTTCGTAATTTGTGTTTTATTTTTTATGTTCCAATCAATTTTTAAATTTTATTTTCGAAATTTAAGTGGTAACTTTAATTACAAAAGTGCAATTTTGCACAAAAAGTTCTCAACCTTTATTTTCGAAATTTAAGTGGTAACTTTTATTGTAAAACTACAATTTTGCACAGAAGGTTCTCAACCTTTATTTTCGAAATTTAAGTGGTAACTTTAATTGTAAAACTACAATTTTGCACAGAAAGTTCTCAACCTTTATTTTCGAAATTTAAGTGGTAACTTTAATTACAAAAGTGCAATTTTT
>Ga0098045_1000716_pt1 | contig 12495 bp, 11 predicted proteins | sample 11_taG_FD_77071 | JGI IMG/M metagenome (GOLD analysis project Ga0098045, IMG submission 77071) | Marine viral communities from the Subarctic Pacific Ocean - 11_ETSP_OMZ_AT15265 metaG | ecosystem: Environmental > Aquatic > Marine > Oceanic | place: Pacific Ocean | collected 2015-01-16 | reverse complement strand
ATGGCTAAAGGCGATAAGAAATTTTCCAAGACGGTTAAGAATCCTAAGACAGGACGCAAGAAGACCGTGAAATATGGTGCCAAGGGATACAAGATATCTCCGGGTACTAAAAAGGGTGACTCCTACTGTGCTCGATCTGCGGGTCAGATGAAGAAGCATCCCAAGGCAGCTAAAGATCCTAATAGTCCACTACGTCTATCTCGGAAGAAATGGAAATGTTCCGGTAAGAAGTCGAGGAGAAAGTAATGGCTGCTAAGAAGAAAACCAAAAAGGACGCTTGCTACAAGAAGGTAGCACGAGCGATGCCACAAAACTCAGCTTACCGTAGTGGTCACATGGTTAAGTGCCGCAAAGTCGGTGCAAAGAACTATAAGATAGGCGGTAAGAAAAGTGGCAGCAAAAAAAAGTAAATCCAGCGGCGGCCTGAAGAAATGGTTTAGCCAGAATGGCGGTAAAGGTTGGGTCAACTGTAAGACAGGTGGCCCTTGTGGTCGTAAGTCTAAGAAGAGTGGTGGTTCATACCCGGCGTGTAGACCTACGATGGCTCAATGCAAATCTAAGGCAGGTAAAGCTGCTACCAAGAAAAAGACTTCTTCCAAGAAGGTAAATTGGAAACCTAAGAGGAAGAAATCATGAGCGAAGATCGCCTCACACGAATTGAGGACAAATTGGACGCACTTTCAAATGCAGTCGTGACACTCGCCCGAATGGAGGAGAGAATGATTACCGTTTTTAAGCGTATGGACAATATTGATGATCAGCAAAAGGCGATGTGGGATCGTATTCAGAAGCTGGATGAGCTGACTGCTACACGAGGTCACAAACTCCAATTCTTCGAGCGAATCTGGTGGATAGTGTTCACAGCAACAATAGGAGCCTGTTTCGTTTATATGAGGACGATAGGATGACACCATTAGTTAAAGAAAAGAAACTGACAGAGAAGCAGGAGATATTCCTAGATGCATTGATTACAGATGCCAAAGGGAACATCAGGGAAGCCATGCGTATGGCTGGATATTCGGACACTACAAAGATTGCAGAAGTCGTAGGTCCACTTAAAGAACAGATTACTGAGAAGGCATCTATGGTTCTGGCGATGAATGCGCCAAAAGCAGCCTTTGGTATTGTGGGAGTGTTAGACGATCCGAGTGCTATGGGCGCACGGAACTCAGTTGCAGCAGCTCGTGAAATTCTAGACCGCACTGGTCTGGTTAAGAAAGAGCAAGTCGAGGTAACAGGACCTGAGAACGGACTGTTCATCTTGCCCCCAAAGAAGACCGATATAGATGAAATGGGAACAGAAGAGTAGGCACAATCCTACCGCAAAGATACCTTACGCCTATAAGGCAAGCGAAGATGATCCTCTAGTATTACTCCCTGACCAAGAACAGGTAGAGGTAGTAGAACAGGCCTTTGTTTACCTTGAAAACGGACACTCCCTACGAGAAACTGCACACTGGGTTTCTGAACAGACAGGGGTACGGATTTCTCATCAGGGCATCAGCAATTTATGGCGGGTGCATAAAGGTGGGGATAGCAAGCGTCAGAAGGATCTGAACAAACAGAACCGGAAACGTAAGCCTAAGACTGCATCAGATAAAGCTGAAGCTAAACTTAAACGTAGAATTTCAGACGCCAAGCGTATGAGAACTATGGCTGAGAATAAGCTAAAGGAGAAACAAAAGCCTGAAGAGGGCTTGATGCAACCCTACCAAGGCGTCAGTGAAGGATTAGACTTTGAGGCCACACCTCAAGAACGTGAAGTCATATTCAAACCAAACCCCGGACCACAGACAGAGTTTTTGGCGGCACCGGAAAGAGAAGTGCTCTACGGCGGGGCAGCAGGAGGTGGTAAGTCATACGGACTCCTCGCAGATCCCTTACGATATTTTTCAGTACCTGATTTCAACGGACTCATCCTTAGAAGGACGAATGACGAACTCCGTGAATTGGTATGGAAGAGCCAAGAGCTGTATCCGAAAGCGTACCCGGGAGCGAAATGGGCGGAGAAGAAAAGCCAATGGACGTTCCCAAGTGGAGCTAAGTTATGGATGACATATCTGGAACGTGATGAAGACGTTCTACGATATCAGGGTCAGGCATTTAGTTACATCGGAGTGGACGAACTCACACAATACGCCACCCCATTTTCGTGGCAATATCTTCGATCACGACTTCGTACAACTAATCCTGACCTGCCTGTATTTCTTCGGGCGACAAGCAACCCGGGAGGCCCCGGCCATCAATGGGTTAAAAAGGCCTTCGTAGATCCTGCACCCGCTGGTAGTGCTTTTAATGCTACTGATATTGAATCGGGTGAAGTTCTAAGATACCCGGATAGCCATGAAAAGGCAGGGCAGCCCTTATTTCAACGTAGGTTTATTCCTGCAACACTTAAAGATAACCCGTACCTATACAAAGAAGGTACATACGAAGCCAACTTGTTATCTCTGCCTGAAATGCAAAGGCGGCAATTACTAGATGGCGATTGGGCGATGGCTGACGGGGCTGCGTTCAGCGAGTTTAGACAACTAACTCATGTATGCGAACCGTTTGAGATACCACACGAGTGGCGCAGATTTAGGTCCGCAGACTTCGGTTACAGTTCTTATAGTGCGGTACACTGGTTTGCTATTGACCCCAGTTACGAAACACTTTATGTTTACCGTGAACTGTACCTTAGTAAGCACACTGGTAGGGATTTAGCTAAAGCCGTACTAAGTGCTGAAGAAGGCGATAACATACAGTACGGAATCCTAGACAGTTCATGCTGGCATAACCGAGGGCAAATTGGTCCTAGTATTGCAGAAGAAATGATTTCCGAAGGATGTCGATGGCGTCCATCTGATCGATCTGCAGGGGCTAGGGTAGCTGGCAAGAACAGATTACATGAATTACTAAAAGTAGATGAAGAGACAGAACTACCCGGCATAGTATTTTTCAACAACTGCCGACAGATCATTGCAGATCTACCTGTCATTCCTACAGACCCCAAAGGTACAGACGATATCGATCCTAGATATGCCTCTGACCACGCTTACGACTCGATACGCTACGGCATCATGTCCCGTCCTAAAGCATTCTCACCATTTGATTTTGGAGACAAACCCATAAACAGATGGCAACCCTCTGACTCAGTATTTGGATACTAATATGGCTTTAATGACTAGACCGGAAGATATCTCACCAGATACACCTACAGAAAATACTAATGTTGTGGCTCTGGAAGAAGATGGTAACGTAGAAGAAGAAAACATCGAGTTTTCTGGTCTGGTTGCCCATGTCCGGGAACGCTACGAGCGTTCTAAAACAAGACGTGAATCCGACGAAGATCGATGGCTAATGGCCTACCGCAATTACCGTGGTATATATGGCCCAGAAGTACAATTTACGGACACAGAGAAGTCCAAAGCATTTATTAAGATTACAAAGACCAAGGTTTTGGCTGCATATGCACAGGTTACGGACGTACTTTTTGCTGGTAGCAAGTTTCCTATTGGTATTGAGGCATCTCGGTATCCTGAAGGTGCCGCTAAGTCTATGCATTTTGAGGCACAGACACAAACTGGTCCTGATGGCAAATCACCTCTGCGTCCTATTAGTCCTCGCCCCGAGTTATTGGAACAGGCAGGTCCATATAAAGACAGGCTAGATCCAGTTAAGGATTCTTTGCAAGATGGGCCGGGTGCTACACCTACGTCCGCTACATTTGAACCTGCCAAGAAGTCTGCACGACTTATGGAAGGCATGATACATGATCAGCTCGAGGAATCTGACGCTGATAAGCACTTACGCTCCGTGGCATTTGAGTGTTCTCTGTTTGGTACAGGTATTCTAAAGGGTCCGTTTGCAGCAGACAAAGAATACCCTCGCTGGAACGACAAAGGCGAGTATGATCCTACATTTAAGACTATCCCAAAGGTAGAATCTGTTTCTATTTGGAATATGTACCCAGATCCTGATGCACGTAGCATGCATGATGCTGAGTATGTGGTTCAACGCCACCGAATGAGCCGTACACAAATACGTGCGCTTAAAAATCGCCCATTCTTCCGTGAGGAAAGCATTGAACTGGCGATTGAGTTTGGCGCAGACTATACCCAGCAATATTGGGAAGAAATCCTAGAAGACAACCAAACACAATCAGATATTGAGCGTTTTGAGGTACTAGAATACTGGGGTGTTGTTGATAGCGAAACGGCGGAAGCAGCAGACCTAGATATACCGGATGAACTAAGTGATCGTGACGAAATACACGTAAATGCTTGGATTTGTAATGGACAGATCCTGCGATTAGTGATGAACCCGTTCACTCCTACTCGTATTCCTTATTCTGCAGTACCATTTGAGCTTAATCCCTACGGATTCTTCGGTATCGGCGTTGCAGAAAACATGGAAGATACACAGCTTCTCATGAACGGTTTTATGCGTATGGCAGTGGACAATGCTGCACTATCAGGCAACCTTCTAGTTGAAGTTGATGAGACGAATTTAGTCCCGGGACAGGATATGTCCATCTACCCCGGCAAAGTCTTTCGGAGACAGGCTGGTGCACCCGGACAGGCCATTTTTGGCACTAAGTTCCCTAACGTCAGCCAAGAGCTAATCATGATGTTTGATAAGGCTCGACAGCTATCAGATGAAAGCACAGGTATGCCTTCGTTTGCTCACGGCTCTACTGGAGTTACGGGTGTGGGTAGAACTGCCTCTGGTATGTCGATGCTCATGGGCGCAGCCGCACAAGGAATTAAGTCCGTAGTTAAGAATATCGATGATTACCTTCTTACTCCTCTAGGCAAATCACTCTTCGCATTTAACATGCAGTTCAACTACAACGAAGATCTACAGGGTGACTTAGACGTGGTTGCTCGTGGCACTGAAAGCCTAATGCGAAACGAAATTAGGTCACAACGACTTATTCAGTTTATGCAGTTGTCTGGTAACCCAGCAATGGCACCATTCATTAAGTTTGATTACGTTCTAAAAGAAATAGCGGCTTCTATGGATCTTGATGAAGATTACATCATGAATGATCCCCGGGAAGCTATGATACAAGCTAAACTAATGGCTGAGATGGCAGCTCTAATGCCACAACAAGCAGCACCACAAGGCCAACCACAGGCTCCTGATCCTACTAATAATGGTGGAGGTCAGGCAGTACCGGGTAATGCACCAGAACCGGGAGCACCGGGATTCACTGGAGCTGGCGGTGGTGATAATGGTGGCAATCCGCCACCTAATGCGACTCCACAAGGTCCAGCACAATAGATGGATAAACTGTTTTACCGACGATTGCTTATCATGGTTAACGATAAGCCCCATATGGATTTACTACATGAATATGTGGAAAATCGCATAGACATACTTCGTGGCCAGTTAGAAACTGCAAAGGATATGGATCGTGTACGTCAGATACAAGGTTCAATCCAAGAACTCAAAAGGTTCAAAACTCTTCGTGAAGAAGTAATGAAGGAAGCTGAATAGTATGGCAGTTGAGGATAATCCTTACTTAGTTGAACAGGGCATTACCGTATTTGGTAAACCTGTATTTACTGACGATGAGACAGGCGAAAGTTATTCAGAGGTTACTGAAACAATACCTCTGGGTGATGGTTTCATGGTTATGCCTACCATTAACCCCGAAACAGGAGATCCCTATGATCGGGAATACCTAACTGATTGGTACAAGAACAACGGTAATGTAGATCCATACTCAGGTGAGAAGTTACCTGTATTTGAATCAACTGAAGAAGCTGATAAATACGCTCAGTGGCGTAGTGACAATATGTTCAATGCATCTCTTTTGGACGAAAGCTATTGGTCTAGGGATAGTGGATTACCCTTTCCTGAAGATGAGAATACTGCAGAGCTATCTAACTACATTCCAACATGGCGAGAAAAAACCAAGTATGCGATATCTGATTTCTTTCAAGATACATTTGGTGTTGAGAACTACAACGCTAATAAGTTAGCTGAAAAGTTTACCGGAAACGAAAATGCGTCATGGGATAATGGTGGTATAGGTCTACTAGATTTTACTCCTGCTGGTGCTGGATTCGGAACGCAGGAAGCGAAGCGAGACTTCAGGATTGCCAAAGGAAACGATGACAAACTTGGAATGGGCCTTGCAGTAGGTGAGGGTATTCTCAATGTTGCAGAAGCAATCCCACTTACAAAAGTTGCTACAAAGCCTTTGCGTATGGGCGCTGAAAGCCTAATAGATCTAGCAAAACGTGTAGAGGTAAATCCTAACACAATGGGGTCACTTGGTGGTAATGTTAGCCTCAAGCCAAAAGTAGATACTTCTGAGGCCCAAGCTGTTTTAGATATTCGTGCAGCTCAGATGGATCTAGCAGTTAAAGATCGTATTAAACCGAGTGGTGAAAATCCACTGTTTGATTTATCTCCTGAAAGCTATACCAAGACTTTACCAGAACAGAAGCAGACACCTGTACCACGGCGGCCAGAAGGATCAGACAAACCGTTACCTAAAGGTGATAGAGGGCGTGAAGTTAATAAGTCTGTAGATGCCATAGCAGAACGTCTAGCAGAACGTATGAAACCTTGGCTAGGAACTGAAGCACAATACTTCTATCATACAGGACCCATTGTAGACAAAGCTATGTCTATGGGTTTCAAGAAAGAAGAAGTGTACGATTGGATGAAAGAGTTTGCAGATGCATATGCTGCAACTAGCCCACGTACAGAAACCGCACAGAATATCCGTAACGCTACGCTCGTAATGACCAAGCGACATCTAGGCATTGAGTTAGATGAGATTATCGGTAAAGGCAGTGGCGGAATAAACGAAAAAGGCTATCCCATGATGATTGGAGATAGCGGCATACATAGGCAGCTTACAGAAGCTACACAAAACGGCGGCATTAATCCTAACACTAATCCAAAGCCAGCTACGTTTGCTGAGAACGTATACGGTAACTTAGATGGTGTTACTGTAGATACCCACGCTATTCGTGGTGCATTAGATGCTATGAATGAGATCAATCCGGGAAGTATTCCGATTGACTACATTAAACCTAAGTTTCGTGATCAATACAAAGCAGACCCTTTATCATTAAACCCGGCTAACATGATTGATGACAGCATGGGTTCTCAGATGATTGATGGTACAAAGATGCAAACTGAGTACGCTGTATTCTCAGACATCTACCGTCTGACTGCCGAGAAGCTAGGCGTATCTCCTGCTGAAGCACAATCTATGGGTTGGTTTGGATCTGGAGACAGCACAGGACTAGCCTCAGAGCTGAAGTCCGTAGCCCGTCTACTAGATGAGCGCATTGACGTAACTGCACAGGCTATGAATGAAAGCAAGGAGAGCGTGTTTAAAAAGCTCTTAAACAAGGAAATACCAGTTCTATCCTTATTTGGTGCAGCCACAGGCGCTGGGCTTATGAGTGGTGGAGAAGATCAACCACAACTTGCTCGTGGTGGGTTCCTAGATAATTCCGAGAGCGAGAAGGGCATTATGTCCATAGAAGGCCAATCTATGGCTGACGAAAAGTTCCGTCTGGATAGGGCTAAAGCAGATTTAAACAACGATGGTAAACTTAGCAGTTACGAAAAAGCGAGGGGCGAGGCCGTGCAAAAAGCAATTAAAGATGACGAACCTATGAAAGCATATCACGGTGGAATGCCTTGCGGCTGTGAAGGCGACTGTGATGGATCATGTGGCGGCGAAGGTATGATGTCTGAGTCATACGAGGAAGGTATGATGCCCGGGTCATATTATGACACCGAAGAGGATACAGGAAATCCTGTCCCAGTAGGCTCACTTCCTGAAGAAGTAGCAGATGATATTTCAGCCTTACTGTCTGAAGGTGAATATGTGTTACCTGCAGATGTAGTGCGCTGGCATGGACTAAAGCACATTCAGGATATGATGGTTGAAGCTAAAGCTGGCCTAATGTCTATGGATATGATGGGGCAGTTACACGACACCGAAGGCAGTGGTGAAGAGTATGAGGAAGAGGAAGAACAAGGGGAAGAAGAATATGAAACACCGGAAGGCAATGATGTAGAAGTTGCTACGGTGGATACGGAAGAAGAAGTCTTAGACGAAGATGAAGATGAGGAAGCTACAATGGTTAGCTACGCATTTAAGTCTACGCCGAAAGTTGCCTTCATCCGATAACCCTTTGCGTGGGAAGGGCTACCCGCAAACCCCGAGCTAGACTCGGCTACTTTCGGCCCCCAGAAGGAACCCAGAAATGGCTAAATATCAAGGTGCGTACCGAGAAGAACTCGGCGCAGAAGAAAAACCGTATTCAGAAGAGATGGCAGAACAACAACCTTCTCCTCAATCTGTATCAGGCGACGATGAAAGCTGGCAGAAACGATACGGAGATCTACGGCGGCATACTCAAATGCAGATGTCCGAAAAAGATCGTGAAGTTCAGCAGATGAAGCAACAGCTTGCTGCAGCAACTAAACAACAGATTCGATTCCCAACTTCACAGAAAGAAGTAGCGGAGTGGGTACGCAAGTATCCTGATGTGGCAAACATCATCGATACAATCGCACAGAAGCGTTCATTAGAGGCTCTGGCGATGGGTGAAAAGAAGATGGAAAACTTGAAAAAGTTGGAAAGCGAAATCACCCGAGGTAAAGCAGAAACACTATTGCGTCAGGCACATCCTGACTTCGATAAGATTCGAGCTAACCCAGCATTCCATAAGTGGGCTAAAGTACAGCCTAAGTATATTCAGGATGCACTATATAAAAATGTTAATGACCCTCATGCAGCAGCTCGTGCTATTGATCTATTCAAAGCAGATCTAGGCAAGAAGGGTGTTAATAAGAGTGCGGCAGCATCAGTAGGACGTTCCTCGTCTGCAGCACCTAACAGTGGAACTCGGGCAAGATTTAAAGAAAGCCAAGTTGATGCAATGTCATCAGCAGAGTTCGAGAAGAATGAAGACGCTATCCTTGAATCAATCAAGCGTGGCGAGTTCGAATACGATATGTCTGGTGCCGCACGTTAACCACCTAAGTGTTGCAAAAAGCACTTAATGATGGTATAACAGAAGCATCAAACAAAACACAAACTGACCCTTCTTAGAAGCTACTTAGTTTGTTTGATCCCCCCAGAAGAATATAGACGATTAGTCCACCAGTTAGGTGAGGCCCGTATATACGGCAGTGTATACGCACCCTCGGTACCTTACTGCCGCTTAATAGCTCTCTTCTGATCTGACCAGCCCTTATGGGCCGCCATTTCACAAGGAGAAATACAATGGCATTCGCAAAAGCAAGTGGGTATACCAACCTACCAAACGGAAACTTCTCACCTGTAATTTACAGTCAAAAAGTGATGAAGGAATTCCGCAAAACTTCCGTCTGTGAAGACATCACTAACACTGATTACACAGGTGAGATCAGCCAATTTGGCGACAGTGTGAGAATTATTAAGGAGCCTGAGATCACGGTATCAACATATGAGCGTGGTACAACTCTGGCTACTCAAGATCTCGCAGACGCTGACTTCACAATGGTTGTCGATCAAGCGAACTACTTCCAGTTTGCAATCGATGATATCGAAGCGGCACACAGCCACGTTAACTTCATGGATCTGGCAACAGACCGTGCAGCTTATCGTCTAGCTGATACATTTGACTCAGAAGTATTGGGTTACTTGTCAGGCTGGAAAGGTGGCGCAGGATCATGGGCACGGCGCTCAGCTTCCGGTGATACTAACGGCACTAAAGCCAACTCAGGCGCAGGTAATGATGAATTGCTTGCAGCAAATTCTCTGAATATTACAGAATTTGGTGGATCTGATCTTGGTGTAGACGGTGAAGTTACATCAATTCCAATGGCAGCAGGAGGTGGCGCTGGCGCTATCACTTCACCTTTGGCGTTGTTGAACCGTATCGCACGTAAGATGGATCAAGCAAACGTAGACCAAGATGGTCGCTGGGTTGTAGTAGATCCTGTGTTTGTAGAAATGTTGATGGACGAAGATTCCAAATTCATTAACGCTGACTTCGGTGGCGGAGATGAGTTACGGAATGGTCGCATGGGCAGCGGTGTACTCCGTGGTCTGCGTGTCTACAAATCCAACAACTTGCCTTACTTGGGTACTGGCCCAGACACAACAGCAGCCGCTGGTTCTGAAACGAACTTCGGTGTGATTGTTGCTGGACATGACTCATCTATCGCATCTGCACAGCAGTTGGCAAAAACGGAAACATTCCGTTCACCAACTACATTTAGTGATCAGGTCCGGGGCATGCAGCTCTATGGCCGCAAGATCTTGCGTCCTGAAGCTATCATGACCGCAGTATATAACACTGCATAACTACATATTGTGGGGGGCTTAACGGTCCCCCATAAACTTTGATTAGGGTTACATATGCCTACTACATTTATCAACCTGACGAATACCTTACTCCGCAGACTCAATGAAGTTGAGCTGGCGGAAGCAGACTTTGTAGGTGCCCGTGGAGTACAGGCATTGGCCAAGGATGCTATCAGGGCATCTATTGCCAAAATCAACTCAGCAGAATTTGAGTGGCCATTTAACGCTGCTGAAAACACACAAGTGCTTATTCCGGGCGTTGAGGAATATAGCTGGCCAGACTTCTTTAAAAGCGCAGAGTGGAACTCCTACCAGATCCAAAAGGATGCTGCTGTAGGAACTAATACTAAAGCATTACAGTTTATCGAGCGTGATCATTACTACAGAAGTTTTAGATCCGCAGACCAAGATGCAGGACCAAGTGGCGTATCCATTCCAGACTATGTATTCCCAAGTCATGGCAACGGGTATGGCGTGACGCCTTCTCCTGACAAAGCCTACACAATCAAATTCAGATATTTCATCACTCATTCAAATCTACAGGCAACCACGGATGAAACCCGAGTGCCTACGATTTACGATCACGTTATCATCGATGGTGGCATGTACCATATGTATATGTTCCGTGATAACACAGAAGCAGCTAATGTTGCTATGGCCCAATATATGCTCGGCATTAAAGAGATGCAGACCGTCCTGATAAACAAGTACCAAAATGTGCTTGATACGAGGGTCAACTTTTAATGCCAGATAATATTCAATCATACAAAGTATTATCAGTGGGTGGCTTAAACGCTACCCAAAACCATTTACAGCTTAGTGAAGAGTCACCGGGTGTTGCTACACGTCTGGTGAACTACGAGCCAAGTTTGTTTGGTGGTTACCGTAGGATTGATGGATTTACTAACTATGGTCAAAACGTAGAAGTAGGTGGTGATGATGCCGAAGGTCCAATATTAGGACTAGAGATATTCTTTAACGAGAACACATCTGCATCAGAGGTAATAGCTGCACGTAAGGATCGTGTATATAAGTTCACTGTCACCTCTGCAGCACAAAGTAATTACACCGGAGCTGATGATAACAGCCGCACTCTGACTATCACAAACCCAACTAATGTAGTGGTCCGAGTAAATGGTAATGTTCAACTATCGTCTGCTTACAATATAGTTGGCAACACAGTATCATTCTCTACTGCCCCAGTTCAGGATGATGTGGTTACAATAGACAACCAACAGTATTCATTCTATCGGGGAACTACAGCAGGTTCATGGTCCAAGTATACAACTGGACTTATTCACAATACAGCCACACCTACAGCAGACCGAGAGATCAAAAGAATCCGGGCAGCTAAGTACAACTTCGGTGGCGGCGGTAAAATCTGCCTAGTAGATGGAATCAACAACGCTGTAGTATTCAACGGAATTACATGGACGTATTTAAGTCCTACCAACACAGGCGCATCAGGATCTCCGGGTGGCTCTAATGTCCCAGCAAGACCTGAATTGGTAAATGCCTTTGAAGGTTATTTGTTTCTAGGTGGAGATCAAGTTAGCCAAGATGCTGTAGCTTTCTCTGATACACGAAACGATTTAAACTTTGACCCTGCCACAAACTCAAGCATACTTCGTGTAGGCTTTGATGTCGTACAACTTGCCCCTTTCCGAAAAGACTTGTTTATCTTTGGCCGAAACCAAATCAAAAAGGCCGTAGAAGAATCTGACCTTATTTTTATATTGGAACCTGTCACGGCTAACATGGGATGTGTTGCCCGGGACTCCGTTGTTGAAATTGGAGGTGATCTTGCATTTCTAGCGCCTGATGGTGTTCGTCCTGTGGCTGGAACTTCCCGTGTGGGTGATGTGGAGATCGAAACAATCTCCAAAGCGGTACAAACGCTTCTATCAACACTTGGTGATAACTACGACTTGGACGATCTAGTAGGCGTTGTTGTCCGTACTAAATCACAATTAAGGTATTTAGTGAGCGGAGATGAATCCACTGTTTCTGAAGCATTCGGGATTATCGGTGGGCTTAGAACAGCGGACCAGCAATTAGGCTGGGAGTTTGGTGAAATGCTCGGCATGAGAGCAAACTGTGCTACCTCTGACTTTATAAACGGGTCTGAGGTAGTCCTTCACGGCGATTATAATGGCAAAGTGTACCAGCAAGAACGT
>Ga0098045_1000710_pt1 | contig 12547 bp, 5 predicted proteins | sample 11_taG_FD_77071 | JGI IMG/M metagenome (GOLD analysis project Ga0098045, IMG submission 77071) | Marine viral communities from the Subarctic Pacific Ocean - 11_ETSP_OMZ_AT15265 metaG | ecosystem: Environmental > Aquatic > Marine > Oceanic | place: Pacific Ocean | collected 2015-01-16 | reverse complement strand
TTTTCTGTAGAATTTACCTAAGACGTTATCGTTTATATAATTGTCTCTGTTCTCCAGTACTTCGTTTATAAATAGGTATTTACATTCAAAATATGTTAAAAGCTTCTTATTAGGTACATAACATAGGATAGTGCGTTCAAAATCTAAAGGAGAACCTTCTTTTACGTATTTAAGTATTTCCTTATGAGACCCGTAATAATCTTCCCAATCTGATTCTGTGATTATTTTTTGCTTTAGAGGAGTTCTTCCTCCTATACCTTTCTCTTTACGTTCTAATCTTAATTGCTCTAAAGCTCTTTTACCTAGTCGTTTGTTGCGTTCAAAGTAAAGTACTTTTTTTCCTATGTATTTTTTTTGTGTCGGTTTATGTAGAGTTTCATATATAAAACCATAGGTGCCTTCGGGCATATCTCTAATTTCTGTTATCAAGCGACCTTTATAGGTCCATCCGGGTACTGTTACCATCATTTCGTAATTTATGAATTATTATTCAGAAAAACAACTAAAGTACGTCTTCTATTATACAAGGGTCAAAATCCTTTTTATATTTCTCTTTAAGTTTATCGTAAGCAAATGTATATACACTGCCGGTAAAAGCATTGAGGTTTTTCTGTAGCAAAGTGGTTGATTCTGTTTCTATTACCGAATAAACTGTTCTTTGTTTTACAAGCTCTTCTCCGTTTTCATCAAAATCAATATAATCTACCTCTTCTTTTACTACAGAGCTTGACATATAAGGTTCGCAGTCAAGAACTGTGTTATATAGGTCAACTTGAAGTCTAGGGTTATAATTAATTTGTGTATTATCTATAGACATAGAACAAGAAAGTTGATAATCGTAATCTGCTTCATCCACTTCAAAATATTCTCCGGAAGCTGATTGAGCTCCTTCCGGTGAGATAAAATGCCCTGTTAGTATAGTTAAACAGCTTCTATTTTTATATAAAGTATATTTATCTATCCTTACATAAAATTCATCTAAAACTCCTTCTCCTTGAACTTCTACTGATCTTTTAACTTTAAATCCCATTATCTGTTTTTTAGGTTGTTTAGTTTGCTTTTTAACTGATCTACGTCTATTAACCTTCCAGCGTTAATACACCTATATAAATAGAGTAAAGTTTGGTCGTAGTTATAATTTGTCCTGTTATCCAATATATAACGTTTTTCCATTCCGAAATGTTTATAGTTTCGAAGTGCTTCTATATTATCCCATATACCCTTTTCCCAAATAGTAGTAGAAGGAAGCACTTTTTTGCAGTCCCAAATATTTTTGCATAGAGTTTTATAAGGTATATTTTGTTTTTCTATCCACTGTCTCAACATAAATTGTTCAGAATATATCATATGGTTTGGGGTCATGTCTGATTCTCTCATTTCACTAAATTCTTGGTGATTGATGAGTGTCTGTTTTCCATATTTATTTGCAAATATAGGGTCCGGTAAGTAGAAAAGGCTTACGTTACTAGCTCTGTTTACTATATGTTCGATAGGAGTTGTAAGTTGTTTATTCCATGGATCATTACTAGTTGGGTACCAATTATCAGCAAATTCATCATAACTACAAAGTATATTGTCTTTTAAATGTTTATCAATATTTTTAAATATTAAAAAATCATGGTCTACTAAGACTAGAGGTTTGTCTGTTAAGCTAATTATTTTAGTTTTACATCCAGACCAAAAAATAGTTTTGTTAATATGTTCTGGGTATTCTAGTTTACGTACTTGGTCCCATATTGAAAGTATACCCAATTGGTGAAACATATCATTAGTCATATCATCTAAGTACACCACTCTAGTATGTGTGGGATGGTACCTTTTCCATAGTGAAACTGATGCTATGAGCATTAGTATGTTCATTACACTGTAGAATGTTTTATTTTGTTTAATATTATCATATACCCAAACTACTTCCATTCTATTGTTTCTTTTAAGTCTATTTTTAAATTTTGATATATCCCCTTTTGAAAGTATTTTAAATTCTTTTTATAAGATCTTGTTGGGGTATTTCTACTAGCACTTGTTAAACCGCATTGGTATTTTTTTATTATTTGTTCATCTTTATATAATTTATTTACTGTTTCTACATTTAGATTAGTGTATTTTATTTCTGTATAGCATCTGGTTTGTACTGTTGGTATGTAACTGTTAACGTTATGTAGACTTGTAGAATGAAATATATCTATTAATAAATTATGTTTAAATCCTAGTTCTATTGCACCCATTTGAATATTATATAAATGCTCAGGATCTTTTATATCGTTTAGTAAAACTATATCTATATCTGTAGTATTATTAGTGCTTGTACCGAATAACTTTTCTGCTGTTCCTCCTACTAGCATAACTTTATAATCTAAAATGTTATACTTACCCAGCCATTCTTTAGCCCATGTGTTTAATAGGTTTATAGTAGGAGATTTAAACACGCCGTGATGTACAAGATTATTTATTTGCAATTTATATTTCATAACGTAAGTATAATATATGAAAAAAAAGTACTATTTCAAACTTAAGAACTTTGATTTCCACTACCTCCGTAGTTGACGGTGTTATCTAACCCATAAAACTCATCCATACCTATTCCTGCAATGTTATCACTCCAATTTGTAGCGTTGATGTCTATTCCAAAGTCTGCTGCTGCAGATTGTAGATTAATAGGGTCGGTTGCACTATTACCTAACTCGGTATTTAAATCAGCAAATGAAATTGCTCCAGATGATTGTAATGCCATTATTTTTTACATTTACAGTTACACGAATTAGATTTTAGTAAATCTATTTCTGTTTTAAGTTCTTTTATTGCTTCTACTAATAGAGGTGTTAGTTTATCGTATTTTACCCCATAAAATCCTCCGTGCATTTTACCTACTACTTCGGGTACTACTTCTTTTAATTCCTGGGCTATAAATCCTATATCGTTTCCTTTATAAGGGTGTATGTCTTCCTTACCTTCTTTCCAATCAAAACTAGTACCTCTAAGTTTAAGTACTTTTTCTAAAGCACCATCTAAAGTTACAATATTACTTTTTAATCTCTTATCTGAGGAGTTAAATGCTGTGATGTTACCGGTTGCAGTAATTGCACCTGTGACTGTTAATGCTCCTGTAGCTACTGCTCCAGAAAAACTTCCTCCTTCACTGTATATGTAGTTCCATCTTCTATTAGAAGTACCTAAATTATGCCCTCCATTAGAGCTAGGTTTTAAAGCATCCGTAACTACTGTTCCTCCCTTAGCTTGGAATATTGTAGATGAAGAGGATGATCCTTGAGCTAAACGAGGCATTCTTACATACTGTGTAGCATCTGATACAATCTGTATACCTCCGGCTTTTATTTCTACAAAGTTAGTAGGTACAGTTACTTCGACTGTACCGTCAAAGGTAGGGCTTATTGCTGGGTGGTAAGCGTTATTTGTGTGTGTAGTAGTAGTAACTGCGGCAGATCCTCCTGCGGAGTATGTTTTGTTATTTCCTGCTTGAGCAGTAAATGTAACGGCGTATCTTAGCTTAAAGTCAACTCCAGAAGCTACATTTATATTTACAGTTTTTGATCCAGCACTAAGACCGCTGTAGGTGCTGAAAGCTGATTTTAAAGGTGCTGAGACTTGTTCCCATACATAGTTCCTACCGTAAGATGGATTGTGAGAAAGAATGTTATTAGAGATATAGTTATTGTACTTAGGTACTTTAAAAGTAAATACCTCTATTGGTTCCCTAATCAATTCAACTTCTTTAACAGTTTCAAGTACTATAGTTTCGTTTTGTATTATATAAACTTTACTTTCTCGAGGTACTAAACTTGTTACTTTTATTTCTTTATTATCGTCTATCCAGAACCCATGAGTATCACTTACCTTAACTTCAGTACTGTCTGTCTTAACTCGGTAGTAATGATTTACGTTAGTTGAAACCACTTTAGATATTGACCCAGAAACTATAACATTATTATTATCTACCCAGTCATATACCTTAAATAAATCTTCTTCGGTGATATTTTTAGCTACCTTAGTACTACCATCAGCTAAAGTAATTTCTGTATCACCTGTAACTGAGGTAATCCCTTCTAGGAACGGTCCGTCGTCTTCTGATGCATCTGATCCGGATGCGTTATAGTATGTATAAGCAGCATGTCCAGCGGTTGTTGTTGAGACTCCTATTTGTGTAGATCCTAATATGGTGTTTGTGTTACTAGCAGCAACTGCTTCTAATGTTATGGTTGCTGTGTTTCTTTTTCTTGTAGCTGCACTAAAGCCGTGTTTTTGATTTTCATAAGTTCCAAGATAATCCGGTTCTGCTACCGTAACGGTTTGTGCTGCTCCAGCAGTATCTTCTACTTGCCATGTTGGCACAACAAGGGTTACCTCTTTACCTCCTGCGGTAGAGTTGGTAATTGTTCCAGAAACAGACCCTCTTGTAGTACTAGCTACTGGAAAGTAGTAGTTTGTGGAAGTAACGCTAGGTACAGAAGGTGCTCCTAATGTACTTATACTAGCTGCACCACCTGCAGTAGAGGTTAAATCAAGACTTGGAGCTATAATAACTTTTTTATCGGTACCACTAAACATTTGAATCTCAGCCGGGTCAGGTGAAAATACTATCTCACTATTATCATCTCTTAATGCTTTAGTTATTGGGTCAATTATCCAATCTCCTATCTGTCCTGAAGTTGCTGTTATTTCACCGGAAATTTGAGCATCGGATGCTGTCATAAATCCATCTGCTGATACTGAAAACTGAGGTTCGATTGCGTCTGGGACGTTTATTGATCCTCCGTTTACAATTCCTCCTGTTAAGGTACCTCCTTGTATCTCTGCTCCTTTAATTACACTTCCTGTAATACCTGCTGTTGCGTTTACTATACCTCCAAATTGCGTTTGTCCAGAAGCTGATACAAAGAATTTAGGTGCAGAAATACCTCCGTTAACTAAATCAATTGATATACCTGCTTCACTAAAACTTGAACCATCTGATGTACCTGAATGATTGTTTGCTATCAAAGCACCTGCTCTAATTTTATTACCAGATATAGTAGTTGTACCGATATTAACATCTGCTGCCGAACCGCTAATTTGTACAGAATTAGCTCCGTCTGCTGCTCCAGAGATAACAGTACTTACTGCTGTATCTGTTGATCCAACTCTTAAACTTCCTGCAAAAGTACCTCCAGCAGCAGATAAAGTTCCTTTAAAGAATGCATTTCCAGATGTATCTATATAGAACTGTTTAGCGTGAATAGAACCTCCACTATGCAATGTTAATCCATCTGTTGAATACCCATCAGAGTCTGCTGTTCCAGAAAATATATTACTACTATCGATAGTCCACCCTCCAACTGTACCGGATGTTGCAGATCCTGTAGCTCTAATAGTAGCTGTTGAATCATTATCTACGTTTCCTAATCCAACATTTGCTTTAGTTGTTCCTGCTTGTATATCTGCAGATGAAGTAGTATTTAACTGAGTTAGAGCAGTTGATGTTCCGCCAATAACTAAATTTCCGCTAAATGTTCCTCCAGCAGCAGATAAATTTCCACTAAATCCAGCATTACCGTCTTTGTCTATGTAGAACTCTTTTGAATGTATTGCACCACTTGAAGAAACGATTAACCTCCCGGCTGCTGATGTATAATCATCTACATCCTCATCTGTTCCTGTGAATATTTTATCTGCATGAATAGTCCATCCTCCTACAGTACCATCATCTTTATCTGCAGAGTTTGCTGCTGCAGAAGCTGTAGCCTGTATATCAGAATTTGAAACGTTATCTACATTTTCTAATCCTACATCAGTTGCAGTTGTTCCTGAATTTAGTGTATTAGTTGCATCTAAGGCTGTTCCTCCAATTGTCATTGTACCTGAGAATACAGCTGATCCGTCTGATGCTATCCTAAAGTTTTGAGCTGATATTGCTCCGTTATCTAAATCAATAGCCATTCCTGCTGTTGACATTCCGGATCCGTTTGATGTACCAGAATGGTTACTTGAAACTATCTTACCGGTTTGTACTGTATTACCTGATATTTTGGTAGATGCTCCTAGTTGTGCTCCTGCTGCTAATCCTCTAAAGATTATACCTTTATTTGAGTAGTGTATTGAGGCTCCAGGTCTTACATATTGATCTGTAACAGTACTAGAAGTATACACAAATGCAGGTGCAGTAAAGTCTCCATTTCTGTAAATTTCATATCTAGCACCAGCTTCCAAAAGGGTTATTCTTAACCTATATGTTTGGTTTTCAGAAAAGTCATTATCACTAGTCCAATCGTTTGTTAAGCCTGAGTCAATTTGAGATCCGTTTTCTCTAATAGTTATATCTCTACTTTGGAAATAGAATGTATGGTGTTGTTGATCATGGTCGAAACTATCTGGGTTCTCTTTGAATAACCCTACCATAGTGGCCGGGTCATTATGCCCTACTACAACGTCCCATTCAAAAGTAGGACCGTCATTTCTATCAAAAACTGCTTTTGTATGAAAACCTTCATCCCATCCGTCTGCGTTATTTAGAAAACGATTACCGAGTACTGGGGTGGTATAAGTTTCTGTTGTTGTAATACTACTATCAAAAATATTACCATCTAAAGACCCGCTGAATTGATAAGTAACTGTTGGGCCTACTCCTCTGTTTCCTATTCTCAATTCTTCTCCATTCCAAGATAATGAATCATCTCCACTACCACTTAGTAAGAAGTTACCGCTCGAATCTATATAAGTTAACCAGCTACTTCCATTATGATATCCTAATTTATCTGAACCTAAATGAAGTCCTGCAGATGGTGAAGGTACAGCATCTAAAGTAAACCCGCTTCCTCCAAATGAATAAGAACTAGGATTAGTTAAAGAACTAGTTGCTGCATTAGTAGTATAGGGCTCTAACATAGAGCCAGTTTCTCCATTAGCTACTGCATTATTATCTGTATACGTTTGTGCTGCTGTTTGTGCTGCTGATGCAGAGGCAGATGCTGTTACTGCAGTATTACTTATGCTAGTCTCTAGTGAACTTGTAGCGGATGTTAATGCGCTATTAGCAGTTGTTTCTGCTGCAGTTTGTGCTGCGCTTGCTTCTGCGGATGCTGTTGCTGCAGTATTACTTATGCTAGTCTCTAGTGAACCAGTCGCGCTATTTAATGCTATTTGCACAGCACTTGCTTCTGCGCTAGCAGTAGCTGCAGTATTACTTATACTGGTTTCTAGTGAACTTGTAGCAGATGTTAATGCTCCTTGAACTGCACTTGCTTCTGCGCTAGCAGTAGCTGCAGTATTACTTATACTAGTCTCTAGAGATCCTGTTGCTGAATCAAGGGATGCTTGTGTTGCATATGTAGCATTAGTTATAGTTATACTACCTGCGATTGATAGGTTTGTACCATCCCAAACTAATTTATCTCCTAATGAAAACTTACTAGAAGAGTCTATATAGAAACCTGTATTAGAGTTACCGTGTGTACCTGTTCCGTTATAGAGTTTATTATTCTCTAATGTTATTCCTCCGATTTCACCACCTCTAGCTACAATAGTACCGTCCACAGATAAATCTTCTCCATCCCAAGAAAGTCCGTTATCGCCGTCTCCAGAAAGATAAAAATCTCCAGATGCAGACATATACGTTTTCCATTCACTAGCGGAATAAAATCCTAGATTATCGGCATTCATAAATAAACCTTCTCCACTAGGGGTAGGATTAAAACTTATTTTACCATCAGCATCTACCGATCTACTTATTGCAGTTGCTGCAGCTGCTTGTGCGATTAATGCTTCTGCACTAGCTGTTACTGCTGCTTGTGCTGCTGAAGTTGCAGTTCCTGATGCTATTGTTGCAGTTTCTTGTGCATTATCAATAGATCCGGTTAAACTAGATGAGGCTTCGTTAGCTGCATTATCGGCATATGTTTCTGAAGCTGTAGCAGCAGTAGCTACATCTGTTTGAGTAGCAGCATTTCCACCTACTATATTTATATTACCGGAAATAGTTAACGAAGTACCGTCCCATGCTAAGTAATTAGTTTCACTACCAGTAAGGTAGAAGTTACCGTTATTAGCCATATACGTTTTCCATTCACTACCTGAGTAATAACCGAGGTTGGTAGAATCCATAAATAAACCTTCACCAGATAAAGTAGCTGGTTTTTGTATTTTACCTGTACTGTCTGTAAATATATCTAATGCTAGTGATGAAGATGTTGATGATATTAATCCGGTTTGGTCATATGTGTTATCAGAAGATATTTGCCATTGTGTTCCAGTCCAAATTCTTATTCTGTTCCCTTCATCTGTTTCTATCCAAGTATCTCCAACTGCTGTTGCAGTAGGTGCATCTGCTTGTCTGAAAATTGAATTCTTGCCATCAATTACTCCTTGAAGTCCTTCGTTAACTAACGCTTGAGATGCTGAAATTGCTGTGTTAAGGTCTGAACCGGATTGTATATTCTCCGCTAGTGCTCCAGAAACTGTATTTATTGCTCCTGCTATAGAACCAGATAATGAACTAGTTGCTGAGTTCGTAAAGTTATTTGCATTGGTTTCTGCTGTTGCTGCTACACTGTCTGCATGATCTTTTACAGATGAGGTTGCTGCATTTAAATCAGCAGTTGTAGTAGCATTACCTCCAGTTATATTTATCGAACCTGCTATATTAAGAGAGGTACCGTCCCAGAATAAATAATTACTATCACTACCCGTTAGGTAAAAGTTACCATTATTGGCCATGTATGTTTTCCATTGGCTACCTGAGTAAAAACCTAAGTTAGTATCACCTAAATATAATCCTGCTGAAGAAGTAGATGGTGTTTTAACTAATCTACCAGAAGAGTCTGTAAATACATCTAAAGCTATAGAAGAGGATAGAGAAGCAGATGTTGCATTAATTAACGCTGTTTGATCAAAGGTACTGTCAGGACTAGTTGCCCATGTTGTACCGTCCCATATTCTTACTCTATTACCTTCATCTGTTTCTATCCACATATCCCCAATAGCGGTTGCTGTTGGTGGAGTTGCTTGTTTAAATATAGCTGCTTTGCTATTTGCTATTAACTCAGCAGCTTCTACTGCACTAGTTAATGTAAATGTAGACCCACTTAAATCTGATGCTAGAGATGAAGATACATTTGCTAATGATGCTGATATTGAGGTATTTAATGATGCAGATGTTGAATTAACAAAATCTTGTGTTGCAGCATTACCACCGGTAATGGTTATCGAACCTTTAATTTCTAAATTACCTGCTGCAGAGTCCCAAGCTAATTTATTACCTGAAGAACCTGTTAAGAAGAAATCTCCTTGGTTGTCCATGTAAGTTTTCCATTCTCCATCCTTATAGAACCCTAAGTTAGTAGATGCTAGATATAATCCTTCAGCTGATGCTGTTGGTGGTCTTACTGCTCTACCTGAACTATCTGTAAATATTTTACCGTCTAATGTATCAGTAACTCCTTCTACTATTCCTGCTAGAGATGCAGTAGCATTATTGGTAAAGGATTCTGCACTAGATACAGCATCTGATTCTGCTTGATCTACATAAGCAGTTGTGGCTCCTGTTCCTCCTGTAATATCTACTGAACCTTTAATATTAAGTGTAGATCCGTCCCAGTATATGTAGTTGTTCCCTGATGTACCGGTACCAACTCTAAACTTACCTAAACCGTCTAAGTATATTCCAGTTTCAGCTGTCTCTGTTATTGCACTAGCACTTACTCCCATAGCAATTGATCCGCTATTAAGTGAGCTTGAAATAACCATATTAGGAGTATCCAAGCTAAAGGTTTCAGTACTGATTACTAGGTTACCATCTGTAAAGTTATCTAAAGAAATAAAATTATTAGATCCTCCTACTTTCCAAGCTCCATCTGTATACCAGTAATTATTGTTATTAACATAGATACCATCGTTAGTTCCAGAAACATCTCTACCTATAGATATTTTTTGACCTGTTTCAAGTCCACCTGCTACTGTTGCTACATGTAATATACCAGCAATAGATCCTGTTTGTGCTGTGATTGCTCCTCTAAAGAAACCATTTTCGGTATATAATCCAAAACCTGGTTCATCGCTTCCGTATAGGTACGCTGATGATAATCCTGATAGGTCTCCTAATCTAGTTCTAAGTTGTAAGTCGTAAACTCCTGAGCCTGTTCTTTCTACTATGTCCATGTAAGGAGTAGAGACGTCTCTAGGATTTGCATTCATTAGTATATAACCTGAGGATATGTCTTTTGTTGTGTTAAATACTCCTGTGGATACTAGTACCTGCCCGGCATTGTATGGTTTAGCTGTTGAAACTAAACCTGCTAAGAACTCTTTATCGTTATCAATTAAAAATACTGTAGTTCCGTTGCTATGAGAATCGGCTACAGTATCGTGGTAGTCTCTGATAACAGTAAGGGTGTTGCTGTTTATGCTAGTTACTTTAAAGCGTTCTTCTCCAATTTTAATTATACTTTGTTCAACTAATCCGCTTGCATCGTCTACATCAAAAGAAGTTTCATTATCATCTATATCTTCCCCTAACGACGCAATAGAAGATGATACATTTATTATACCTCCGTAAGCTCTTTCTACATATAGCTCTCCAAATAAACCATCAGGGTCAATAGAACCTGTATTATAGACTAAGCTACTATCTTGTGAATATCTTTTTGATCCTGATACGTATAGGTATTCAACTGAGAATCCTGTATCGTCAACTGATTTGATTTTTAATATTTCTCCTTCTTCAAATCCAGAAACATTTGCTACAGAAAAAGTAACTGCGTTTTCATCGTAAGAAGCTGATCCTGCTATTACTACACCTGATTCATTTACTAGAGGTTCGATTGTGGTAGAGTTAGCTACCATTAATTGTCCACCTACTACGTTTACAGATTCTTTTTCAAATACCGTAGTTTTTAATGTACCACGTATTCTCATATTTTCGAATTCTGCGGAACCATTACCTAAAGTATCAATTCTCCAACCTTTTAAGTTAGTAGCAAAATTAGAAGATTCTAACTTACCAGAGGAATGTATAACTAAACCTACTTCATCTTCTGCGTATTGTTCTCCAAATCCTGCAGCGGGTATTGTTCTAATTTGTGAATCTGTGACTTCCCAACCAGCAATCTTATTACCTTGTTGGCCAAACATTGCAATGGTATTAGCACTTCCTGTGCCTTGACCGTCGAATACTTTTATACCATAAAGATCCGATGCATCATCTGATATTTCCCCTAATCTTATAATTTCTTTAGATCCAGTATCGAATATATTTAATCTTTGAGTACTTGTATCTATATCGAAATAAGTCGTGTCTAACTTAAAACTATCTGTCTTAATATCAACACCACTTGTTGTGTTGAACCTAAAGTAGTTACTAGCATCTTTAGTAAGATCCAGTGTAGCAACTGTTGAATCGGTACCCATTATAATACCAGCATCATTGCTTGCAAAGCCTGTTTTATTACCTGCTACTATAAATGCATCTGTGGAAGTTCCTACTAATTTAACTTTATTTGTTGAACCTACTTCTATTGTAGCATCTGAACCTAGAAGCTTTATATCACCTCCTCCTAAAGACATTGAAGCTTCTGTGGAAGATATTTCTATATCAGAAGCAGAAATTTCTAATAGTCTTGTCGCTATAGCAACATCTGTTCCGTCAAACTTTACAAAACTTCCTGTTCCATCTCCAGAATAAAATCTAGGCGTACCTTCGTTGTATTCTAACTGAATACCTTTATTACCGAAAGTATTATCGTTTATAGTTACACTACCTGCATTCGCATCTAGAACAACATTAGTAGATTTTCTTATTTGAGTATTAGTAATTTCCCATCCGGCTATTTTACCTCCGGAAAATAGTACTGCTGATCCTGTAATGTCACCGTTTCCTTTAAGGCTAAAATTAGATGCAGATATAAAATGATCTGTAGCAGATGCTGATCCTGATATATAAAATGAAGGGGTACCTAAAAATGTAGGTCCGTGAATAGCATCTGGTGTAATATTAAATCCACCGATAAGTCCTGATGATGCAGTTATTTCTCCTTCTAGTATTGCCCCTGATGCATGTAAGTATCCGCTTGAAGATATTGCAAAGTTAGAGCCAAAGTGTACATAATAAGGAGCAGATGTTTGAGGATCAAAATGTATGTACCATTCGTCTGAAGATAGGGATCCTCCATCAGATCCTGGTGCTTTTGTTTTATCGTAGAAAGAACCTGATTTAAGGTTCAGTATCATTCTACTACCAGTTATTTCGCTATTGGCTATATATACATCACCTATTGATCCACCATTGGCTTGAAAATCAGCGAAAGCTTCACCTCCAATTGGCACCTGTAGTGATGTTCCATCTTTTCGTTGTAGTAAAAGTACGTTAGCACCGAAAGAAGCAGTAAAGAAAAATGATCTAAAATTTGCATCTAATTCCTCGTGTGTTAGAGGAGCTCCTTTCTCGTCTCTAAAAGTTATAGCCATTCTTAAAGTCTTTTATTATAAATACGCTCTTATTATCTTATTAGCCCGTATACATAATAAAAGCTAAAGAGTAAAATGTAGGTACATGGTATGATGTTGT
>Ga0098045_1000694_pt1 | contig 12688 bp, 11 predicted proteins | sample 11_taG_FD_77071 | JGI IMG/M metagenome (GOLD analysis project Ga0098045, IMG submission 77071) | Marine viral communities from the Subarctic Pacific Ocean - 11_ETSP_OMZ_AT15265 metaG | ecosystem: Environmental > Aquatic > Marine > Oceanic | place: Pacific Ocean | collected 2015-01-16 | reverse complement strand
GAGATGCGTTATTTAATGCTATCATACAGAGTGCGTTACCAATTGCTCAGAGCAACGCTCAAGCCCTTCAGCAGCGTGCATCACAAAATCTATCTAACGAACAACAAGCAAATCTTCAGCAGGCTTCTCAGACCATGCAGCAACGCATGGCAAATCTTGCTAATCGCCAGACCGCTGCATCTCAAACAGCAGCAATGGCACAAGAAATTAATGTTCGTCAATCTGAGTTTGAACAACAAGCAATTCTAACCACAGCACAACAAGAGCAACAAACAAGGACACAAAATCTTCAAAATGCTCAACAACGTGCAGTACAAGAATCGGCTCAGCGCCAACAAACTGCATTAGCAAATTTAGATTCTGCAACGCGCACAGATCTTGCAAATCTTGATGCGCTTAATCAGGCTGGCGCTCAAAATTTAAATGCAGAACAACAGTCTCGTCTTTCAAATTATAACGCTAAAGTACAGCGTGTTATGCGTCAAGCAGAACTTGATCAAGACATGGAAAAAGCTAATCTGTCAGCAGAGCTTCAAGTAGAACTTAAAAACTTAACAGAGCAAAACGCAGCGGCACGAGACACAATGACCGTTGAAAATCAAGAGCGTCTTACAAATCTTAACGTTCTTGTAGACTTCAAAAAGACTAATGCTTCGCTTGCACAACAAATGGATCTTGCAAACATGAATGCTGCTCAGCAGGTTGAGCTTGCAAACCTTGCAGAACGTGCGGCAACAGATTCAGCAAACTTTACAGAAGCTAATCGCTTTAGACTACAAGAGTTAACAACTGCGGCTAATATTCTTTCACAAAACTCAGAGCTTCGTCAACGCGCAGAAATGGCGCAACTTTCTGCAGCTGAAAAAGTAGAGTTAGCAAACCTTACGGCTAAAAATCAAGCTGACTCTGAGAGCATGAATGCAGAAAACGTTGCATCTCTTCAAGTTTTTGAAAAACGTATGCAAGCAGGCCAAGTTAATGCACAGTTGGCGCAGCAAATGGGCCTTGCAAACCTTTCAAACAAACAACAAGCAGCAATGTTTAACGCTCAAATTGATGCTAATTTAGACATGAAGCAATTTGATTTTGAGCAACAAGCGGTATTAGCTAATAGTCAGTTTATGCAAACAATGACTATGAAAGAATACGACGCTATTCAACAATCTGTTATTGTAAATGCAACAAATCAAGCCAAATTAGATCTAGCTAATTTAGATGTAAGGTCTAAGGCTGCGGCTCAGAATGCTCAAAACTTTTTAACTTTAAGCATGACAAATCTTAGCAATCGTCAACAAATGAATATTTTAAATCAACAACAAGCCCAGCAAACCATGTTGTCAAACCAAGCAGCTGAAAACGCATCACGACAGTTTAATGCTGCAAGCCAACAGCAAGCCGATCAGTTTATGGCAAGTTTAGCATCTCAAACAGATCAGTTTAATGCTGCCCAGACAAACGCTATGAGTCAGTTTAACATTTCTGAACAGAACCGTATATCGGCTCAAAACGCTCAGAATCAAACGCAAGTGTCTCTTGCTAATGCTCAAATGGCTACAGAGATTGATAAGTTTAATACTCAAATGGACCAGCAGCGTGAGCAGTTTAACATAGCAAATAAGCAGGCTATCGAACAAGCCGATATCGCATGGCGACGACAGGCTAACACAATTAATACTGCGGCTCGTAATGCTGCTAACCAGCAAAACGTAATGAATGCGTTTAATCTAGATATGTCAGAACTTCAATACTTATGGCAAGAAGCACGAGACAATGCAGCATATACTCGACAGGCTTATGAAAATGACCAAACTCGTCGAACACAATTATATGCTACAGCCATTGGCAATGAGTCTGCAGCAGGTGAAAAAAGTTCAAGCTCAATAAACGCTTTGATTACCGCAGTAAACAATCTGTTAAATCTTGGAGGTTAATAAATGGGATTTTTCTCTAAAGTTTTTAAAGGCGTAAAAAAAGTTTTTAAAAAAGTAGGCAAAGGAATTAAAAGCGCTTTTAAGTCTATTGGTAAGTTTATGGACAAAATTGGCATTCTTGGTCAAATTGGCTTATCTCTTTTGTTGCCCGGCATTGGACAAGCGCTAGGAGGAATGTGGCAAGGATTAGTCGGCACAATGCAAGGATACACTGGAGTAGGCTCTTCTGTTATTCAGGGCGCTGGTGATTTTTTAACTAAAGCAACAGAAATAGCTGGTAACATAGCTAAGCCTTTTACTACAATTACTGAAGGCGTTAAAAATGTTGTAGGTGAAACGCTTAAGGCTGGTGCAAATGCTCTTGGTGTAGATACTGCTCTTATAAAAGCAGGAGAAACGCTGGGGTCAGATTATTTAAAGGGTCTTGGAGAAAACATTGGTGCAGCTAATTTAGAAAGTATTGGCGCACAATTTGGACAAAGTGCTGGAGCAGTTGTAGATTCCTTTAAAAATATTGGTACTGTGCCTGCAGACTCTCCGTTACTTACAGATGGTGCGGTTAGCCCACAGCCAGAAATTAGCTATGATCCTGATATTGTAACGCCTGATATGCCTGCAACTACAATAAAAACTGACTCTTTGTTATCTCCTGCCGTAGATGTAACTCCTCCTGTGGTGGGCGATCCTTCTGCTGTTGTTAATCGCAAGCTTATGACAGACGCAGAATTTTTAGAGATTGCACAGCCAGACTTTACGGATACTACTAAGCGTGGTTTTATTGCAGAAACTTACGACAGAGCAGTCACTGCCGCTACTGAAATGATTCAGGAAGCTCCTGAAAAAGCTATAGATAAACTAGGATCAACGATTACTAATCTGCCTTCTCAATTTGCTAGAAGGGCTGCTGGACTTGATCCAGATCCAGTATACAACCAAGTGTCTTACGCTACTGTTGTTCCAACAATTCAAGAAGCTCCAATGGTCGGCTCGCAATCAATGATGAACCCAGTACAATATGTAGCTAATAATCAAGAATCAATGGCTCTACAGCCTTTTGGTCTCAACGCTAACATGTATAACGCGGCAACTTACATGAACACAATGCGTAAGTATGGTTTCGCATAAGGAACAATAACACATGAACGAAGAATACAATCAAATGGTTTTAACGGGCGGTCGTCCTATACCGGGACAAAGCCTCACAACAGACCCCTCTAATCCTGCGCCTTATGAACAGCCGCCAGAGTATACTTCAATTCATGAAGCTTCTGAAGACATTTTTGGTGGTCTTATAGAAGAGCAAACTTATAAAGAAATTATGGGTTTGTTAGCCGACGATTTTCCTGTAATGGATATTGTACAGACTATTTTGTTTGCAGGGTTTAGAGAAGGCAAATGGAATCCTGATTTGATGTTGATGCTTGTAGAGCCTGTAGCCTACATGATTTTAGCACTTGCAGAACGTGCAGGAATTGATCCAAAAATTTACACAGGCGAAGAAGAAGATGAAGCTGATGAGCGTGTGTTTGGTGTTGAGCTAAAGAAAGAAAAAGTATCACGCATCAAAAAGCTTGCTGCACTTGGTAAAACGCCTTCAAGTGCTATTACAGAAGAAATGGTAGAAACTATTGAAGAACTTCCAATACCTAGCTTAATGGAGCAACCTCCGCAAGAACCACAGCAAGAACCAGCGCCTACATCACAAAGTTTAATGGCTCCGCCACCCGTTGAAGAGGAACAAGTATAATGTCTATTGAACAGTTTGGTGAATCTCTTTTAGGGGATATTCGCAAAAGACGACAAAAAGAAGCACGGCGAGCTAGAAAACAAGCAGAGCGTCAAGCGCTGTTGGGCCTTGGTGTAAACATTGCTGCTAAAATAGGCAATGAAATGCTTGCAAATAAAACTAGAGATTTTCTTAAAAAAGAAGAGTTTTTGCTAGGTCAACAAGCTCAAAATAAAGCGCTCGATTATACTGCACAATTAAATACGCATCGAAGTGCAATTGAGCAGGGCGGCGAAGAATATTCTGCTGGAGATACAGTAGGTTATGCGATGTATCAACTGCGCCCTGAATTTGAAGCTCGTGCAAAAGAAACTTTATCTAATACATATACAAATGATTTAACTACTTATGATGCTAGGGTTCGTCAAGAAACGCAAAAATTAGCTGAAGAGTGGGCTACAGATTATAAAAAAGCTATTTCTTTAGCTGATGAGGTTTCTGATAAAGATTCTTATGAATCTATGGTGGCATTACATGCGACAAAGGCTAAACCTACAAATATAGGTGGCTATGTTACAAGAGGAATTTCAAGTCTTTTTGGTGGCAAATCGCAAGAAGAATTTGAACAAGAGGCTTTTGAAGCTATTGCTGACGAAATGGAAGATGCTGAAGAGCTAAATACATTTATGTCAACATTTAAAAGCTTTGGTGATATGACACGAGCATATCAATTTACAAAGCAAATTTTTCCTGAAAAAGCTTTTAGTCCAGATAGAACAAAACAAATACAAGAGACACCTGATGTTCAAGTAGTTGATGGTAAAATTTTTGTTGCTAAAAGAATAAAAACGACTGATCTTATAACTAAAGATGAAACAGAAACAATTAAATTTGAAACAGATGAAATGAATAGGCCTGTTCCTTTAGTGGATACAAATGATCCAGAAGAGGCATTGCAAAAATTATTTGAACAAAAAATGGATGATTTTAATTACGGTATACGTGCGCAGCAAGTATTAACGCCTGAAGGCTTTGAAGGTTTTATGACACAAGCAAGAAGAATGGGATTAAAACCTGAAAGCCCTGATGATCTTGCAGAGTATGAAGAAGTTGGAAAGTTGTTTGCAGCTTGGCTTCCCGGAAACACTCAAAATAAAGCAGATGAACAGCTTCAAAGAGAACTGATAGATGTAACTACTACTGGTATTATTACAACTAAAATTGCAGGTGAACAATTAAAAGGTTCTCCAGCAGAACAACAAAAGATTATAGGCGACATTTTATACAATGTTATATTAGGTACTGAACTAACTATGGATAAGTACAAAGAGCGCAAGCAGCCCGCAGCTCCTGTAGTTCGAGACTTTAATGATTTAATGCAAGGATCTTTTAGCACTGAATATCCATATATTGCTAGGTAAATTGGGAAATAACTAAATATGGCTAGAACCGTAATTACTCCAGACGGTGAAATTTATGGAAATGTTCCAGATAATTATACCGATGAACAAGTGTTTCAAATGCACTTGGAATCAAAACAAGTAGGTATGGTTGTTGGTCCTGTTTCTGTGCCTTCGCCAAAAGTAAATTTACCTGAAATAAAAGAAGAGGAAGAAGAAAAGCCAGAAGTTCAAGTGCCTGAGACTCCTGTTGTTGAAGAGCCAGAAGAAGAAAAAGAAACGGGTATTGTTACAGATATTGCTAGAGGATTAACGCAATACGGCTCATTTGTGCCTAAGCTTGCTACAGATATTTTTGGAGTCCCTGAAGAATTTAAAGATCAAAAACAGTTTGTAGGTGAAACTAGAAAACTTTTTGCTGACATGATTACAACTGTACTTCCGGGAATTGAGCCTGAAGACATAGTAACTGAAGAAGGCAAAGTAAAAGAAAGAGGCTTTACTGGTACAGCAGCAGAAGCAGCGCCTTACTTAATTGGTGGTAGTGTTATTGCAGGATCAAAGCTTATAGCTCAATTACCTAATATTACAAAAGCTGCTACAACTACAGGGTCTTTAGTTGCTTTAGATCAATTACTATACACAGGAGATGCAGACTATACTATATTTAGAACTTTAGAAGATTCTGAACTTTTAGAAGCTAATCAAGCAGCACAAGATTTTGTAGAATTTATGTCAATTGACAAAGACGATACAGTTCTTGAAGAAAGAATTAAACTTACTGTAGATAATGCTGTAACAGGAGTAGGTGGATATGCGCTATTGAAAAGCCTTACTGGTGCTAGTAAAGTTGCGGCTAAATTTAAAAAGCCTTTAGAGCAGCTAACTAAATCAGAACAGGCAGAAGCAATTATGGATGCCTTAAAAGAAACACGTTCTAAAATTAAAAAGCCTGAGTTTTTAAAGCCTAAAATAAACTATGTAAATATAGATGATGATGCTTTACAAGTCTTAGAACAAACCGCAGTTAAACCAAACGGTCTCGCAGCCTTAGCCACTAGTGGTCCTTTACGACGATTTTTTCAACAAGTGTTTACTTCGCGTGGCTATTGGTCTCCAAAAGCTTTTAGTGCTTTTAATGATTCACAGTATGCAGAACGTCAAATAGTTAGTCAAGCAGAGCATATTTCTAATAGACTGCAAAAATCTTTAAATAATTTAAATGATGGCATTAAAACAAAAAGGGCCACCACACTTGTTCAACGTGCGCTATCAGAAGATTTAGATTTTGCGCCTGATATGTCTTTCGATCAGCAAGTAAAACTTGTGTCTCAAAAATATAAAATAAATTCAGATATTGCTACGGAAGTTGTTAATGCTCGTAATTTAATTGATGATCTTTCAGCTAAAGTTTTAAACTCAAATGTACCTTCTGCTGATTTTAAAGAAGCTATTCTTGAAAATATGGGCATGTATATTCGAAGATCTTATCGTCTTTATGAAGATGCTGGATATCGTCCTTCGTCTGCTGTTCTTCAGAATGCAAGAAAATACTTTAGAGAGCTGGCGGAAAAACAAGGAATAAAAGATTTAGAAGCGATCGAAAATTTTGCTACAGACAAAATTCAAGGCATTCTTGATACTAAAAAAGGTAAAGAGCTTGAAAGTTATTATGGAAGAGTAAATAAAGTTAACACTGAAATACTTAAACAGCGTGGCGATATTCCTTTAGCCGTTCGTCAACTTATGGGTGAAATTGAACAGCCTTCAGAAAATATTGTATTAACAGTGTCAAAGCTTGCAAGACTTACAGAAAACAATAGATTCTTTAACGAGCTTAATGATTTAGGCAAGAATAAGTATATTTTTGATGAGTCTACTTCTACCAGAGGCGCAACTGTAGAAATAACTGGTACAAATTCAATTTTAGATGGTAAGTACACAACTCCAGAAACTTTGTCGGCCATCAAAAATAAAGAGTCGCACATTAGTTGGTTTGACTCTGGTTTGTTCAGATATGGTGGACAATTAAAAGGTTTTTCTCAAAAAATGAAAACCGTTTATAGCCACATGACACATCTTAGAAACTTTGGCGGTGGCCTTCAATTTGGTTTAGCTAATGGTATAAATCCGTTTTATGGGGCAAACCAAACTAGAAAGCTGTTGTGGAATGAAATAAGATCAGGTGGCGATGCTGCGCTTGATAGCATGTATGAGCGCTATCTTCGTTTAGGAGTAATCAATACTAATGTCAGAGTAAACGAATTCAGAGCGCTTTTAGAAACTGGCTTTCAGTCTGATGCTGATAATTTTATGTCTAACCTTGCTAAAAGGTTTGGCGGTACAGTTTTGCCTGATAAAGCGTATGTCAAAGGTGCTAAAATTGTTGAAGGGATTGATGATGGTCTCACTGATATTTACATGGCTACCGATGATTTCTTTAAAATAAATTCTTTTGAAAAAGAACTTGCAATTTTAAAGAAAGCAAAGCCCGATGAAGCGCTTGAAGTGCTAGAGGAAGAGGCAGCCAACATTGTTAAGAACACTATGCCTAACTACGATCGTGTTCCAAAAGCAATTAAACAGTTTAGATACCTCCCCTTTGGTAACTTTGTTTCTTTTCCTGCAGAAATATTAAGAACTTCTGGACATATTATTGCACAAAGCGCTAAGGAAATAAGCTCTGGAAATGCCGAACTAGTTAAAAGAGGCACTGCTAGGCTTGCTGGATTTAGCGCTTCAATGGCTGGATGGAGTGCGCTTTCAAATGAAACATATCGCTGGGCAGGTTTTGATGAAGAAGAACAAAAAGCAATTCAAAAGCTTTCTGAAACCCCTTGGTCTCAAGCTCCCAGAAATGTTGTTCGCTTTGGCGATACTATTTATACGAACGATACTCAGTTTATTGATTCATACAGTACAGTCAAAGAACCATTTGCAGCAGCTATAAGAGAAGTAGAGCGTGGTGAACTTCGAGGTGAAGAACTAGAAAAGCGTTTGGGCCTCGCTATAGCAAAAGCAGGGATGAATTTGTTATCTCCTTATTTTGGAGAAGCAATTGTAACTGAAGCAGTTCAAGATTTAATGTATGCTTTTAGAGGCAATGGCTATACTAAAGAAGGCAGACCTGTTTTTGTAGAAGGAATGTCTTATGTAGATCAAGGAGCAGAAGCATTCCATTTAATGTTTGATGCATTTAAGCCCGGATCAATGGACTCAATAGAAAAGCTTACTGATGCTGCATTTGAAAGACCTCAAACATTTACAAAAAAACCTCGTAATTTAGGCGCAGAAATGTTTACAAATGCTACAGGCATTCGATTTACTGAGTTTGATCCTGAAGAAGCATTTAAATTTAAAGTTAAAAAGTATAATAGGTTTAAGAGAAACTTAATTGTTGCTAGACCTTTTGGATACGCAGAAAAAGCAGACAACCTTGTTGAGCGTTATGTTCGGCGACAAAAAGCATTGCACGATATACAACAAGACATGTATGAAGATTTTCTTGCTGCTCAAACTTTAATGGGCAATGCACAAGCATTATATATTATGCAACAAAATGGCGTAAGTGAACTTGAATCGTCTTATATTGCGCAAGGAATATTTTTAGAAGAAGCGCCTTTAACTAATAAAAAATTAATGACTGATTATGAAAAGCTTGTTTTTGATGATCTTCCTTTTGAAACATATCAAAATGAATTATACAAAGCTCAAATTAGAATGAAGCATACGCCACTTATGTTTGTAGAGCCTGCAGAGCTAAAAGAGGCTTTCGATAAAGACACAATTCAATTACCCTCGATGACTATGGAAGGCGTTGAAAATTTGCCGACCGAAGAAGAAGCGATGCGAAGTAATTTTGCTAAAGGCGGTGAAGTCACAGTACCTAATGCGTCTCCTGAGCCTGATGAGCGTATCGACAAGATGACGGGTCAGCCCTATAACATCCAAGCTGGGTCAGCTTTTGTAGACGAAGAAGACCCCGAAAAGCGCATGTTATTTAAAGACGGTGGCTTTGTTTCACGGGCCTTGGGCATTTCGGATGACGACATTAAATGGGCTAAAAGCCTTAGCAAAAAGTTTCCAGAAAATGAAGAGCTAGATGGTCGTGGTGACGCTGCCAGACACTTGGCACTTGGCTGGTTGGCAAAACAAGCTAAGTATCCTTCAGCCGCTAAGTTTGCTGCAAATGCCCGTGAGTTTGTAGAGCTAGATGTTAAGGGCGGTCCTATGGACGTTGCTAACAACAACAAAGGCTTTAAGATTGATGCCGACTCACGCGAAGGCGCTGAAAAAGAAATTATGAAAATGATTAGGAATAAAGAAGTGTTGTACTACACGCCTTCAGAAAGTAAAGGAAGAAGAGGTTACTAGCATTGCAAAGACTCCTTGAAACTTTAAAGCGCCACGAAGGTGTAAAGTATTATGTCTACAAGGACCATCTAGGCTACGAAACCATTGGCGTTGGGCGCTGCATAAAGATGGGCGTAGGCTTAGGTCTTACACACGACGAAGTAGATTACTTGCTTATGAACGATGTTACACGCTGTATAGAAGAACTAGACGCAGCTTTCCCGTGGTTCAAAGACTTAACAGCGGTTAGACGCGAAGCAATGATAAACCTATGTTTTAATTTGGGGCTTACAAAGCTTCGGACATTTAAAAACGCTTTAGCAGCAATGTCAATACATAACTACGACAAAGCTGCAGAAGAATTTTTAGACAGTAAGTGGGCCACCCAAGTAGGCCGAAGAGCAATAGAAGTTACAGAAATGATTCGTACTGGAGAAATAGATGTCTAAGAAAAAAGATTCAAGGCTGGAAAGGGCAGGAGTAAGTGGCTATAACAAACCGAAACGCACACCTAACCACAAAACAAAGTCGCACATCGTGGTTGCAAAAGAAGGCGACAAGATTAAAACAATACGCTTTGGTCAGAAGGGCGCAAAAACTGCAGGCAAACCAAAAGCAGGCGAGTCAGAGCGCATGAAAAAGAAAAGAGCATCGTTCAAGGCAAGACACGCTAAGAACATTAAACGAGGAAAAATGTCAGCAGCTTATTGGGCTGACCGTGTAAAATGGTAAGGAGATAAAAAGCATGAGACAACATAAACCTAAAAAAGCACCGCCCGGCGCTCTTCCCGGAAAGCCTAAAAAGCCCACAAAATCTCAAACAATGACAAGGGCACGTCAAGCGCAAAAGGCACGACGAGGTACAACTCGATAAAATGAGTTTACTGGATAAACACTTAAAGTCAGTCAATGAAACATATTGGCAACACCTCAAAAGGGCGTTGATGTTTTCAGGCTGGCTATTCTTAGGGGGTTTAGCGTGTGTAATTCACGCTATTCTTCCTTTTTTATTCACTCAAACTGCAAGTAAAATAGTAAGTAAGCTATACACTAAATATTAGGGGCAAGCATGACAATCAAACAAGCACTTAAATCACGAACAGTACGCTACGGCGTTGCGCTTGCTGTTCTCTCAGTTCTTCAAGGCTTTGTAGGTTTTCTTCCTGCTAATCCAGCCGTCCAAGCGGCAGTAGGCTGTGCGATTGCCAGCGGCATTGTTGTATTACGATTCATGACTACTCAACCAGTGAGTCAAAAATGACAGTAAAGAAAAAGCCAAAAACAAAATCTCGCGTTAACGAGGCAGGTAATTACACCAAGCCTACTATGCGTAAGCGCCTTTTCAACAAAATAAAAGCAGGCTCAAAGGGCGGTAAGCCGGGTCAGTGGTCTGCGCGAAAAGCTCAAATGCTTGCTAAAGAGTATAAGACTGCAGGCGGAGGTTATAAGAAATGACTCTCAAGAAGTCTCAGAAGTCTCTCAAAGCTTGGACAAAACAGAAGTGGCGTACTAAATCGGGCAAAAAGTCTAGCCAAACAGGTGAGCGTTACTTGCCTGAAAAGGCTATTAAGGCTTTGTCAGCTAAAGAGTATGCTGCCACTACCCGCAAAAAACGTGAAGATACTAAAAAGGGCAAGCAACACAGCAAACAGCCGAAGAAGGTTGCCCAAAAAACACGTAGGTATAGATCTAAAAAGTCCTAGTGTTAAGAGCATCAAGCTCTTTTTCTATTTTTTCATGGATACCTTCTAGATGGTATCGTGCTTCCTGAAGAACTTTAGAAACAATCTTTTGTTCTTCAGGCTCTTTAAACACCTTCCTAATTTCTTTTTCAGGCACAGAACTATATTCGGTCATTAAGTTGCCTGTACTATCAAAGAAAATTCTAAAACCTATCAAACTTCCTTCCCCCTTATTAGCCATTGCGTGTTTCCATTTCAACGCGCACTATGTCTAACCCTTCAAGATAATCTTTAGATTCCATCAGTAATTTTAATTGAGACTCAATAGCCTCATAAAATGCGTCGTGGTCATGAAAGGCCATTGGGTTACTAATAATAACCTCAACTGCCATTGCGTGTTTTTTTATGTCTGCTTCGTAATAGCTTCTCATTGTCTTCAGTATTTGATTTGGATTTAACATCTTTTTTGTCCTTAAAAATTCTATCCCAATTAGAGTCAAACTTGTCTTTATTTATTTGGCGGGGGGACGAACCCTTCCCGCCGTGCCATGCACCCATATTATATCTCGCAGTTGTTACCAGTGCAAGCAAGTGTTTGAGAGCCTTCAGTCATATCACTGTCTTCTGTAATATCCCAAGACATTTCAGTTGGGAAGTCAGCAGCCATTGCTGCATATTCTTCTTCACTAACAGGCTCATAGGGTGCTTGTTGATAAGTATGCTCAGAGTAGGGCAAGAAACTAACGCCACTAATCTTATCAAACTTATTATATAGCCATTGACCTACTTCGAGAAACTCTTCATCACGATAATAACACGTCATTGACGGCTTATGTTCGCACCAAAAGTCTTGATAAATTTCCCACAGTTCTAGCTGCTCCATAGCACCCATCTCAGAGGCTACTACAGCCCCGTCAGGAGACTTTATAGGAAAGGAAAATACCTTGGTACTGGGTGACATTACATCGTCTTCTACAGGGATTCCAGATGCTTCTAAGACTTGGCAGAGGGGGTCTCTAGAGTCCGCTCTAACTCGTCTAATGTACTGCTCACTGTAGCGTGGATGTATACCAGAGGCAGAATCAACCAACTGACTAACAGTACCGGAAGGCTTAACGGCAGTAATGGCGGTACTAACATTAATACCAAGACGGCCAGCCCATTCTTCATTAGTTTTAACTGCTTCTTCTTTAAGCTCAGTAAGCCAAGTTTTAAGAACACCTTTATCTCTCCTTCCTGATAGTGTTGGGTGGTCCATAATACCCGTCAAAGAAACTCCCAAGAGGGCTTCTTCTTCAGTATTGTTTTGCCACACTTTCCTTAAATATCTAAAGTTTGTGAGGGTAGCCTGTAAAGTTCCAAGGATAGTCGCAGTACGTATTTTTCGTTTGAGGTCTGAGAGACTGTCGGTTGACCTGACAACAACTTCCGATAGATTACAGAACTGATAGGGTCGGAGGATGATTTCGCTGCACGGATTAGTTCCAAAATCATAGGTAGCATCTCGTCGCTCGTTCTTTGCAGCTTGCTTTTGACTTGCGACTCTAGAGAACATACCTCGCTCTCCTGATCGGGACTCGTATAAACTTTTCCACT
>Ga0098045_1000691_pt1 | contig 12762 bp, 21 predicted proteins | sample 11_taG_FD_77071 | JGI IMG/M metagenome (GOLD analysis project Ga0098045, IMG submission 77071) | Marine viral communities from the Subarctic Pacific Ocean - 11_ETSP_OMZ_AT15265 metaG | ecosystem: Environmental > Aquatic > Marine > Oceanic | place: Pacific Ocean | collected 2015-01-16 | reverse complement strand
TACTCAAGAGGATAAAGAAAAAACTGAGGGAACAGAAATCGGCAATAGCCGAGAAGATGATTGAAGGTAGAGAAACTGATTTTCAATCATACCAAAAAGACGTTGGTTTAGCACAGGGTTTAGAAGCCGCTTGTGCTATAATTGACGAAACATTAACCAAAATAGATGAAGAGGATTAACCATGTCTCATCAACATGTCGAGAAGATATACACTGACGAAGAAACAAATGGCACTTGTGCCAAGCATCAGTTGCCTACACCTATGGGTTGGAAAATACTGATACAACCAAATCAAATCAAGCAACAAACTAAGGGTGGCATTATATTGCCTTCTAAGGCTCAAGAGAATGAGGCGTATTTAACTGCTCATGGAGAAGTTGCTGGTATTGGTGAACTTGCATATAGAGAAAGAGGAACTGGAGCTAGTTGGCGTATAAGTAATAAGCCAAAAGTTGGCGATAGAGTAACCTATGGAAAATATGCTGGTCAAAAACTAGTAATAAATGGTGTGAGATTTCTTTTACTAAACGATGACGAGATTACATCAATCTTGCCAGAGGGTGTAGAAGTAACTGCCTATTTATAATTGCAATAACTTGGAGTAGCGAACATGGAAGACCAAGAAAATAATCCTGTAATTCAGGAAATAGAAAAAGAGATCGAAGAAACTAAGCGTAAAGCTAGTGAAGAAAACTTTGAAATCGAAATAACAGAAGAAAAAGAAGAAAAAGAAGCTCCCAAAGAGGAAGCCACTGAAGTCAAAGAGCCAAAAGAGACTCCAGAGGAATATGGGAAAAGAGTCCAAAGAAGGATGGACAAAATAAATGCACAAAAAAATAGAGCAGAAAAAGAAACTTTAGCTTTGCAAGAGCAAAATGCTCAAATGCAAAAAAGACTAGAACGTCTAGAGCAAGAAAATGCCCAAAGAAATCAAAGTGTTGCTCAAAACGATTTTGCTCAAAGATACGATCTAACTAAAAAAGCACTGACCAAAGCAGTTGAAGAAGGCGATACTGAAGCTCAAGTGAACTTTTCAGAGCAATTAGCTGATATGAGAGCTTCTATAAGGGTAGGTGAGTTGCAAAAGAATATGCAAAACAACCAACCTAAAACGCCTACAGAACCACAACAAAGGCAAAGAGTAGAAGAGCCAACCCCAGAATTAGCAACTCAATGGTGGAAAGCAAATGATTGGTTTAATCAAAAAGGCTATGAAAGAGAAAGTGCGGCTGCCAGAGCAATTGATGTTCAATTAGACATTGAAGGCTTTGATAAAAATTCTTCAGAATATTATGAAAATTTAAATAGTCGTTTACAAAAGGTTTTCCCAGAGTTAATATCTAATGTAGATGTTGCTGAAAGTAAGCCCAGAGCAAAAAGCAGTAAGATAGTAACGCCTTCTGCGGGTGGCTCAAGCTACAAAAGCAATAGAGTGCGAATGACACAAGATCAACTTAGGATGGCTAGGGAACTTGGAATTAATGATGAGGCAAGTCTTAAAAAATACGCTTCAGAAATACAAAAAAGTCAAAGGAGCTAGATATGACTGAGAAGAGAAATGTTAGAGCACAAGAAGCAAGAGAAAATGTTCGTGATGAAGAGAGTAGACCTCAAACTTCATGGACACCCCCAGCGTTATTAGATGCACCAGAGCCAAGACCTGGATTTGTACAACGATGGGTAGCTACGTCAATACAGGGAAAGGACACACCTGATAACGTATACAAACGTATGCGAGAAGGGTGGGAAGCTAGACCTGCTAATACTGTGAAGAATCAGTTGTTTCCGACTATTAATCATGGACAATGGGAAGGTTGTATAGGAATTGAAGGTATGCTTCTATGCGAAATGCCACAAGAAAAACATCGTCAGATGAAGGAGTACTATGGCACTAAGAGTGTAGAGCAAAACCAATCACTTTCTGGCGATCTTGATGCTTTAGGGCAAAAGACTGGACAACAAATCTATCAAGAGAGGAAGAGTTCAGTCAGTGGTGGCAGACAGTTGTCTGCTATGGAAGATTAACTTTTAAAACTAGGAGAGAAAAATGGCAAACGTAGACGCCGCTTTTGGGTTAACACCTACTCGTCATCTTAGTGGTAATGGTTACTCTCGTGCAAACGTATATACCATAACTTCAGGTTTAGCTGAGAACATCTTTACAGGAGATGTAGTTATAATTACTGCAGGTGGAGTGTTAACACCTCATACTGCGACTGAAGTTAATAATATAGGCGTATTTGCTGGAGTATCTTATACTGCTACAGATGGATCATATGTATATTCACAATACTGGCCGACTGGTACAGTAGCAACGAATATCAAGGCATATGTATATGACGATCCATATACTGTGTTTAAGGCTCAATCAGCAGGAACTACTGCACAGACAAACATAGGTAACTGTTGTGACCTTGTTGCTGGTGCTGGTTCTACAACCACTGGACAATCTGGATTTGAATTATCAGGCACTATGGCGGCAGGAACTGCTTCTTGCAAAATCATAGGTCTTTATGAATCACCAGATAATGCCTTTGGTGCAAATGCAATAATGGAAGTTCTTATCAATGAGCACTTGCTCAAAGATAGTGCTGGAATATAGGGAGATTTAAACAATGGCAATGAATAGAGCACAATTTGCAAAAATGCTTGAGCCTGGTTTAAACACCTTGTTCGGGTTAGAGTATGATAGTTATCCACCAGAGTATGCTTCAGTATTTGAAAGCAATACATCTCAAAAAGCATTTGAGGAAGACGTATTGTTGACAGGTTTTGGTGCGGCTCCAACTAAAAATGAGGGTGCTGGAATCAGTTACGATTCAGCTTCTCAACAGTGGACTGCTAGATATCAACATGAAACAGTAGCATTAGCTTTCTCTGTTACAGAAGAAGCTGAAGAAGATGGACTATATGGTTCATTGGCTTCAAGATATACAAAAGCGTTAGCGAGATCAATGGCAACAACCAAAGAGATCAAAGCCGCAAATGTCTTAAATCAAGCTACAACAACTGCAGGTGGAGATGGAGTATCATTATTAAGTACTGCACATCCAACTCAAAATGGAAACCAGAGTAATACTTTGGCTACTGCGGCAGATTTATCTGAAACTTCATTAGAAAGTATCTTGATAAATATTGCTGATATGAAAGATGATCGTGGTCTTAGGATCGCCGCACAAGGAACAATGTTAATTATTCCTACTGCATATACTTTCGTAGCTGAGAGATTACTTGAAAGTCAATTAAGAACTGGCACTGCAGATAATGACTTAAACGCTATCAAGTCAGGTGGTTACTTACCTCAAGGATACCATGTGATGAGACGTTTAACAGATTCTGATCAGTTCTTCATCAAGACAGATGTACCAGATGGTCTTAAAATGTTCCAAAGAAGTCCTATGAAAAAAGGCATGGAAGGTGATTTTGAGACTGGAAATGTACGCTACAAAGTAAGAGAAAGATATTCTTTTGGTTTTACTGATTGGCGTGGTATTTTTGGCACAGAAGGTGCCGCATAAAAAACTAAGATGGGAGAGGGGATAACTCCTCTCCTAAACATAACCCTTGACTGCGAAAGCAGACAGTTGCCAAGACAAGGAGATTGACATGGCTAAATCGACTTTTTCAGGACCCGTAGTATCCAATAATGGTTTTATATCTGCTGGTTCTAATAATATTAAAAACATTACTGCAGAAACAACTTTAACATTTAATGATCATGCTGGTCGTATTATAGAAGTCAATGATGCAGATGGTGCAATAACATTACCTTCTATCGTATCTGCAGAATTAGGTGCAAAATATACATTCTTTATAGGCACAGATGCAACAGACTTAGATATCAAAACTGATGGAACTGACAAATATGTTGGATCAGTCAGAGTTAGAGGAACGGCTGGAGCAACAACTACCTTTATTCCAGGAGCTACAAATGATGTAATATCATTAAATGGTGGCACACAAGGTGGTGACAAAAATTCATATGTTGAGATTACTGCACTTGCAACTGCTGAATATCTAGTGCAAGGCGTATTGGTTGGTTCTGGAACAACATCTACCCCTTTTGCTGATAGTTAATAGGAGGTATTAATGGCTGATATAGTTTCGGTTAAAAAACAATCAGACAACGTAAGAGAAGCAGTATTTCAATTTAACTATCAATATGTAGATGGTGGCAATGAATCTGCAGTGCAGAAGATTGATGCCTCAACACTTGATGTAAATTCTAATGGTGATGCTTGTACGGGTCTAAAAATACTAGATTGTAATTTTAATGTTGCAGGAATGACTGTTCAAGTCCTCAAAGATGGAGACAGTCAAGACCCAATAATGTTAAATCTTACAGAAGATCAAAGTGGTAATTTTGATTTTAAAGAAACTGGTGGCTTGCCTTCAACTACTGAATTAACAGAAGCAACTCGAACATATGCAGTTACTGTTGTTAATTCTGGTGGTAATAAATTTGCTTTGGGTGGCTCTACAAATCCAGCAATTAATTTATTGAAAAATCATACATATATATTTGATCAATCAGACAATACTAATAGTGGACACCCTTTAAGGTTTTCAACAACTGCAAATGGTACTCATGGTGGTGGTGCAGAATACACAACAGGTGTAACAGTAACAGGAACTCCTGGTAGTTCTGGAGCAAAAACAACTATTGTTACAACTGCAGATACACCAGATTTGTTTTATTATTGCACAAATCATAGTGGAATGGGTAATTCTTCATCTTTAGTAAACCCTACTGGTGATGTTTTATTTACCACAACTGGAGCGGCGGCAAATGATTCTTACCAAATAGTTATGAGATTGAAGAAGAATTATAAGGTGCAGTAATGGCTACTTCTGAAACAGTCGCTTTTAGACCTAATATAGAAGAAATAATAACTGAGGCTTATGAAAGATGTGGTCTTGATATTCAGACAAGAACTGGAGATCAAGCCATATCTGCAAGGCGTAGCCTCAACTTATTATTCTCTGAATGGGCAAATCGTGGCATAAATTATTGGGCAGTATCACAAAATACGCTTGAACTGGCAGCGGGTACGAGTGCATACAACCTTCCTGCAGGAGTTTTAGACTTTTTAGATGTTGTAATCTACAATTCAGCAGATGCAACAAGAACAGATACTATACTCAATAGAGTTACAATAGCAGAATACAATCAAATACCTAATAAAACAAATACTGGAAAGCCTAATCAGTATATGATAGATAGAGGCAGACAAACTGGCTCTAACAATATTTATAAGATATATGTTTGGCAAACACCAGATATTGGTACATATAAATTAAATTATTGGGCAATGACACAATTAGATGATGTTACTTTGTCAAATCAAGATGCAGATATACCTTATACATGGTCTGAATGCATATGTGCTGGACTAGCTAGTAAGTTATCAGTAAAATTTGCACCAGATAAGTTTACTTTACTTAATGGCTTATATAATGAGGCGTTTTCTTTTGCATCCGCTAATGATAATGATGGGGTTTCACTAAAACTGCAACCTACAGGGCTTAATTTGAGATAATGGCTAGATTCGCTTCAGGTAAAAAATCTAAAGCTATAAGCGACATAAGTGGAGCTAAAGTTCCCTATACCCAACTTAAAACTACATGGAATAATTTAAGAGTTGAGCCAAGTGAGTTCGATCCTAAACATCCACAATTAACGCCTGCAAAAAATGTAATAGATGCTACTGCATTATATGACCCAAGACCAAGTACAGATGTAGAAAACGTAGTAATCGATTTTGCATTTACTAGCAATATATTTTTATCAAGAGTTGAGCGATCACAAGTAGGAACAAACATACATGCAAGAGGAAATGTAGGTACAGTATCTACTGTAATAGAAGAAGAGCAAACTGGTGTAGTAGGAACAACTGCAATAGGTGCTTTTGCACCAGGTGTTGGTGTATCTGGAGTTGCAGGAACAACTGCTATTGGTAATTTTGAGGCACAAGACCAAATAGACGTAGATGTTACAGAGGTTGGAGCTACAAGTGCTATTGGTGCATTTGGTGTAGGTGTTGGTATAACTGGAGTACAAGCTACTGGTGGAACTGGAACAGAAACAATTACACATGATAGAATATTTGAGCTTCCAAATGGTGGCTCTGTAGGAACTGGTGCTATTGGTACTTCTGCACCACAAACAGATGTCATATCTACCAATATTGCAGGAACTGGTGGCATTAATAATTCTACAGTAGGTAATGAGCCTAATGCAACAGGTGTACAAGCAACTGGAGGTATTGGTACATTTGGAGAAGAAGGAGATGGTACATTAAACTTAACCATCACTCCAGTTAGTGCAACTGGTACTGCAAATGCAGGTGCAGAGGTTGCTGAAAGTGAAATACCAGAATCAAATACGAATGGTTGGGGTGAGAACCCATTTGGATATGCTGAATGGGGTGGAGATGGTGAGGTTAAGGCAACTGGTGGTGTAGGTGAAAGTAGCATAGATATATTTAAAGGGCCGAACCCAGTGGATGCAGTACAAGGAGCTACTGCATTAGGAGCTTATCTCGTTCAAGGTAATTTAACAGTCACTGGAGTTGCAGGAACTGGTGGAGTTGGTACAGTAAGCCTTGATACTGATGTAGATACGACTGGAGTTGCAGGAACTGGAGCAATAGGAGCAGAATCAGTAGTTATAGATGGTGGATTTGGTGAAGGAACTTATGGATCAGGAACATGGGGTAATTAAATGAATTATACTAGTTTAGTAACAAATATTAAAAATTTTATTGAAGATGATAGCACTGAATTTGAGGCATCTATTCCTACAATAATAACACAAGCAGAAAACATGATATTTGGTAGATTGCCAAATTTGCCATGTTATAGAAAAAAACAGTCTGGTAATTTAGTTGTAGGTACAAAAGAATATTCTGTAGCTGATGCTAGAATGATTAGACAAGTTGCAGTCACTAAGGCTGATAGTGACGTTGTTTACTTAAAACATAGGATAGATAGCTATCTTAGAGATTATACTCCAAATGCAAGTACGTCTGGAGTTCCATTTATGTATGCCACACGAGATGCAACAACTGCTGGAATTAGAGTTTTACTAGCACCATCTCCAAGTGCTACACTAGCTTATGAAATAGATTTTATAGGTCTAGAAACAGGTTTGTCTTCTACTAACGCTAATAATTGGGTAGGAGATAATGCAGAGCAAGTTTTACTAACTGCTTGTTTATTAGAAAGTTCTGCTTTTCTAAAGGCGCCAGATAGTGTAAACTTGTATAAGGCACAATTTGATGAGGCAATAGCGTTGTTTCAACAAGAAATGCAACGTAATTACCAATCAGAATACGAAGGAGGTATTTAACAAATGGCAATAACACAAGCAATGGCTACATCATTTAAAGCCGAAATTTTAGATGAAGTACACGATTTAGTCGCAGACACTTTAAAGATAGCTCTTTATACAAGTTCTGCATCACTAGGAGCAAGTACAACTGCATATTCAACATCAAATGAGGTGGCGAATGGAAATGGTTATACAACTGGTGGAGTAACACTAGCAAACAAAGCAGTATCAACAAGTGGTACAACTGCATATTTTGATGCTGACGACCCAACATGGACAAGTGCATCATTCACTGCTAGAGGTGCATTGATATACAATAGTTCTGCAAGTGATAAGGCAATAGCAATATTAAATTTTGGTGGTGATTTCACTGTTTCTTCTGGTACATTTAGGATTGTTTTCCCAGCTGCGGGTGCAAATGCTATCATAACTATAGCTTAAAGGAGTAAGTAAATGGCTAGTACCTACGTCAATAATCTTAGATTAAACGAAATGGGCACTGGTGATGCCAGTGGAACATGGGGAGATACAACAAATACCAACTTAGAACTTATTGGTGAGGCTCTTGGATTTGGCACAGAAGCTATAACAACAAATGCTGATACTCATACCACAACAGTTGCAGATGGTGCTTCTGATGCAGGTAGAGCCATGTATCTTAAATATACTGGAACACTAGACAGTGCTTGTACAATTACAATAGCACCTAATACTATGAAACGTATGCAATTTATAGAAAATGCAACTAGTGGTTCTCAAAATATAATTATAAGTCAAGGTTCTGGTGCAAATATAACAATTCCTCCAGGAGATACTAAAGCAGTTTATTTAGATGGTGCAGGTAGTGGAGCCGCGGTTGTAGATGCTTTTGCTTCTTTGAATACAGTAGATTTAAAAGTACAAGATGACCTTACTGTTACAGACGATATGTCAGTAGGTGGTACTGCAACTTTATCTGGGTTAGCTTATCCAACTTCTGATGGTAGTGCTGGACAGTTCCTAAAAACAAATGGTAGTGCAGTATTAAGTTTTGAAACTGTTGATACAACAACTAAATTAGATGATATTGCACTTGGAGATGCCGCTAGTACATTAGCGACTTCAGCAGGAAACATAACTATTGATGCACAAGGAAACGATACTGATATTATATTTAAAGGTACAGATGGTGCATCAGATACAACATTTCTTACAATAGATGGAAGTGAAGCAGGGTTAGCAACATTTAATGCAGGTGCAGTTTTTGGTGGTTCTGTTTTGCCTAGTTCAGATGATGCTATAGATTTAGGTTCTGCTTCTAAGCAATGGCGAGATATATATACTGGCGATATAAATTTAAATAACACTAAAACAAGAGACAACGAAGTAGATGGAACAAGAGGGTCTTGGACTATACAAGAGGGAGATGATAATTTATTTATCTTAAACAGACTTAATGGTAAAAAATATAAATTTAAGCTAGAGGAGATGATATAATGGCGGCTATGTATGTAGGAGGGGTACAAGTAACTGGTACTCAAACTTTAGATGCAACAAAATTAACTGGAAACCTTCCTGCTATAAGTGGTGCAAGTTTAACGTCTTTAACGCCTGCAAATATAGCGAGTGGCACTTTACCAGCTTTAAATGGTTCTAACTTAACAAGTTTACCTTCGCCATCAACAATACCTACTTTGTCTACTAATACTGTTTCAAGTTTTGGATTTTTACAAACAAGTACTACTACTAATCAAAATAGTACTATAGTTCCAGGCAATTATGGAAATAATAATAATCACTATAGAGGGCATTGGAGCAGTACTTCTGTCAATTATGGAAGTTATCCTAGTGGCACTTGGAGAGCTTTTGGTACTGCTACTGCTGGTAATGCAACACTGTTTCAAAGAATTTCGTAGTGTCTTATAATGGCAAAGTATGAAGTTATAGATAATTATTTACCTATTGATGTTTTTGAAACTATGGTAAATGCTATTGATAATGATGACCAAAATTTTCCTTGGTTTTATAATAGATTTGTAGATGATGATGCAGAAGGTGAAATGAATGACCATTTTTATTTCGTACATTTATTTTTATTAGACAGTGTTGTAACTTCACACTTTTATAGTAGTATACTACCACTAATTCACAAAATTATGCCTAAAGCGTTAATACGAATTAAGGCAAATGGTTATCCAAAAAATGGAAATAAAATAATAAAACATAGACCACATATCGACCACGATTTTGAACATAAGGGAGCTATTTTTTATTTAAATACTAATAATGGTAAAACAATTTTAGAAGACGGAACAGAAATAGATAGTGTCGCAAATAGAATGTTACTTTTTGACTCTAGTAAATCTCATACTAGTACAAATTGTACAGACGCTAAAATGCGTTTCAATATAAACATAAATTATTTTTAAGTAGTTATGGGTATGGATTTATTCTCTAAATACATAAGAGACACAGAAAATGTCGAATTAGCAAAAGAGTTATATCCAGTTTGTAAACAAATTTTAGAAGAAACAAGCGAAGACAGAAGATATTTATATGGTAAAACCACATGGTTTCAACCACATATAATGAATAAGTACACATCTAAATTTAATAATTTTTTTAAATATGTAGATAATGAAGTTAATGAGTTTTTAAAGCATCAATGTATTGATGTTACTAATGCTAAAATAAACATGAATGAGTTTTGGCTATCAGAAATGTATGAAGGTGGCTCTCATTCTAGTCATGTTCATAGTCCACATAATCAACTTAGTGGTAATTTTTATGTTTATTCAGAACCAAATAGTAGTAATATAGTTTTTAACAGAGGAGTTTATAATGATGTTTGGTCTAATTTTAATAAAACAGATTTCACAAGATATAATTCTCCCGAATGGTGTTTTGTGCCAACTCAAGGAAAATTTTTACTTTGGGAGTCAGATTTGTTACATGAAGTAAAAACAAATGAAAGTAAAAGTAGAATGGCTTTAACATTTAATATTAAAATAACAGAAGAAGGAGAATAAAATGCCTATAACAATAGCCTCAACTGGAGATACTTTAATTGGTGCAAAAAACCCTAGATGGGGCAATAAAGAACAAACAGTTGTAGAGATTGATGCAAAATGGTCTCACTATGAAGGACTTGGAATGACCGAAAATGATGGTTATTATATGTTTTTGGCTGAGCCAAATGATCCAGAAGATCATGGTAGAGAAATTCTTGCACAAGCAAAAAAAGGAACATATGGAACTGTAGCGGATTTTGACCCTGAAAGGGAGTAAAATGACTGTCTTAAAAACTTTACCTAAACTTCAACTACAAAACAGTTTCATTGGTAGTTACACAGATGGAGCATCTAAAGAATATTGTGATAAAGTTATAAATGCTTTTAATTCTTTTGAAGGGCAAGGTAAAGCTGATGGAGATAATAATTTACCATCTTCTAATGACCCATCACAACTAAGATTTAGAAAAGACCATGTCTTGTATTTAGAAGACCAAGCACTTCCTATGGATGGCTATAGAATTGTTAATCCTACATTAATGCAAGAAACAAAAAATATTCTTTCAGAAAACTTACAAAAATACATAAAAGATTATCCCTCTTTAGGTATGCAAAACATAGAACTTTGTTCTATAAAGATACAAAAAACAGAACCAAAAGGTGGCTTTCATGTATGGCATTGTGAACATCAAACTGGTAATAATCACCCATTAAGAGTTTTAGCATGGACAATATATTTAAATGACATACCTGAAGGCGAAGGTGAAACAGAGTTTTTAGAATATGGTATAAGAATACCACCAAAAAAAGGTTCTGTTTGTTTTTTCCCTGCAAGTTTTACACATACTCATAGAGGTAATGCCGTTTATTCTTGTGATAAATATATTGCTACTGGTTGGTATGTTTTGAAACAACCTAGAAATACTGAAATACCAAAAGGTACAATAGGTTCTTTGATACGAGTACCACAAGGTACAATGGGTGCTTAGACGAGGCAAAATTAAAGTGGAGAGCCTTTTAAATAAATTATTGTAAAATAAGGAAGTTTTATGAAAAAAGGTTTAGAAAAAAATAGTAAATATAATAAATATGATATTAATAATGATGGTGTTGTAACAGATGAAGAATTGGCAATCGCCACATCTATTAAAGAAACAGAACAAGTTTTAAGAAAACAATTAGCACAATTAAGAATTGCAAGAGCAACATTAATAGCAATGGGTTTATTTACTGTAGCTATGTTTTTTGTTGATATAGAAAGATTAAAGGCATTATCTGATATAAGTAATCTATTTTATATTTCTGGTGCAGGAATTGTAGGTGCATATATGGGTGCTTCTGCTTTTATGAGTAAAAAATGATGTTCAAGGCATTAGTAACTATATGTGTAATAGGTTTGCCAAATAATTGTCAAATTTTAGAAGACCAAGCTGGCCCGTATGAAACAGAATTTGCTTGTAAACAAAGAGCATTAGAAATAAGCAGACAAGTTCACATATATTACCCACTATGGAAACCAACAAAATACAAATGTCAACAATTGCCTGAAGGTAGATTAAAATGGAAAATATGATATTAGATGCTTGGAATGATCTTAGTTATATAGAAGGAGTATTATTTACTATGTGGATATTTATTCTATACTATGGCAAAGTATGGATAGATAGTAAGTTTAGACGAAAGGAATGCACATGCTCACGGCGTTAATTGGACCCGTATCTAATCTTCTTGGTAAGTTTATAGAAGATAAGGACATGAAGAACAAGTTGGCACATGAGGTGGCAACAATGGCTGAAACACATGCTCAGGAACTGGCAAAAGGGCAGTTAGCTATAAATCAAACTGAAGCCAAGCATAGATCAATCTTTGTAGCTGGCTGGCGACCCTTTATTGGCTGGACATGTGGCATTGCTTTATGTTGGCATTTTGTATTAGCACCAGTAACTATATTTATATGTGCATATCTAGCAGTAGAAATACCAGAATTGCCAAGTTTCGATATGGGTTCACTTATGACTGTTTTGATGGGGATGCTGGGACTGGGCGGGCTCCGCAGTTTTGAGAAGTATAAAGGTTTAACAAAATGATGTGGTTTTGGTTGAGTTTAGCTAAATTTTTTAATAAGATTGGTAATTATTTCTACCATCGTCATGTAAGTTGTTTGAGAAAAAGACAAGGAAGATAGATGAACATTGATACATTAAAAAATGAATTGATTGCTGACGAAGGAGTAAAGTACGAAATATACTTAGATCATCTAGGATATAAGACGTTTGGTATTGGTCACTTATGCAGAGCAAAAGACCCAGAAAATGATATGGAAGTTGGTACTGCAGTGTCAAAAGAAAGAGTTGATGAGTGTTTTGCAGAAGATATTGAAAAAGTTATAGATGATTGCACAATACTTTATGATGATTTTTATGTTCTACCAGAAGAAGC
>Ga0098045_1000687_pt1 | contig 12803 bp, 12 predicted proteins | sample 11_taG_FD_77071 | JGI IMG/M metagenome (GOLD analysis project Ga0098045, IMG submission 77071) | Marine viral communities from the Subarctic Pacific Ocean - 11_ETSP_OMZ_AT15265 metaG | ecosystem: Environmental > Aquatic > Marine > Oceanic | place: Pacific Ocean | collected 2015-01-16 | reverse complement strand
ATTGTTTCTTCTTCTGACATGATTAGTAAATTTGATATTGATTATTTATGTTAGCTTCAATCGCAGGTCTGTTAAGAGACTGGTCTGAATTGTATGCAATAACTTCTTGTATAAAACCATTTAATGCTCTACCAGCTTGAACTGTTCCTCCTCTAGCTCCTATAATAAAATTAGAGCCAGCTTCAAAATCGTAAGCATCAGTACCATTTGAGTATCCATTTTGGTTAGCATTTTGATTTAGTGTATTATCATTATTGTTATTGTAATTAAATGATACTAAAACATTACTACCACGAATAGCAGATATTCTGTCAACTGTAGTATTTGTTGCACTACTTCCGTTACTTAATGCAAACACATCTGTTGAGGTATAATAGTAAATAGATTGTCCTATCTTATTACCACCACTATCGTTATCAGCACTACCAGCTATATAGCCACTAGCTCCATCTGTAACATTACATACTGTATATATACTTTGTGAGCCAGTTTCGTTGGCAGTTAATACTTGTGAACCAGTTGCTAGAGATGTTGTACTTCCATTGAACTTTATCCCACTAGGATACAAGCCACCATTTGCTATAAGCTGTGGTTGTTTGTTATCTTGTATTTGTACTGCATTCTTATTATTACCACTTTGGTCATACCAAGTTTCTACAAAACCATTACGAGCTATACGAGATACTTTGAAGTCAGATATTGTAACAGTACCACCACCAGTATTACCTTCAGAAAATACTATATTATCTCCACTTGAATAGTTAGATTGGTCGTAAGTTAATTCAAAGGAGTTAAACCCATTTTGCACTACTCCAATAAGACTAGATGAAGCAGAACCTCCATTAACAGAATCTCTTAATCTAATTTGAGGACTTTCATCAGGAATATCTACACCAGTTGCATTGAATGAAACAAACACTGAATCATTAAGTGCTAATGTTTCTTTAAGTGTAACTCCAACAAATGATGTGCCTGAACTATTTTGATAACTAAACCCATCTGTGCTAGTTGAAACGAAATCACCTTCTACCCCAGTAGCTTGCCACCCAGTTTGAGTTAACTCATTCGCATCATTGTACAAACCATAATAGTTATTGATGTTGGACTCAATCTTGAAGCGATTGTTTGATTGGTCTGAAGTGTAAAGTATTAGTTCTTTCATAGAGCCATTCATAAATCTATCGCCAGACTCTAAATTACCTATTGTTAATTTATCTGAACTAGCTGAATTAGAGCCAGCACTTCCACTAGAAACTTCTACAGCATTTATAAATCCCTTACTTGTTCCTCCACTAATAAATAAAGAAGTAAATAATGTATCTTTTAATGTAGGTGCCGTTCCTCCACTTAATGCAGTTCCCCCATTTACAACATAGGCTAACGATGGGTTTCCGAATAAAACATTTGGTTTTGTGTCACCAACCGAATATAATGATTTACCATCAGTTCCATCTAAATTTGCTACCACAAATCCATTAATAGTAGAGCCAGTAATATTAGCACCAGTTTCAAGTTCGTCATTACTTCCATCAAAGTCTATACCATCAGCAAGCAATGCTCCACTCTCTGCAATCTTTGGTTGGTTAGCAGCAGTCGCTTGAACTGCATTGTTTGACCCAGCTTGGTCGTACCAAGTGTGGACAAATGCACCACTGTTAGTTGCTGTTACTACTATATCTTTAAAATACATAGTATCTTGAGTGGTAGTTCCGTATAAACTATCTGAACCAGTATTAGCTGATGATACTCTTAAATTTAAGTCAACTGGAGTGCTAACGAACTCTGGGCTTCCAGCGGTAAGCGTAAGGGTTGCTGTTTGCCAAGAACCAGAAGTTATTTGAACGTAATCAGATAAAGATGTTTTATTAGCAAAAGCACTGCCAAAATTTAAATAATAATTATTATATGCAGTTGGTGCATAATATTTTAAGGTAACAGTATATGAACCAGCATTTGAAATAGGCACATTTTGATTTTTAAATGAGTGCCTACCACCATTTAGTACATACTTTAAAACATCGTTTTCTCCCTCAAAGGATGCTTCTCTGCTGATTACGCCAAATGAACCTATTTCATAACCATCTACTCCACTGCTAAAATCGGATGTTTCAATATTTATGTCTTCTGTCAGAAAACCCCCAAGTGTAGTAGCAGTTGTGGTTCCTAAATCTGCATCTGGGCTTGGTGTCAACTCAGTTCCACCATCTGTAATAGGAGAACTTGCACTTACCTTACCATCTGAATCAAAGGCTACATCTACCTCAATATCATCTGAGCTTCTACGAATACGAACTGCATCACCGCTGTAATCAGCTTTTACCTTACGAAGACTATAAGCAGCTGCGGCTGTTGCTACATCTGCTGGTAGCGTAGTCTCTTGTTTACCATTTGCCCAATCTTCAATCGAGTTTACATCTTTAGCTTGGAAAACTTTTTCTAAGTTATCACCACTTCGTCTTACATTTACAACATCAGTGTCACCTTGTTTTGTATTGAGGTCACGCAATGAGTAAGCAGCTGCGGCATCACCTACAAGTTTACCCAGGAGTGGTCTTGAGTTACCCACTGGGTCGGAGTCAATAACAGGGGCAGTTCGGTCAACTGTAAAAGCTGAACCATTAACTGTTAATTGTGTTACATCTGCCTTCTTATCACGATTGATAACGAAGTCTTGTCCGTTTACTTGTAGAGTTCTATCAGCCATTAGCTATAAGAAACATTAGCACCTGTACCTTTAGTTCCAACATTTACAGATGGTCGTCTGATTGTTAATGAAGAAACACCTGTTTTAGTTCCTCGTTTAGCTCGGCTTGTAGCTGCTTTATTTTTAACAGCTTTAGCCATAGTAGTAGGAGGAGGAGGAGGTGCAGGGGGTTCTTTTGGTTCAGGAATATCAGGAGTTGAACACATAGTTATTCTTTCGTTAGTATATTTTCGTTTTGAATATTGAATTGATGGGTAAGAAAATTTATGACCGAGCGTTGACCATTATGAAAATCCATATCTCTTAATGATGTACTCGTATCAAAATCTTTTTGAGGGAAGTTTTCTGCCAACTCTTTGAGTAGTTGAGTAGGGACTGTTGGGAATGGATTGTCCATAATTACCACTTATCTTGTTGGGATACTTCACATTCCCTCTTCCTTATATCATCCAACGACTTAGGTAACTTACCCTCTTGTATCCATTGGTCTGTTTGGATTAGACACATGGCGTTCCAAATGATAGCACCTGCATGGTCTTCTGTTTTATCGTCTTCCATGAACTGCCATAGGTGTCGATAGAGACTATCAATGTATCGGCTAAGAGGAATACCTTTCTGCCAATTATCACGACCATATTTTGTTGCACCATCTTCAAATCGTTTTGATGCAGCACGAAGGGCAGCTATCGGTAACAATGAGGGCATACCTTTACCCTCCATTGCATCTCTAACTGCACCTGTATCAAACAATGAGCGTTCCCCACTGTCAGGTAATGTTACTTTCTTGGTTTCCTTGGTGTCCATAATTTTATCTTCTTTGTTTCTAGGTTATAATCTTTGTTGCGAAGGATGTATGCTAGTCTTGCAGTTAGCAGTGCATCTTCTTCTGTAAGGTCTTGCTTCTTGTATTGTTCGACAACTGTATTCCAGTTAGCTCCATACTTATCGAGTATCTTGTGGGCAGTCTTGATACCTACACCCTTGAGACCTTTGTATCCATCTACTGCGTCACCAGTAAGTGTCTGAACAAGATGGAACTTGTTAGCATCACGAACACTTGTCGTAGTAACTTTATCTTTTAGATGGTTATACCAAGTGATAGGTAGTGTACCGAAGTCTTTGTCACCACTGACTGCTATAGTTTCCTTTGGATTTCTAGTACATAACACACCGATGAGGTCATCAGCTTCTAGGTTATCTACTATCAAACCATTGTGGTAGTCATACATATAGTCAGTTAAGTCACTGATACCCAAGGGCTTACGCTTACCTGAACGATTAGCTTTGTAGTCCTGGTACAAGTCTCGTCTGAAGTTTTGTTTACCACTGATACAAGTTATGTATTCCTTTGCATCTAGCTTACTAACAATACCTTCAACAAGTTCATCTATCTTGGCTCTCGCTTCTGATTCCGATGAATGGAGTGTCCATATATTGTCATCCCATTTAGTCTCCACCTCTGATGAAAACGCTGCACGATATATAATCATATCGCCATCTATAATAATTGTTTTATCACTCATATATCCTTTCTGAAATTTTCTAGTTTCTGCATACGATTAAGTATCGTCTTGCGTTCTTTAAGTAATTGGGTACGCATATCGTCATTGCGTTGAAGAGATTGTTTACATTCTCTGAGTTTGTCTTTGATGCCCATGATGATGGCTTCTTTGACTAAGTGGTCGTGCGGCATTAGTGTGTCTCCTTCCAGTTATTTCCTATTTGATATTCGCCATCGAGGGGGCAGTTGAACTTTAATGTTTCTCCTGCTTTCTTGATGGACTCCACAAAGGTAGCACCTAGCACCTCTGCATCTTCTGCGTTACAACTAAACTGAACCTCATCATGTACATTGGCATGAAGTGTATATTCTTTAGTTGCACGATAAACGAAATCAACGAGTGCTTGTTTCATTATGACTGCACCTGCTGATTGTAATAATAAGTTGAGTGCTGAATGAGGAGAACGACAAGGTAGTCTACGACCATCAAGTCCGTTTAGTGAACCTGCTGATGTAACCTTTGCTTCTACTGCACTAACTAACTTACTGTATGCAGGTAGGTTCTTCTTGAAGTTACCCTTCAGACGCTTACCATCTTTGGAAGTGCCACCTACAATAGAACCAATCTTTGCATCACCTGCACCATACAAGGTGGCATAGATAAATGTCTTAGCTTGGTCACGAGTTTCTAATCCTGCTGCTTTCTGATTAGCAGTATGAATGTCGCCCTCAAGGATAGTCTTAGCATACTCTCCATTGTCCCAGGGGTATAGGTAGTGTGCTAGGCATCGTAGTTCTAAACCACTAGCATCACACCCAACTAATACTTTACCTTCAGGGGCAGTGAATAGTTCTCTACACTCTCCACCATAGGGGCTACGAACAGAAGGTACTTGTGCAACATTAGGATTTTGATGAGTACATCTACCACTAACTGCACCATTGGTATTTACACCTCCATGTATCTTTCCATTCCTAGTAAGTTTAATCCACGCTTGGTTTCCTTCAAGGAGTTGCCCAAGTCTTTTAGATATAGTTAAGAACTGTAACAACTTGAGTGAAGCATCAGTATTGATTTCTTTCAGCACACCCTCATTGATTGCAGGTCGTTTACCTTCGTAAGCTGCAGGCTTCCAACCTTGTGACATAAGTCGCTCACATATTTGGTCACGACTATTAGGATTGAATGGTATAGATTTAGTTTTGTAGTCACCCTTGAAACATTCACTAGGTTTGTAACCACTCTCGACCATTGCTTTCTTTGTAGGGAACTTGTCCCCATTAGCATTGACCCACCATTGTGATTTAGTTTGTTCTTCGTTAGGAGGAAATACTTTCTGTAAGTCTGTCTCTATCTCACAACGCTCTAGCATTAGTTGTTCCATTAGGTCAGTAGCTTTAGCCCCATCAAATGGAAAACCATTATACTCTTGCTTACGCATTTGCATTGCAAACTGATGCTCAAGTTTAACCATGTGTTCTGATGGTTGCTTACTCATCAACCAGTTGTAGAGTGCTAAGGTTACACGAACATCTTGCTCACAATAATCTTGCATCTCTTGAGACCACTGCGACCAATCAGAAGTTTCACCATAGTCATCTTTGAGTACATTGATACGCTTGCCCCACGCTTTGAGTGAGTGAGAACCAATCAATGTTTTATCGAAGCCTTCTCGTTTGAAGTCATCGTTACGCACATCAGGGTTAATACATCTAGCTAGTGTAAGTGTATCAATTAGATTAGGATGCTTGAAGCCATACAACTTCCGTAGGGCAGGGACATCAAAGCCAATGATGTTATGTCCTACTATTGTTTCTGCTTCAGCTAACTTATCAAGTCCATATCCAATGTCATCGTTGAGTGAGTTGTAACTTGTCATCTCCCCATCGGCAACATCCAATATAGACAAACAATGGACAGTCTCTAAATCACTTAGAGTTGCCCAATCGGTAATGTTGTTTGTTTCAATATCGAATATTAGTGTGTTCATTTTAATTCTGTTAATCGTTCTAGTGGTAAAAGGATTCCCTTACTGGAGTTCTTATCTCCACCTCGTTTATCCATTGTGCTTCCTTTCATCGGTTCAATCATCTCCTTGAGTTTCTCCGTTGAAATAAAGATAAAAAGGTTTTCAAAAGCGAAGCACCAATAGTCTGCTTCGGAGCGAGATATTCCTGATGGCTTGCCCCTGGATTCATACTCGATATATAAATTGCCAGTAGTCTTCGCTTTAAGGTCTCGTTTGACTTCAATCTTTTTGTCTTGTAAAAGTTCTGCGACTTGCTTCTCAGCAACCTGCCCAACCTTGAGGTCATATTTAAAGTTTGAACAATATTCCATATTTTAAAAATAATTTTCACTTGTATCTCCCTCGGTTAATTTTTCTTCTGTTAGTCTTCCTGACTCAGGTCGCCATCTCAGATTACAAGCCACACCAGTATCGCCACTAAATCTATTCTTTAGGACTCTTACTGAGGTAAGGTGCTTATGCTCTTCGTCTTGTTGGTTTCGTTCTAAACCAATAACCATATCACTAAGTTGTGCTATGCCAGCAGACCCACGCAGTTGGGCTACGGATGTGGTTGCTCCGTCTTCGTGTCCTCTACCTTCAGGTCTCTTGAGGTGGCTGACAAGTATCACACCTATCTTACACTCCTCAACTAAAGCACGAAGTTTAGTCATTAGATTGTCAATCATCCTACGCTCATCACCTTCAGTGCTACCTGAGATAACGATTGAGATGTGGTCAAGTACGATGTACTCAACATCCAATGACTTAGCCATATATCTTATGTGACCAACGAGCTTGTCTCCTTCGAGAGAACCCCAATGGTCATACAAGAAAAATCTACCATTACCCACAGTAGCTTCGTATGCTGCTTTGTATTCTTCATTCGCATCGAAGTTATCTAGGTGTAATAGTTTGTTAAGATGTAAACCGATAATACCATTACCAGTTCGTTCAACACTTTCTTCAAGTGCGATGTATCCCATCTTCTTATCAGTAGTAGTAAGTATATTATAGGCAACCTCTTTACATATCTGAGACTTACCGATACCACTACCTGCACAGAAAGTTATTATCTCTCCTGTGCGAATACCTCTTGTTACTTTGTTCAAACCTTCAAACGGATATGGTATAGACTCAAAGTTCTTGGGCGATGTAAGTCTTTCATATAAGTCATCACCACTAACGATTGCATCTAGTCCCCATACCTTGGCATTCCATATTGCCTTGAGGATTTCTTTTGGTTGTTCAGCTAACAGTAGTTCGTTAGCATCTTTCATTGGTAGGTTTGCTATCTTACATTTACCTGCAGGAATGATGTGGGCTACATCTTCCATGCCTTGCTTGCCTGCCTCATCAGAGTCAAACATAAGTACAATCTCTTCAAACTTATTCAACCATTCTAGTTGTCGTTTGAATAATGACTTAGCACTTTGGACTCCTGAACTTAAAGAGACCACTTCCCAAGTATTGTTTTGAACCTGACTAACAGTAAGACAATCTATCTCACCTTCGGTAATAACTAATCGTTTACCACCATTGGGGAATAGGTGTTGACCGAAGAAGTGAGTAGGAGAACCATTACACTTGAATGTCTTATCAGCGTAACGATATTTTTGGGCAACAAGTTTTTTGTTTAAGTCATAATAGTTGGCGACATGGACTGTCTGTCCGTTGACTTCTCCTATTTTATAGTTGTATTTCTTGCAGGTTTCTTCATGAATACCCCTCTTGGGAAGTGGCATTATTTTACCCTTTATGAAATTGTTATTTATCTCCTCAACAGTGGGTTCATCTGTTGAAGTGAAGTCACCACACGAATAACATTTAGTTGTTCCGTTGGTGTTGATTGTAAGTGCATCACTGCTGCCACAATCAGGGCAAGGTTGGTGTGTTTTTAGTGGTATTAATTCAGCCATGTGTTTGGTATTTCCTGGTGACACCAAAGGAATCCATTAGTGTCGCACCATTTTGCGTATGTTGTTTTGCTCTTTCTACTAAGTGTGTTGAAAGCGTTTTGGAAGACGAACCTGATGTCCAAGTTAGGATGACACTTCTTAACAAGTTTATGTTTTGTCCTATCGCTAGGTGTAAAGTATCCTTTGACTTCAAGTATAACTCCATTAGGTAAAATAAAATCAGGTTTGTAGTGACTTGTTCGGTAATATTCCAATCTTAAACTTTCGTAGAAGAAAGCTACCTTTGCATCTTTCAATACATCGGCAACTTCCTCCTCGAAAGATGAACGATAGGGAGAATTAGAACGGAGCTTGTTCTGTCTGCGTCTCATTAGTCTCCGTAAAGGTTTCGTTGAAGGACTCTCCTTTGTATCCACCTTCACTCTTACCGAAACCATAGTTGTCGGAGCTACCTCCACCATACTCAACTAAGTCAATCACTTGGACTGCCTTTAGTCGTAGGGTGTAGCCGAAACCTTGACTAGGTATGAACCAAAAATTTGGCTCGACTGCTAGTTTAAGTTCTGAACCACTACCTATCTTTGGGGTAGAGATTTTATTTCCGTCACTATCGAAACAAGCAACAGTGAACTCGATGAGTCCTTTTGTTTTTGTTTGTCTTTGAGCAACTTGCTTTGCGTAAATCTCAAAGTCACCATCAGGAGTAATCCTCACTGGTTTGTTAGGTGATTGTTTGAGTTTCTTATCGTGAGCTTTACACTCAGCATCGTAAGCTACTTTGTATAATTTATCGATGCCTAATTCAAAAGCTCTGAAGTCGTCTTCACTCACATGAAGTTTACATGAGTATAATCCATCTTCATTGAACTTGGTATCAGGTGTATCGATACGAGGGTAAACTGCTTTACCCTGAGGTGTTGTTATTGTATTTGCCATATTATTTGCGTTTCCTTTCTATTGATTAGAGTTATTTGCATTAGCTAAAAAAGTATTCGCTATCTTTGATTTGTGTTAGGTCTGCGTTCCCATACTCAGGAGGGTCAGGGAAGGTGATGTCAGGGTTGTGTTGTTCTAATTGATGTTTCCAATCTTGAAGGAGGTCAACACTAAACATCTCAAAAAACACATCTCTTATCACTCGGCTCATAGCATCACAGTTTGTTGAGTGAGTTCCGTATGAGTCATGCACCATACTGAAGTCAAAGATACCTTCTTGTTGGTTACTCAAGATGACTGTCTTGTGTAGTGCTGAAGCATCTAACGAGTGGACAAAGTTGGGGCTTACACCATTAGATTGTTTACGAGATGAGATAGCATCCTTTGCATCATAGAAAGTTACATGAGTTGCAGTACCACCAATCCAAGTGCTAATCTTTTTCTCGTGCATCTTGTGATACTCTTGGTGTACTGGGAAACCACTCGGAGTAATCCATTTAATAGGTTGTTGTTGTTCTGATACTAACTTAGAACATTCTTGAAACCACTGCATACACTTCTTAGGTCTATCCAAGACTGACTCAATACCATTCCATACAAGTGTAGATAAATAATGAACTGCTCTATATCTTATGTTCTCATCAAAGCGTGGTTTCTTTTTATCTTTGTGTATTGTGTCCTCATACCAATCATTGATGTAGGCACGATTAGAATATGGAGTAAGACCATAACTATAACACATCACTGGTCTCTTGGTTGTCTTTCGGTCTAACCCAAAGTCTAACCACTGCTTACTAAACTCAACACCTTGTTGGGCATCTATCTGTAATTGCTCAAGAACTTTATCTGATACAACTCGGTAGATGTCGGCAGGTGTATCGGTAGGGAGAACATTAGTTGCAGCCATACCATACTCATCACGAGTGAGCATAGAAAGTATTTGTAATCCATTGTTGGTAGCATCCATGTTCACTGGTAAGAAGCTGTCTATCTTCTTGTTTACCATGTAGTTACGCCATTCAAAGCACCAAGCAAGGAACTGCCAGGGGCTATCAGCTTCTGTCCAAAGTAAATGTTCGGTTGGGTTTTGTGCTATGTCTATTGCTATCTTTGCAAAGTCATAAGCCCACTTAACTCTTTCGTCTAGTGATACCTTGTCATTACCAAAGGTGTTCGCTCCATGTATAGCTAACCATCTCGCATCATTATCATTCTTAATCTTGACTGAACGATAGAACTGAAGCAGCCCTCGTGACATATCAGTTCCCTGAACACCAAGAAAGGCAGGGACATTGTAAACCCTACCTCTAAAGTCGCAGTTACTTGGATAGAAGAAACGATTACCTTTTAGTTTCTCTGCTACATACAAAGTCTTTGATGTCAACAATCGTTTACTTCTTGTGGATAGGTTGCGACCATAGATACCTGCGGCTATCCGTCTCCATATAGTATTACTCTCTTCGTTTGTATGAAAGTCATTAGGTATATCAGGTAGCTCTTCATCTTCACGATTAGGTAGCTCACCCACCTGGACATTGTTAGTCCAAGCCCAATCCATAACCTTGTAAACATTATCGTTCACTGCCCAAGGTGTATTCTGAATTAGATTACACGCTTCCATTGGCTCATCAATCTTCCCTTTGATTGAACGAATGTAGTCCATGTTAGTAGACTTGATGAAAGGTAGTTTGGGGAGGTAAGTATCGGAGGAGCTATACCCACCTTCCCAAACGCTCTGCCAAGGTGTTGGGAGTTCCACACTTGGTAGCCAAAATGGTTCGAGGAGTTCTCGGTCTGTATTATAATCCTCAATCCATTGTAATGTTTCTTTGGTTGCAGTTACATATCTAGTCGGTGACTTCTTCTTCCTCTTTCCATCATGGACATAGATATATTCTATCAACCCTGTACTTACTCGCAGTATCTCTACTAAATTTAATCCACATGATAGTCGGTCTCGTTGTCTCCAACCTTCCCATTCAGGCATCAATCCCTTTTCGGTTTCGTGAAGCATTGACCTACGGATATGTCTTCGTACATTACCAAGACCACCACGCTTACTCTTAGCTCCTTTGATGATACCTTCACCCTTTGTGTTGTTCTTAACCAAGAATGCACATCTGATTTCATCCTCGACTCTTGCACCTACAAAAGCAGCAACACTGCTCATTGGTTTACGAAGTGTGATACTATCAATTACTGCTTTGATAGTTATGAATGCAATCACTGGGGCTTTGTTCTCAACTATATCAATTTGCCATCTAGCTTTCGTCTTTGGTTTCTTCCAAGTCTTGAATGAATCCTCGATAGCTTTAGTCAAAGTTGGTAATGCACCTCGCATCAAACGCTGACCATATTTAGTTTCTCCTTCGACCTCTCTTGCCTTGGCACTTTCGATTTTATTGCGATAGCGACCTTTGCCTATTTCCGACATATCGGCATTGAGTTTTTCTTGATTTAGCATAGTGGTATTGTCACCAAATTCGTGACTTGAACAATCAGTTTACTTGGATGAAATAAATATTTGGTGTAGGGTAAGGGTTTGAATCTATTGAGAAAAAAGGGGCTGAATAATTTATATGAATTTTAAGTCCAGTGCGTCTACCGATTCCGCCACGCTCGCATCATGTTATTTAATAATAAATACAATGAGTTAGGTGTGTTTACAGAACAACTCACTGGTGACAATATTAGTGGCATTTTGTCACCGATTTGCCACCACTTTGTCACCGACTTTTGAATGTTCTGTTTACGACACATCTGTATCATTGCCTTTATCAATTAAAACTCTATCACTGAGTCGGTTGATTTTCTTTTTCAACCCCTCGATGTCTTTATTAAGTGTTTCGTTTTGTTTAGTCAAGGCATCACAAGCCTTGGTCATTGCATTTAATCCTCGCACCAAAATCTTTTCAGTTTCAGGTGCGTAGACTGTGTTATTTTTTTCTGCCATATTTTGATTTAGGTTTGGTTTTTGAAACCTGTTTGGTTATTAGTTTAATTGTTCTCATAAAGTGGTTACTCTGATTTAATTAAGTGCTTTTCGAGCGTCAAGTAAATTCGCAGGAATAAGTTTCGCATAAATCATAGTCGTCTGAATGTTCTTGTGACCCATCCACTTTTGCACAATCGTGATGTCAACACCTCGTTGCACCAACCTTGATGCACAAGTGTGACGAGTAAGATAGAACACAAATTCTTTTTCGGTGTTACCAAGCACACCTCGTACCCAATCCCATTGCTTTCTTATCTCTGCTTTTGTAAAACAAGAAAAAGGTCTGTCAATCTCACACCCATCACATTGTTCGCATAACCTTTTGAATGCTGAAACTGCTCGGTCAGTTAGTGGTAAAGTCCTGGGTAGTGTAGTGCCTGCAACATCTTTAACTATCTTAACATCAACAACCCACCCCAAAGCATCATCTTTACGAATGTTTCTTGTTCGTAGGTTACGAGATTCACTCGGTCGCAGCCCAGTATCAATAGACCACACAAAGAAATCCCTAAAGTCCTCTGTTTGTATTGCTTCAATAACAGTTGATTCTTCGTCTTCACTTAGAAATCTTAGGCGAGCGTTGTTGCTTACCTTTGGTCTCTCAATCTTTGGTTTAACTTTGATGTATCCTCTGTCGTGGGCAAACCTTATGCACTTACTGAGTGTTGATAGTTTACTGTTGATTGTTGAGGGGCTATTGCCTTTGGCTTGTAGGTGCATGATTAAATCATCTACCTTT
>Ga0098045_1000684_pt1 | contig 12855 bp, 10 predicted proteins | sample 11_taG_FD_77071 | JGI IMG/M metagenome (GOLD analysis project Ga0098045, IMG submission 77071) | Marine viral communities from the Subarctic Pacific Ocean - 11_ETSP_OMZ_AT15265 metaG | ecosystem: Environmental > Aquatic > Marine > Oceanic | place: Pacific Ocean | collected 2015-01-16 | reverse complement strand
TATGGTGGTGGATTTGATGGTCGAACTTCATTTTACTTGAGTCCAGGTGGAACATCACAATCACATGGTGTACTAATTTATTCGGATGCTGGTGGTACTAATAGTTATAGTTTAACTGGAGGGGGTCACGGTGGAAATGATGGTAATTGGCATATGTTTGGACATTCTAATACTGGTGGTGATGGAAATCAAACTACAAAATTATATATAGATGGTGTTTTAAAACAAACTGGTACAAGTAATAGTTCTTACGATACACCCGATGGTACTGGTCTATTGGTTTGGGGTAGTTGGTCTAGAAGTTATGGTAATTTTAATGGTAGAAGTAATTGTTTTATGTACTATGAAAGAGCTTTATCAGCTGATGAGATGTTAAGAATTTATAACGGAATGAAAAAAAGGTTTGGGTAATGGAAGATTTAATATGTGAAATTTGTGATTTACCATCATTGATTGATGGTGTATGTTCAAACGTTGAATGTGATAAGTAAAAATAAAATACGTTTAATATCTAAAATAGATATTTATATAAAATAATGTATAACCTGGACAATGAAAGGTAATAGATATGGCAAATGAATTTAAAGTAAGAAAAGGACTCATAGTAGAAGGCTCGGGTTCGGCAGTATTAGATATACAAGGTTCACAAGGACAATTGTTCTCTGTAACAGATGATTTAACTGGGGATATATTCTCAGTATCAGATATATCAGGTGTACCAATACTTAATGTAAATGCAGATGGTACAACTACCATCGATGGTACTCTTACACTAACAAACGATGCAGTTTTAGATAGTACATCCGATACCTCAATAAAGTTTTTAACAAGAGATTCTAATGGAGTTGTTAAATATCACACATTAGGTTCAAACGCATTTAATTCAACCTCATTTGCTACAGGTGATAATTTTGATTCAGATGGAACATTCGCATCTTTAAGAGCACAAGCAACTACAAAAGGTGATGTTGGATTAGGTAATGTTCCAAATTCAGACCACACAGCACAAGGTTACGCAACAGGCGACGATTTCGATGCTGATGGAACATTCGCATCTTTAAGAGCACAAGCAACTACAAAAGGTGATGTAGGTTTAGGTAATGTAACAAATGAGAGTAAATCAACTATGTTCACTTCACCAGAATTTACTGGAGCCGTTAGTGCATCCGCAGGTATTCGTTCTGAAGGAACTATTCGTGCAGCAGGTGCTGTGATGGGGATGGAATCAATCCTTTCAAGAGATGTAACAGTTGCAAGAAATCTTAACTTTGATAATATTCCTGTCAATAGTTCAGAAGCAACTTCATTAATGATTAATACTAGTGGAAGAGTTCTCACTAGAGAATTAGGTTCAAATGCATTTAATTCAACATCAATTCCTTCACTAAGTGGAAATGTAACAATCGGAGGCGACCTAACGGTAAATGGTAATCAAGTTATAACAGCAGGGACTAATGCAGATGTTAAGTTCTCTGTATGGACTGGTACTACATATGGAATTGGTATGACTAGTGGTGTTACATACGGACACTTAAACGATTACGCTATGACTTTCTGTATGAACAATGATTCAGATAGAGGTTTCTGGTGGGGTTACAATGGTCAAACTAAATCAGATGGAGCAATGTCGTTAACAACTGGTGGTAAGTTAAAGGTTAAATCCACTATTGAAACAGGGGATGTCATAACAGCTGTCGATACTATACTTGGAAGGGATTCTCAATTTCAGAGAGACATTGTGATGGTAACAAAACCTGATGATACTTCTTCATCTACCAAAGCATTAATATGGGAATCTAGTAGTGCACCTCTTAGAATCAGAACCTTACCAACAAATAACAACGAATTAACAAATGGTAGGGGATTCACAACTAATACTGGTACAGTAACTAATGTTCAAGCGGGAAACGGAATTTCAGTAGCTAATGGAACAACGACTCCAACAGTTACTGCAGCACCTGAAGCACGTACAAACACTACGGGTGATTTATTAGTTAATGTTAATGGAGTATCTAGGTCAAACTATTGGGAAATAGCTTCAGGTCTATATCTTCAAGCAAGAACAGATTCATCTGGTGGCCCAAGATTCAGAAGTGGTACGGGTACTTATTCGACACCATCTATATCTTTTAAATCTGATACAAATACAGGTTTTTGGGGTGGTACTGACGTAATAAATGCATCTTGTGGTGGTTCTCATAGATTTCAGCTTGCTGAATCGGGTCTTAAAGTTATATATGGTGCACTTGGTGTAAATGTAGCCCCATCATCAACAAATGGTAGAATTGATGCAAATAACGATATTGTTGCATACTCATCATCCGATAAAAGATGGAAAGAAAATATTAAACCAATCAAAAACGCATTAGATAAAGTATTAAAAATTGGTGGATACGAATTTGATTGGAAAGAACTTACAGAAGAAGAAAAGAAAACACAACATGGTAATGAAGGACATGATATTGGTGTAATAGCACAAGAGGTTGAAAAAGTTTTACCTGAAGTAGTAACTACAAGAGAAAATGGATTCAAAGGTGTTAAATACGATAAAATGGTAGCATTATTGATTGAAGGTATGAAAGAACAACAATCTCAGATTGAAGAACTTAAATCAGAAATGAAAAAACTTAAAGGGGAAATATAATGGCAGTTCCATCATCAGGCGCAATATCAATGTTAGGTATCAGAAGAGAACTTGGAAATAATAATTACAATGCTTCTAACAATTACACAAACATTTCTTTAGAAAGTATGAGTACGGGTGAAGTATCTACTCTCAATACGAACAACGCTTCAGCCGATAGACCTAATGGTTCATCACCACACTCTATATCTGAGTTTTATGCATATGACCACGATAAAATAGCTTCAGGTGGTGGTGGTAAGAAGCCCATTGGTTTCGAGTAATATTAAGTGATTCTTAAAGATTCCCATATTTATATAAAAGAATTAGGAGATTATAGATGGCAGTAAACATTCCAATATGGCCGGGTTCATCATCTTTCTCAGCTGGTAAAACACCTTTTGGGCATTATGATACCGATACAGAGTTTCAATCATCAGTTGATAAAACGGCTGGATGGTGTGCAAAACGATTAGGTTATCCTATAGTAGATATAGAACTACAGGATATAAACTTCTATGCTTGTTTTGAAGAAGCAACTACAGAGTACTCATCTCAAGTTAATCAATTTAACATTAGAGAAAATTTATTAAACATTAAAGGAAACTCCACATCTTCAAATTTATCTCAAACTCAAATGAATGCCAATTTAGGTGGATTAGTATCTTTAGCTAAAGATTATGGTAGTGAAGTGGGTAGTGGTGGTAATGTAACTTATTATACAGGTTCATTTACTGCTAAGCCAGGACAACAGATGTATGATTTAACAAACCCAACAATTACATCATTAGAAGAAGGTACTGCTGGAACAGATAAGTTTGAAATTAAAAGAATGTTACATAACGCACCACCTGCGATGGTTAGATACTTTGACCCATTCGTAGGAACTGGTTTAGGTTCACAACAAATGATGGATACATTTGGATGGGGTAACTACTCACCAGGTGTTTCATTTATGATGCAACCACTTTATGATGATTTGTTAAGATTACAGGCAATCGAATTTAACGATATGGTTCGTAAATCTCAATATGGGTTTGATATTCAAAACAATAGAATTAGAATATTCCCAATACCAAATAATGAGTATAAAATACATTTTCATTATGTATTAGAATCGGATAGAAATAATTCAGTAGTTTCTAATTCAGTTATATCTGATTACTCAAACGCTAAATATGATAGAATACCTTACAAAAGTATTAATCATGTTGGTAAGAGGTGGATTGAAAAATATACATTAGCATTGGCTAAAGAAATGTTAGGTGCAGTAAGAGCTAAGTTTAGTTCAGTACCAATCCCTAACTCAGAAATAACATTAGATGGTGCTGATTTAAGAAGTGAAGCATCTTCAGAAAAAGAAATCCTAATTTCAGAATTAAGAGAAAACTTAGAAGCTACTTCTAGAAAAGCATTATTACAAGCACAACAAGAAGAATCAGAAGCGATGGAACAAACTCTTAACAGAGTACCTCGTGCAATTTATATAGGGTAACAAATGGCATTATTCGGTGGACAGAGAGATGCAGCACTTTTTAGTAAAATCAATAAAGAGTTAATAACTGATATTATTGATACTGAAGTTTACTTCTATAAATTAATTATAGATGAAACTAAGGCAAACCTATATGGTGAGGGCAAAAATAAAACCTACTATAATCCTGTAAAAATACCAACATTAGTTGATAGAACAAATGCTGAGCAAATATTTGATGATTTTGGTTCATCTTATACTAGAAATGTAAACTTTTACTTTTTAAGAGATATATTAAAAGATAAAAATGTATATCCTGAAGTGGGTGATGTGATTGAATGGAATGATGAACAACATATTGTAGATGTAACATTTACAAACCAATTCTTTGCAGGTAAGAATCCTGATACTTGGGATGGTGGTGATTCACAAGGATATAATTTATCTGTTATATGTGAAACGCATGTTGCTAAAAGAAGTCAACTTAAATTAAGAGATGATTTTAGAGCAGGTGTTAATGATAATACAAATGATTTACCAGTAGGAATTTAAAATGGCATATAAATACAGAACAAATAGAGATGAAAAGGTTGATTTGAAAAGAGTGGATAGCTCTTTCTCTGATACTCCTGAATTGAATAAAGCCAGACAGATTTCTCGTAGAAATGATGATGTTAAAAACGTAAATGTAGGTATTTACGATATTGATTTAGCATTCAAAGATTTTTTAGAAAAGGATGTAAGACCTACTATAGAAGAAAATGGTAAATATTTACCCGTTCCTGTAATGTATGCTAGTCCTGAAAACTGGTCATCTGCTCAAAGAGATGGATTTATGAGAGATGGTAATGGTAAGGTACAAACACCATTGATTTCATTTAAAAGAAATTCATTAGATATCAATACAGAATATTCAAAACTAAAAGTACTTACCGATGAGGATAATACAAAGGCATTTACTAAAAAATATAGTAAAAATAACAGATACGATTCATTTTCTCAGTTAACAAATATGTTACCACCAAAGAAAGAGAGATATATTGTTGATGTACCTGACTATGTAAACATACAATATGATTTAATTATGTGGTGTGATTATATGGAAGATTTAAATAAATTAGTAGAGCAAGTAGTTTATTTTCAAGGTGGTGCATTTGGTGATAGATATAAATTCCAAATCAAAGGTGAATCTTATTCATTTGAAACTACAAATGGGGTAGGTGAAGAACGTATAGTTAGAAGTAATGTAACACTTACAGTTAAAGCATATATAGTACCTGAAGATAGAGGTAAAAAAACAATAAATACACAAAAAGTGTTTGGAGTATCAAAAATTAAGTGGAATACTAAGTTTTGAAAATAATTTTTCATATTTATAGACATATTAATTGTAAACTTATAAAAAAATAAAGTTATGGCAGAAGTAAAAAACGTAAAAGAACAAGAAGTAATTAAATTTACCGAAGAAGAAGTTTCAAGCATTAAGAAGTTTAGAGAAGATTTCTCACAGATTACAGCTAGATTAGGCGAGATTGAGATAGAGGGTATTATTCTAAAATCTCAGCAAGATAAACTTTCTGAAATGAAATCTGAAGTGGAATCAAATTATAAACAACTTAGAGCTGATGAAATTAAATTAGCTGGTGAATTAAAAGAAAAATACGGAGATGGCGAATTCGATTTAGAAACAGGTATTTTCACACCGGCCTCATAAATATATCGTTTCACAAATTTCTGAGTATTTATTAGTATAATAAACCAAAAAGAAATTAATAGGAGAATCAAATGGCAGAAAGAATAGTAAGTCCTGGAGTATTTACAAGAGAAAAGGACTTGTCGTTTCTACCTCAAGGGATTGGCGAAATTGGAGCAGCATTAATCGGGTCAACAGTTAAAGGACCAGCATTCGTTCCAACAACAGTATCATCTTTTCAAGAGTTTCAACAAGTATTCGGTGGATTGACTTTAGATTCATATCTACCATATACTGCACAAGCTTATTTAGAAGATGCGGGTACTGCAACAATCGTTAGGGTATTAGGACAAGATGGATACACTCTTGAAAACCCAATAGCATTATCAGTATCATCATCGCATGGTCAAAAGGTAGTAGCAGTATTACACCCAACAACAGAAGTAGTATCAGATGTAGATGTGTTTAAGAAGAGTACAATAGGTGACCACAATGGTTCAGCTAGTGTAACAGCATCAATGTTTACATTAGGAGTATCTGGTTCAAGCTTTACAAACACTAACTTTAGTGCATCACTTAATCCATCAGATGATAATTATTACACAAAATCATTCGGATTTTCAGCAAGAGGTGCTCAAAAAGGATATGTGTTATCAAACTTTAAAACATTCCAATCAGCATCATTTGCTAAAGCTGGAGAAATTCCAGTAGTAACATTAGATGTAGCTAAAGATGTTGATTACACAAAAGCATATTCTGAGGCAAATACACCTTGGATTACATCACAAAAAGTAGGTGGTAACACAACGAACTTAATTAAGTTCCATACTTTATCACATGGTACAGCAACTAACTACGAATTCAAAATCGGTATTCAAGATATCAAAGCAGCTGGTACAGTACCAGGTTCTGAGTATGGTTCATTTACTGTAGTAGTAAGAAGAGTTGACCAAGATAAGATTGCAGGTACACCATTTGTAGGTGTAGTTGATTCTGATATCAGACCTAACTTAGTTGAACAATTCCAAGGAGTTAATTTAGATCCTGATTCACCAAACTTTATCGCTAGAGTAATTGGTGATAAGTACATTACTGTAGATGCAGATGGAAAATTATCAACTAATGGTGATTATCCAAATAACTCAGAAAACATTAGAGTTGAAGTTTCAAATGCAGTTAAAAATGGTGGTATAGATGAATCATTAGTACCATTCGGATTCGGAGCATTACAAAATCCATTTGGAAACAAATTAGATTTACCAAGTCCTTCTTATGTATCTGCACAAACAATCAATGAATCATACAATCCTAAGAAATTCTACGGATATGATTTTGATTTTGTAACAACAGATAATAGAAACTTCTTAGCACCAACACCAGATAGTAACAACGCAACAGTAGGTACGGCATTCTATTTAGGTGATAACAACCAAGATGCTGGGGCAAACTACCCATCATCAACATCTGCTAATTCTGGTCCTATATCATTAAACGACCAATTAACTTCTATTAACTCTAGAAAGTTCTTAGTACCTTTCCAAGGTGGTTTTGATGGATTCAAACCAAATAGACAAGTTTCTTTAGGAAATGATATTAGTGCTGGAAACACACAAGGGTATGATTGTTCATCAAATACAGCAACAGGTACATTAGCATATAGAAAAGCAATTAACTCTGTATCTAATCCTGATGAATTTGATATCAATATGGTAGTATTACCAGGTATCATTCACAGATATCACTCAGCAGTATCAGTATTCGCTAAAGATATGTGTGAAGATAGACAAGATGCATTCTATATTATGGATGCTTCAGCATGGAGTGATTCAATTTCAACGGCAGTTAACGCTGTTCAAGCATTTGATTCAAACTATGTTGCATCTTACTATCCTTGGGTTAAGATACTAAATACAGATAAGAACAAACCAGTATGGGTTCCGCCATCGGTTGTACTTCCTGGCGTTATAGCATTTAACGACCAAGTAGCCGCTGAATGGTTCGCACCAGCTGGATTGAATAGAGGTGGATTAACTTCAGTAATTGAAGCTAAGACAAGATTGACTAGAGTTGAGAGAGATTCACTTTACGAAGGTAGATTAAATCCTATCGCAACGTTCCCTGGTCAAGGTGTTACTGTATTTGGACAGAAAACATTACAAGCTAAACCATCGGCATTGGATAGAATCAATGTAAGAAGATTGTTAATCGCAGTGAAGAAATTCATCGCATCATCTACTCGTTACTTAATATTTGAAAATAATACAGCAGCTACGAGAAATAGATTCTTATCAATCGTTAATCCTTACTTAGAATCAATTCAACAAAGACAAGGTTTATACGCATTTAAAGTGATAATGGATGAAACCAACAACACTCCAGATGTGATTGATAGAAACATTATGGTTGGTGAGATTTTCTTACAACCAGCGAAAACAGCAGAATTCATAGTTCTTGACTTTAATGTACTACCAACTGGAGCAGCATTTCCAGAATAGTATATAGATAATAACTTAGTTCCCCTAATATTTTTAGGGGGACTAACTATTTTTTAAAAAGAACTATATTTATATTAAAGAAAGAATAACGGAGAAAACTAAATGGCACAACTATTAGACCCAACAGAAGTAATGTTCACATCATTCGAACCGAAGATGTCGAACAGATTTATTATGTACATTGAGGGAATTCCTGCGTACCTAATAAAAGCCGCTAACAGACCAGAAATAACAAACGGAAAGGTTACAATTGACCACGTTAATGTTAGAAGATATGTAAAAGGAAGAAGTGAGTGGAGTGATTTAACAATTTCATTGTATGACCCAGTAGTACCATCAGCAGCACAAGCAGCTATGGAATGGGTAAGATTACACCACGAATCAGTAACGGGCCGTGATGGTTACTCTGATTTCTACAAAAAAGATATCACATTTAACAGTTTGGGTCCTGTCGGTGATAAAGTAGAAGAGTGGACACTTAAAGGAGCATTTATTCAAACAGCAAAATTCTCAGATATGGATTATACTGGTGAAGATTTAGCAACTGTAGATTTAACACTTACATACGATTACGCAATACTACAATACTAAGTACGGATTGTAATAAAAATTGACTATTGAGAAACCCTTACAGAAATGTGAGGGTTTTTTCGTTTAATTAATAATATTTACATATTTATATATGGTTAACCAATATTAAATAAGTTTTAAAACGAGAAACGTTATGAGTAAAGAAAAATTAACAGATGAGTACCAAAGTAATCTTTCTAATGATGAAATGGTGGAGCTTGCTAAGAAGCAATACGAAACAAAGCAAGTATCCGATTATAAATTTCCAACTGAAATAGTAGATTTACCATCTAAGGGATTAGTATATTCCAAAGAGAACCCATTATCATCAGGTAAAGTGGAAATGAAGTATATGACTGCAAAAGAAGAAGATATTCTTACAACACAATCATATATTAAAGATGGAACAGTATTAGATAGATTATTTCAATCACTAATATTAGGTAATGGTGATGGAGTTCCAATCAAATACATAGATTTAACTACAGGTGATAAAAACGCAATTATGATTGCTGCCAGAGTATTAGGATATGGTAAAGATTACAAAGTAGAAATCCAAGACCCATTTTCAGATAATAAGCAAGAAGAGGTTATTGATTTAACTCAATTCGAAGCAGCTGATTATGATGGTAAGAATCAAATCGAATTACATAAGAATGAGTTTGAGTATGAACTACCTAAATCTAAAAGAAAAATTACCTTTATGGCAATGACTGAATCTAAAGAAAGAAAAGTCAAACACCAAATTAAAGATTTAGAAAAGAAACAAAGAAAACTTAAAGATGCTACATCAAGAGAACTAACTACAAGATTAAAGAATATGATTCTTTCAGTAGATGGTGAAAGTGATACGGCTACAATTAATAATTTTGTAGATAACGAATTATTTGCAATAGATTCACAATCTTTGAGAAATTACATTAACGAAGTAGTTCCAGATATGAACTTAAATTATGAATTTGTTTCAGATGAAACAGGGGAAAGGAGAGAAATGCTACTGCCGATGGACGTTACCTTTTTTTGGCCTTCATCAAAGTTATAGAAAGCATTTACACTCTCACATTTTTGACCTCATCTATCATGGAAATGGTGGATTCAACTTTACGGATGTTTACAATATGCCGATATGGGTTCGTACATTCTACATTGGTAAAATAATTGAATTTAAGCAGGAAGAGAAGAAGATGAATGATAAAGAAATGAGAAAAGCTAAATCAAAATCACGAAGATAATGAAGAACCCAACTATTTGTTGGGTTTTTCTATATTTATACACAGATAAAACTATTAAGGGAATACAATGGGAAAGAACATAATTGAAAAATTAGAAAAACGTGGTATGGATGAGGGTGGTATCAAATCATTCATTGGTTCTATTGTTAAAGCATATAAGACCAAACAATTAGATAAACTAACTAATGACCCAGAATACCAAAAGATTCTAAAAAAATATAAAATTAAACCTGTAGATTATAGTAAAAACTATGATTTAGGTGACCTACCTTCATTCAAAAAGAAATAAATAGGATGTAAATGGCTAAGCTTAACAAAGATACACAGGCAAGAATAAATGCGATTAAACAAGAAGAACAACTTCAAACTAATCTTACGTCTATATTACAATCAAATTTAGATTTAAGAACTAAGCAAGGTAAAGTTGGTAAAAATATTCTTGCAAGTCTTGCCGAACAAAAAGGTGCTGAAGCCAAACTTACTACTCTTTTAGAAGAAAAACAAAAAGTTCTTGAAAATGAAGCTGGGCTAGGACAAGAAAGATTAGAACAGCTAATAGAGATGATTCAAGAGCAAGAAAAACTCTTAGATATCGAAAAGCAGCGTGAAGAGGTAAGTGAAGAAATCAAAAATATAGGACAGGATTTTGCTAAAGATTTAGGTTCAGCATTAGGGGTATCAAATGAATTAGTATCCGCTATGATGACATTATCTGCAGCCGCAATCGGATTAGTTATTCTTAAAGAAATAGCAGGATTTATTTCAGATGCAGTTGGTAGGATGAAAGACCTAACCAAAGAAACTGGTGCATCGGTTGGGCAAGCTATGGAATTGGAAGGTGCTATCAAAGGTGCACAATTCTCCTTAAATCCACTTCTATATTCATATGAAGAAGTAGCCGAATCAGCAAAAGCACTGAGAGATGCAACAGGTCAAATAGTTCCAGATTCATCATTACTCGCTGATATTACAGAAGTAAACTCATTATTAAAAGATGCAGATAAAGCTCAATCATTAACTAGAACATTAAAAAATGCTGGGATTGATGCTGGTGAATTAACTGAATCAGTAAAAGAAATAGGTAAAAGTTTAGGACAAGATGCTGGACCTGCTATGGAATACTTTGCAGATAACCAAGCATTAGTTAGAACTTTAACAAAAGAACAACTTAAACAAAGAGCCACAGAAGTAATCCAACTGAAGAAGATGGGTGTTGATATGAAGAAGATGAAAGATTTAGCATCTGAATCTTTGGATATCGAAAAATCTATGAAGGATGAAATGAAATTGAGAATGATGACCGGTAAGGATATCAGTTTCAATGGAATTAGAGCAGCACAAGCATCTGGTGATGCATTGGCTATGGCTAGAGAACAAAAGAAACTAATTGATTCGGTTGGACCATCATTAGGTAGTAATTTACAATTACAAAGACAAATATCAGATGCAACTGGATTATCAGTTGATGAAATGATGAATATGCAAAATGCAACCGCTGAAGCTGTTGCTAGTGGAGATGCATTAGCCGATGGACCTAAGGATGCTATGGGTACATTAGGTTCTGTTGCACAAATATTAGGTGCAATCGCAGCAGGTGCTTTAGTTGTAGTAGGTATTTTAATGTTGTTTGGAAAAATACCAACACCTAAGTTTATGCAATCCAAAAAAGGTTCAAATCCTATAGCAAACTTTATTGGTAAATTTGGAACTTCCGATGTTCTTAAAGGAGCGGCGGCGATGTTATTAGTTGCTGCTAGTATGTTCGTTATGGCACTTGCTATTTCTAAAATGCCAACAGAACCTGGTCCATACTTAGGAATGGCGGTTGGATTGGGATTAATGTTAGGAGCGCTTTATCTATTAGCTAAATTCCCAACTGCAGATTTACTAAAAGGAGCATTGGCATTGGCAGTAGTTGGTGTATCTTTGATTCCATTCGCATACGCAATGAATCTAATTGGTGATATCAGTATCGGTGCAATCTTAGCAGTAGCAGCCGGAATCCTTATATTTACAGGAATTATAATGGGATTAGGTTTAGTGATGTTTAGTGGAATCGGTGCGATGATATTCGGAGCTGGTGTATTAGCGTTATTAGCATTAGGAGCTGCACTAATCGTATTAGGCGCAGGTGTAGTTATATTTAATAAAGGAGTTAGTGGATTAGGGGATAATATTTCACTATTTGTTGAAAAAATATCTGAGTTAATCTCAATAGCTCCAGCTATGTTGGGTGCAGTTGTTCCTCTAGTCGCATTTGGAATAGCACTAATGCCATTCGCATTAGGTTTATCTATGGCTGTTGTACCTATGATGTTATTTGGATTAGCTATGATTCCATTTGTTGCTGGTATGACCGCATTGAGTGGGGCAATACCTATATTTGTAGATAATATTTCCTCATTTGTTGAAAAAATGGGTGAGTTAATTGCAATAACACCTATGATGTTAGGGGCAGCTATTCCTCTAATCGCATTTGGAATAGCACTAATACCATTCTCAGTAGGTTTAACTATGGCCACCTTACCTATGCTGGCATTTGGATTAGCTATGATTCCATTTGTTGCTGGTATGACCGCATTGAGTGGGGTAATGCCTCTATTTGTGGAGAGTGTTGCTAAATTAGGTGAACAAGTACCTAACTTAATCGCTATAGCTGGTGGATTCGGAGTATTTGCAGCATCACTTATGTTAACAACGGCAGCTATGATTCCATTCTTCCCAACATTTACACTTACAACATTAGGTATGTTAGCATTAGTACCAGC
>Ga0098045_1000683_pt1 | contig 12877 bp, 11 predicted proteins | sample 11_taG_FD_77071 | JGI IMG/M metagenome (GOLD analysis project Ga0098045, IMG submission 77071) | Marine viral communities from the Subarctic Pacific Ocean - 11_ETSP_OMZ_AT15265 metaG | ecosystem: Environmental > Aquatic > Marine > Oceanic | place: Pacific Ocean | collected 2015-01-16 | reverse complement strand
CGCGTATGTTAATCAAGCCAGACAACTGGGAGTTCTTTGTTCAGCCAGCCGGAATGATTGAAGAGTCTGACAAGAATGGTAATGTGTTAGACTATGTTCCAAACAAGAAGGCTGAGAACAGTCAGAACATGCTCAAGTCTTATTACCCCAACCTCATTAGAGGTAAGACAAAGAGTTGGATTGATGTATATGTAATGAATAGATTGGGGTCTATTCAAGAGGGAAAACCAGTGTATCCAAGCTTTGTATCAGAAACACACATTGCCACAGAGGAAATACCTATTGCTGATGGTGTTCCTTTGTATATTGGGATTGACTTTGGCCTGACTCCAGCCGCTGTGTTTGGTCAAAAGGTTAGGGGCAGATGGCTTATACAAGCTGAGATTGTCGCTATTGATATGGGGATAGTTAGGTTTTCAGAAATGTTGCGCCAAGAGATTGCAACTCGCTTTGCTAACTTAGATGTTCACATCTACGGTGATCCGGCTGGTGACTTTCGCGCACAGACCGATGAGTCAACTCCGTTTCAGATTATGAGAGGTGCTGGGCTTAGAGCTATACCAGCACCAAGTAATTCTGTAGACCTAAGGCTAGAGTCTGTATCATCTTGTTTGAACAAAATGGTTGATGGTAAGCCAGCTTTTTTAGTTGATAGACGTTGCCCAACTCTGATAAAAGGTTTTGAAGGTGGATACTCATATAAGAGGATGCAAGTGTCTGGTGAGAGATTTGATGACAAACCAGATAAAAATATGTATTCTCACATACATGATGCCCTACAATACCTAATGCTGGGTGCTGGTGAGGGTAGGCAGTTGATAAATAATCAGAAGCCTCTGCAAGCTTTTAATGCTAAACGTGGCTTTGATGTGTTCGCTAAGAACACTAAGAAATCAAGACGGCAAGGATTATGGGCAAGAATGTGAGGTAATTATGTGTATTATGGGTAGAGAAAAGACTCCACGGGAAGACCCTGCGGCAAAAGAACAGCGGTTAGAAGCTATTGCTAAAGAGCAATCTGAAAAGAAAGTTTTGAAACAAGAGGCATTAAGCCAAAAAGTTGCCGGCATTCGTGGTGGTTCTGGTAGAAGAACTCTTATATCAAGCAGTGGCGGCGGCATGGGTTATTATAACGAGTATAAATCATGATTGTATCTAATGAACTCCCACTTAACGTGCAAGGCACTACAGATATTGCAAAGATGTATCTTAGTAAATATCAAGCGGCTAAGTCTTTAAGGGAAAACTTTATTCCACTCTTTGAGGAGTGTTATGAGTATGCCCTTCCTCAAAGGGAATCATTTTACGCTGAAGCAATTGGCCAGCGCAGAGATGATAAAATCTTTGATGAGACAGCAGTTGTGGGTGTTCAAGAGTTTGCATCCCGATTACAGCAGGGTCTTGTCCCAAACTTTGCGCGTTGGGCTGACTTTACCTCCGGTAGTGAAGTGCCGAAGGAAGAAAGAGATGCCGTTGATAATGACTTAGATGAAGTTACTGATTATGTATTTGAGGTAATTCAAAACTCAAACTTTGGTCAGGAAGTCCATGAATCGTTTTTAGACCTTGCCGTTGGTACTGGTGTTCTTCATATTGCCGAAGGTAATGCCATTCAACCTATAAACTTTTCAGCTATTCCTCTGCCGCATGTAGTTTTAGATGTTGGTCCTGATGATCGCATTGATCACGTTTATCGTGAGCGTAAGGTAAGAATAAATGAAATCAATGTTTTGTACCCAAAGGCTCAGATATCAGATAAGCTAAAGTCAAAAGCGCGATCTGCTCCAGACACAAAATGCACAATCCTAGAAGTTGTTTGCAAGGATTATTCCAAAAAGAATGAAGATGCTCACATGTTCTATGCTATTGAAATGCAAACAGGTGATGTTCTTGTTAACGAAAACTATCGTGGTGTTGGTTCAAACCCATATGTACCATTCCGCTGGTCTAAGTGTGCTGGTGAAATATATGGAAGAGGCCCTTTAATTAATGCTTTGTCAGCAATCAAAACTACTAATCTTACTATTGAATTAATTCTTGAGAATGCTCAGATGGCTATATCTGGCGTGTATCAAATGGAAGATGACGGTGTTGTTAACCCTGATACAATTAATCTTGTTCCAGGGACTGTAATCCCTAAAGCCCCTAATAGTCGAGGATTAGAGCCAATTCGTGCGGCTGGTTCTTTTGATGTTGCAAATCTGGTACTATCAGATATGCGCTTAAACATTAAGAGGGCTTTGTATAATGACATGCTTGGTAATCCTGACCGAACACCAGCAACTGCTACAGAAGTTGCAGAACGCATGGCCGATTTGTCACGTCGTATTGGTAGTGCTTTTGGAAGACTCCAAGCTGAGTTGGTACAGCCTGTATTACAACGTGTAGTTTATATCCTAAAGAAACAAGGTAGAATTGAACTTCCGACTATTAATGGCCGTGAAGTTAAAGTGCGATCCGTTTCTCCCCTAGCACAGGCGCAAGCAAACGAAGATATTACTTCTGTTGCGCGTTTCCTTGAGCTAGTGCAGGGGAGATTCGGACCCGAAATTACAAATATTTTAATTAACTCTGAAGAAACTGCCGCTTATCTTGCTAAGAAGTTTGGCGTTCCAGATAAGCTAGTAAGAGACGTCGATGAGCGACAACAAATAGTTGAAGCGGCACAACAGTTCGCTCAACAGCAACAACAGCAACAACAGCAACAGATGATGCAACAGGGAATGATGCCGGATGAACAAGGCTAATTATATTAGTATAGACGGATTTACACGATCAAAATCAGAAGATGAAATAATAGATCAGAATATGGCCTCACTGTTTGGGACTCCTACAGGCGGTGAGGTCTTGCGTTATTTGCGTTCTGTAACTATTGAAGCAGTTAGTGGCGCGAATATAAGTGATGCAGAGTTGCGTCATTTAGAGGGTATGAGGTTTCTTGTAGCCTTAATTGAAAGACGAATTGCAACAGGACATAAGGTAAAATCAAATGGAAAATCAAGAAGCAGTTGAATCAACAGAAGAATCGGTGGCAACAGAAGGTTCTCAAAGCATAGATAGGCCAGAATGGTTGCCAGAAAAATTTACTAAAGCAGAGGACTTAGCAAGTGCTTACTCATCATTGGAATCTAAGTTGGGTCAAAAAGAGGATGACTTTCGTAAAAGCTTTATGGAAGAGATTGAAAGAGAAGCTTACGCAAATCGTCCAGCGGATAAAGGAGATTACATCCTTCCCGAAGGTATAGACGAAAGTGTGGCACCAGATAATCCCCTTCTTAACTGGTGGGCTGATCATGCGTTTGAAAATGGCATGAGCCAAGATGAGTTCTCAGAGGGGATTAACATTTATATGGAAGCCTTGGGTGCAGATGCTCCAGACTTTGATGCAGAAGTAGGAAAGCTTGGTGACAATGCTAACGCTAGAATTGAGTCCGTTAGTTTGTTTGCCAATCAATTCTTTCCGCAAGATCATATGAGTGCTGTTGAAAGAATGTGTGAAACAGCAGAGGGTGTTCAAGCCCTTGAATTTATTATGGAAAATATGCAACAGCAATCCCCAAACAGCTCAAGTCAAGCTGTTGCGCAAATATCAGAATCTGATCTTCAGCAAATGATGCTAGATGATAGATATCACAACCCAGCAAAAAGAGATGCTGGCTTCATCAAGCAAGTTGAAGAAGGTTTCCGTAAGATTTATGGATCGTGATATATATGTAAATAGGGGGAGGCTTTACCTCGCTAATGCCTCTCCCAACGATGCTCTTTCAATAAAGGATTCCCTACGTTTTAATGACGCTAGGGAATGTTTTATATTTGGCGTAACTCCAGAAGAAGCTTTGCTTGAGCCATTCTTAGATAACAGCTCTAAAAATTACACAATATTTTTTGATGATATGCCGATTGGTATGTGTGGAACTAATAATCTTGAGGATGGTATTGGTTCTGTTTGGATGCTAGGCACTGAAGAAATTACACAAAACAAGTTTTCTTTTTTAAAAGGATGCCCTGATGTTGTTAATATTCTACAAGGCGACTTTGAAAGCATAACAAATTATGTTCCTGTTGATCATTATGAAACAATACAATGGCTAAGTTGGATGGGCTTTATTATTCGAGAAGATGTGTACAATATGAACGGTCATATGATGTTTAAATTTGAACGCTTTGCAAAACGGAAAAATAATGTTATTAATCTATATACGCGGCCTGTAACGCATTGAGTGACCCGATAGGACAATCACTATGAGATGACGAGCAGACAACCGAGGATACTGAAACCTTAACTCCTGAAAGGAACTAGATAATGGCTAACACTATTGATACCGCCTTTATCAAGCAGTTTGAGTCAGAAGTGCATATGGCATATCAGCGTATGGGTTCCAAGCTTCGGAACACTGTTCGTACTGTAAGCAACGTGCGCGGAAACACTGTTCGTGTTCAAAAGATCGGAACAGGAACTGCATCAACTAAATCTCGCAATGGCATGGTCACTCCTATGGAACTGGCACATACCACTGTTGAAGCGACTATGGCTGACTTTTATGCGGCTGAGTACATCGACAAGCTAGATGAATTAAAGACCAACATTGATGAGCGTCAAGCTGTGGCAAAATCTTCTGCCGCCGCACTTGGTCGTAAAACTGATGAGATTCTTATTGCGGCTATGGATGCTGGCGCGAACTCAACTCAGATTCACGACACTGGCTCTGCTCTGGAAAAAGCTGATCTTCTGTCTCTCTTTGAGACATTTGGCGCGGCAGACATTCCAGAAGATGGTGGTCGCTATTTAGCTATGCACCCATCAGGATATGCTGATCTGTTTTCAATTACAGAGTTTGCTTCTAGCGACTTTGTTGGCGAACAGAATCTTCCGTATGCTGGCGGCATGACCATGAAAGAATTTCTTGGCTTCAAGATTTTCTCAACTTCAGCGGTTACTGCTGGTAAGAATATGGCTTACCACACAACTTCTGTTGGTCTTGGTATTGGCGCAGATGTGTCTACTGAACTTAACTATGTTGCGGAACGTGTCTCACATCTTGCAACTTCGATGATGTCAATGGGTTCTGTTGTTATTGATGACAACGGTATCTATGAAGTTCTCGACAACAACTAGGAGGGATAGACTATGGCTTATGGTTCATCTGGACTAACTCGTATGAGTGGTGGTGGGGGCTACAATGTGTGGTTCTACTCCTCTGTTGATGCTTTGTCTGTTGTTCGTGCATCAGGGTACTTTAATGACGCGGCTGGCATGATGAATGTTGGCGATGTTGTTTTCGTATACGATAACAATGCACCTACACTTGGCATTTCTGTAGTGCTTTCAAATACTGGAAGCGTTGTAGATATTGCTGATGGCACTGCAATCACAGTCACTGATAGCGACTAAATTAGGGAGAGGGGGTGAAAGCCCCCTCGACTCTCATGGCTCTAACTAGCACCACTGCAAATTCACCTATTGATATATGTAGCAGAGCATTAATTCTTATTGGTGCTGAACCTATTACCTCATTTGAAGACGGCAATACTGAAGCACTCGTTGCTGTTAACATGTACGAAGATATTGCAAGGGCATCTCTTGTTAATACACGCTGGCGTTTTGCAACAAATCAAGCAGTGTTAAATAGATTAAGCGATGCTCCAACAGGGCGTTATGAAAAGGCATATCAGCTACCAAGTGATATGCTTATGCTTCATGCAGTAACTGTGCAAGACTTGCCAATAGAATATCAGACATATGGCAATAAAGTTTATTCTGATACTTCTGATAACGATACTTTAGTTGCTGATTATACATTTAGGGCTGAAGAAGACACTTGGCCTTCTTACTTTACTATTGCTGTTGTTTATTCTTTATCTATTGTTTTTGCTACTTCTATTGCAAGAAACTCAAATCTTGCTGGGATTATGGCAGATCAGGCTCAGATAACTATGGCAAAGGCTAGAAACTTAGATGGCCAACAGCAAACATCTCGCAAGCTAGTAACATCAAGGTTTATTGCTGAAAGGCGTAGTTAATGGCTAGGGTAAGTGTTCCTCTGACTAATTTTCAGTTTGGAGAGATTAGCCCATCGCTTCTTTCAAGAACTGATACAAACATATACAAAGCGGCCGCTAAGAAGGTTGAGAACTTCTTTCTTAGAAATGAAGGTGGTCTTTTAAAAAGATATGGCACCGAGCGAATCTATGAGTTTGACACAACAGTAGATTCATCAAAGACCTTTCAGCACAGACTTGTGCCTTTTATTTTTTCTGATGATGAGAGATACATTGTTTCACTTGAGAATGCAAAGATTAGGGTTTTTATTATTGACCCTAGCACTGGCGTTGTTTCTTTAACTGCAACTATTACACAAGATGTAGATAGTGCCGCTTTGCCATTTGCTGACACAATATTAAAAGAACTTACATTTGCTCAAGCTGGTGACAATATGTTTATTGCACATCAGACGTTTATGGTTAGAAAACTTGTTCGTACTAGCTTAACTGCATTTGAAGTACAGACAATGACATTTGATGAGTCTGTTGATGGCTTTGGGATTAATCAACCATACTATTCATTTCATCCAGCATCTATGACACTAGACCCATCTGCATCTTCGGGAAATGGTGTTACTGTAACCACAAGCTCTGCATACTTTGATACAACAGGAACTCAAAGTGGTGGGAATTACGCAGATTCAAAGCATGTTGGCGTAACTCTTAGATACCACAAAAATGAAATTGTAATAACTTCTGTTCAGTCAGCAACGCAAGCAACTGGCAATGTTAGAAATGAATTGCTTGTACACTTGGATACTGATGCGCTAGAGACTGTTGATGGTTCAGCAACTGTTTATTTAACATTTGCATTGCATGGATATTCTGTAGGCGATTCATTTGATATTAGTGAAGCTGGCAGTGTTGGTGGTATATCAGCAAATCAAATTAATGGTACAAGAACTGTTGTAGAAGTTATAGACGAAAATGTATTTACATTTACGGCTGGTGGAACTGCTAATGATTCTGTTGTTGGTGGTGGTGCGCCAAAGATTGTTAGTCATGCTCCTACTACAGAATGGCAAGAACAGTCCTATTCGGGCCTGAGAGGCTTTCCAGCGGCCATTGCGTTTCACGAGAACAGATTGTGGCTTGCTGGCACAATAGCCCAGCCTGACGGCATCTGGGCTAGTCAAACAGCGTTTTATTTTAACTTTGACATTGGCGATGCTGGAGATAGCGATGCTTTAGACCTTACTGCTAGTATTGGTGAGATAAATACTATTAGGCATATTGTGTCTAATCGTGACTTGCAGATATTTACTAGCACATCAGAGATGTATATTCCTGCATTTAGCGACAAGCCTATTACTCCTACTAATGCACAGATAAGAAGACAAACTCCATTTGGTGCAGACTTTGTAAAGCCTTTAGTCTTAGATGGTGCTACTTTGTTTGTGCAGAAGACTGGCTCTGTCATAAGAGAGTTTATCTTTTCCGATGCTGAGAATGCTTATGTGTCTAATGGGATTAGTAATTTATCAGCGCATCTTATAGTAAATCCAAAGCAAATGACCATCTTGCGCGGTGCTATTAATAGACCAGAATCTTATCTATTTGTTGTAAATGATGATGGGACTATAGCTACATTTATTTCTAATAGAGCGGAGAAAAGAGCTGGTTGGTCACAGTTTACTACCAGTGGTAAATTTCATTCTATTTGTACTGTAGATGATAGAGTGTTTGTTGTGGGGCAGTATGATACTGGTGCTGGAACAAATAAGTTTGTTTTAATGGAGTTTCAATCAAATCTAAACATGGACTTCTCAGATAACTTCACAGGTAGTGCCGGAGTCTTTGACGTATCATCGCACTTTGAAAATGGCGCGGTAGTTAAGGTCGTTGATGGTACAGACTATCTTGGCGAGTTTACTGTTGCTTCTGGCAATGTTGATGTATCTGCTGTTGAAGAAATAACTGCGGCAGAGATAGGATACGCATTTGATGTTGAGGCTGAGTCTTTGCCTATTGATGCACAGCTAGCGTCAGGTCCTCTAACTGGTGAACCTCGATCATTAACAAAGGTGATTGTTGATTTGTTTGACACTATGTCTATATCCGTTAATGACAAAAAGCTTATTATACGTCAGGTTGGTGATGATCTAAGTGAAGACAGAACAGCTGTTACTGGCAAGAAAGAGTTTAGGCTATTAGGTTATTCGCGTGATCCAAGCGTTAAGATTACACAAACAGCACCATTAAAGATGCAAGTTAATGGTATTATTGCAGAGGTATCATTCTAATGTTTCAGTTTTTATTGGCAAATCCAGGGATGATTCAAGCGTTTGGTACTGGTCTAAGCGTTTTTAGCACACTGCGAAAAGGCGGGGCGGCAAAATCACAAGCTCGGTTTGATCAACAACAACTTAAAATTCAAATGGAGCAAAACAAACTTGCTACACTTGAGCGTATGAATGATCGCAATGAACAGTTGTTGGCCAATGAAAAAATTAACCGAGCATATGCCTTTAGTAAATTAGGCCGTGATCCTAGCGATCGATCTTTTAAGGCTTTCCAGCAAAAGAACAGAGAGCTTGCCGCTCAAGATACTGATAGATTGCAAACGCAACATGCTCAGACTATAGGCAAATTAAAAACTGAAGTTCAGATGTCTCGCATGGCAGAAAAGAACGCTTTTACTGGAGCATTGCTTGGTGCTGGTAGTGCTGTTGCCAGTGGTTTATTTAGGTATCAAGTGTACAAATCAGATATGGATGGTGAGTAAATGCCAGTTATAAGAGAGAAAAGAAGTTATTTTACTCAACCAGTAGGCGTTGTTCGTGCTGGTGCTGATTCTTTTGGTGTTACATCTGGCATAGGCGAGTTAGCTGATTCCTTGATCAAAGGGTCTTATGACACCCTTGTTGAGCAAGCTAAAGAAAAGGGACAGGACCTAGCAAGAACTGTAAGGCAATCTAGCTTTAAGTCTTTAAATCCAGAAACTGGTCAAGTTGAAGCATTAAAGCCACCATCTACATTTGGTACTGCGGCCGCAAATGCGTATCAAGAGTTAATAGAAGCACGATATGTTGCAAGCTTAGAAGATGAAATAAACAACTCTGCAAAAGTAAATTTTGCTAGATATGAAAATGACAGAGATGGTTATGCTAAGTTTTCAACATCTTTAGAAGAAGATGTTAATGTTATTCTAGAAAAAGTTGATCCAAGGTTTAGTACTTTAACTAAGTCTTTAGGTTCATCTCTTGTTGCGTCATACGAATCAAACTTCTTGGTTAAAAAAATAAAAAGAGATCAAATAGACTCTATGAACGCTACTGTCAGCATTGTTAACAATAATGCTAATAGTGCTACTGGACTTTTTTCTAGCTTAGACTTTACATCAGATTCTTTTGATTCGCCAGAAAATAAAGAAGATATAGCTAATACATTTGAACAGATACAGGGCATATTAGATGCTAATAGTAGACTTGCTAATGATGCTTATCTTTTAAGCAGTGAGTCAGAAATATTAGAGATTACTCAAAATAATACAGTGGCGGCTATAACCGATGTTATGCAAGCCACGTTAGCAGAGATTGCATCAACAACTAATACAGAAGAAGAAGCCCATATTGCAATGGCTGTTATTTTAAGCAATGGCAATAATCTTGATAAACTATCTCCAAAGTATAGAGCTTTATTAGAACCTTTCTTTGAGCTGACAATTAATGGCAATGACACTGTCTTAGATAAAAATGGTGAATTAGTTATTGAGGATGGCAAGTCTAAGCAAAAGCTATTTCCTTTTGTTCAAGAAAAACTACAAGCAGTTATGAATCAATCAATGCCAGCTATTCGTGATAGAGAAAGAGATGCTCAGGCTGAAGAGGCTGAAATCAAAAGAAAACAAAACGAAGCAGAAATAATACAATTTGATAATGAAACAGGACCTGAGTTTGTAGAAACAAGCAGGGCATTGCTTTCTGAAAGTATTACCTCCGATAATTTTTCAGATACATTAACTACAATGAATAACTTAATGAATGAGTATTCTGCTGGGGTTAATAATTTAGATGAAACCCCTACTAAAAAACAACAAAGAATATCTGCATATAGAAGCATCTTGTTACTAGATGCGGCAGATGCTGTTGCTTTAAGTGGATCGCCAACTACCTTTACAAATCCTACCAATGGAGAAGTTGTAGAAAATAGCACTACCTTTTTTAGCATTGAAGAATCTAATGCAATAACTCAATGGGCTTCTACTGGCGGCAATCTTAATAACATTGATATGTTACCTGACCATCTACGCAATTCAGTCAAAGAATATATGGAGTTTGCTGGCGAAGATGCAAGATTAGCTTTAGGTTATTTATTAGACAAATCTAAAAGCACAATAGAGTCTCACGCTCAATCTGCTGTAGATGTAAAAAATAAAAATATTAGAATGCAAGTAATGCAAGGCATATACACAGGAAATGATGCCGATGAACAATTTGACAATATAGTCACGGCTCAAGCGATAGAAAATGCTTTTCCAAATTCTGTTACACAAGATAAGAATGGTGATTATGTGTCAACAATGGGAAATATATTTATTAATCCAAATGGTATTCCGGTTACTGAAGAAATAACTAAGCAAATGATGACAAGTAAAATTGTTAGCAAGGAATTAAAAAGTGCTTTTTTATCTTCGTTTTCAAATGAATATCCTATAGAGGTTCAATCAAATATTTTTAACACAATGCGCCAGCTTGATCTTCAAACAGATTCATTAGGCAAGCCATTAAACATTTTAAAAAATTCATTAACAGCAGAAGAATATTCTTTATATGAATCAGTAAACTCTGCTCTTGATTTTAATGGGAATAGTTATTTGCCTATAGCTTTAGCTAACGTAAGACAAATTGCTACTGATCCAGAAGGTGTTAAGAATAAAAAGGTTTCTAGATTTCAACCTCTTGTAAATAATCAATTTGAGGTGTTGGGAGCGAAAAAAATTCCAAACCTTTCAAAGTTAAGTAATGATCAAATAGATAATGTAATTATATTGGCTGGTTTAATAAACGCTGGAGTTGATGATCCTCTTATTCAACAAAGCATAAAAGATAAGTTTGCCCCATATATTAATTATAATGTAGCCGCAAATGGCGACCCAAGCGTTATATTTAATGCTATCGAAACTTATTATGATAATTATTACAAACCTGTTGATGGGATTATTGTAGACCCAATGAACCCTACTGCAAGTAGAACGGCATATTCCTTAGAAAATAAAAGAATAGGTTCTAGTGCAAAATCTAAGGCTTTATTTGTTACAAATTTAAATACTTATTTGAACGATAATAATATTCCAGCTTACATTGGAACTGTTGAAGATCATTTTGCAGATGGTAACAGGCACAATTTTGCTTTCAGCGTTGGTGGTGTAGCAGTTGCACCGCCATCTAGCGATGTTTCTAAATCTATTGGCGACAGACAAAGAGTTTACTTAATGCCAATACCGAATAGTCCATATGGATATTCTACACAAATAGACCCAACATCTAAGATTAATGGTATGACTGAAAATACATTGTACATTGGTGTTATAAAAAATGAAAAAGGCGAATACGAGCCATACACATATACAAGACAACCAAATGAACAGGAAAAACGTGATGGCATTGTATCTGAAGTGCCAGAAATGATGGCATTTATGTATTCTGATCTTGATGAAATTACCTTTGCAGAACAAGATAAGTTAGAAAAAGATTTGCAAATAAAAAATTTAGAACTGGCAAATTACTTGCGGATGCTTGCAAACAAATCACCAGATGATTTGTTAACGCCACTGACTGCTGGAATGCTTATTAATCAAATGAAATTTAAGTAGGAATAAAACATTGTCCATTGACCTTTTTCAAAGAAGAGATGCTATCTTTACACCAAAAACTTTGGTGCAAGATACGCCTACTTTTGGGCAAACTGTCTCTGCTAATCTTGGATATCAATATGCTCCAATTACTGATTTCCTTACTAGAAGATTTACAGTAGACCAAGCCGTTGATAATAGCTTTAATCCTATGGACCATATTGAAGGCTATGAGCAGTTTCCTGAGTTAATTCTTTCCCCAAATAAAGAAGATTTTGACATGAGGGTTGCGGCTATTGATGCAAACATTAGACGAAGATCGATAATGTATGAGTCATCAATGCTTGCTAATTTTGGTGCTGGGTTATTTGATCCTATTAATATTGTAGCCCTACCTTTTGGCGGCCCTAGTGTGAGTATAGGCAGATCAATGCTTAGAACTGGAGCATCTGTTGGGGCATTGCAAGCTGGTCAAGAAACATTAAGACAGCCATTTGATCCGCTTGCTAGTCCATTTGAACCTATTATGAATATTTCTTCTGCTATGGCTGGCGGTGCAATTATTGGCGGCTTGGTAAAGATACCAGCGGCAAGACGTGCATCTGCTTTTATTAAAACAAAAGAAGCACTAGGTGAATTTAATCTTGGATTTGAGCCTATAATAAACAGATTTAGACCAGACCCTACTACTGGCAGACCTTTATCACAGCTTGATCAAATCTCTATTGATGCTCATTTAAAGGGATTGCCTAACTCTATTGATGGACAAAAAAAACTACAGGCCGCATTGCAAAATTCTTTGGATGAACTTCCAGATGTCCCAAAAAATGCAACTGAGCGACAAAAATTAATAAATGGAATTGAAACATCTAAGAAAAAAATAGCTGAACATGAAGAACAATTAAGATTGTTTGAGAATGAAAGCACAATACGCAAAAGACATGACGATGTTATGGGTAAAGGAATGTATAACATTGCTAGTAATGCGTGGGTTGATTCTTGGTTTTATAAATTTGTAACAACGCCAATGAAGCGTCAGTT
>Ga0098045_1000677_pt1 | contig 12948 bp, 20 predicted proteins | sample 11_taG_FD_77071 | JGI IMG/M metagenome (GOLD analysis project Ga0098045, IMG submission 77071) | Marine viral communities from the Subarctic Pacific Ocean - 11_ETSP_OMZ_AT15265 metaG | ecosystem: Environmental > Aquatic > Marine > Oceanic | place: Pacific Ocean | collected 2015-01-16 | reverse complement strand
TACAAGTTGAAATTGGTGATGAGTTTAGAGTTGGCCCAAATGGTTACTTTGAGTTTATCGGCAATCCATCAAAAGAACTATTGGAGTCATACAAATGATGTGGTTAGATTATACAATAGACAGCTTACCAGCAGGCAAAGGATTTAAAATCAGAGGCGATTGGGAAGGTGAAGTAATGGGTGTAAGTAAAGACGGCACTCAGAAAGAACATTATCTTTACAAGCCTGGAGATGTATTTCGTGTAAACGAAGGCGGTTGGTTGATACATGTTGGAAAAGATGGTGATGTTTTAACTAAAAAACATATAAAGTAAGGTGTTCTTTTATTAAGAAGAACTACCACCATTCCAACTTGACGTATGATCTTTTGCTTCAACTGGATAAAACAGACTATTTGTACCTAGATTATTATTTACAACGCTAGTGTTGTTCTGTGATAGCATTTGTGCTGTAACTTGAGCATTTGCTGTGTTGGCATCAATTCCTTGTTGTTGTAACATCATAGTCTTTTGTGTGTATAACTGAACCGCATCAGAATGCATAACAGATGATGCGCCCTGTTGAAGTGTTGACGTACTAATATTATTTGTGTCAACATTCGGTGGACGATATCCACCTATTGCCGCTTCTCTAGCATTAACATCAACCCTAGAAGGTACATATGTCAAAGTACTTGCAGTAGTCGTTGCACTTAGTGCTGCAGTTTCTACGGTAGCAGGAATAGATTGAGAACCCATACCTAAAGGTGTTGTAGGGGTTGTATCATTCCCCATTGCAGATAACACATCTTGTTTCGCATCAGCACTGATTGATGGTGGTGCAGGGCGTGTAGATTTCTCTTCAGAAATTCTATTCCTTGCAGCATTTGCTTCCATATTTGTTATTTTTTTGAGATTTAGAGCGGTATCAATTTGATCTAGATTCATCATTTCAATTCGACCATTCTTTCTTCTAACCTCAGTACTACCATCAAAACTTGATGAAACTGTTTCAACTGCTGGTTCAGCAGAAGCCCTATTTGCAAGTTCCTGTTCTATTGCAGCAATGTTCTCACTACTCATATCATTTGTGCCACCAATGGAAGTACCCTTTGTATCATCAAGTATTGCTTGAAGTTGTAAATCTGATGCCTGAGATACTTTTGATAGATCTAAAATATTATCTCTACCAACTCTAGTTTTATATAAACCACTTTCTTCTGCTTCTTCAAGTGCGGCCTCTTTTGCGACTTGAGCATCAATCTCTTCCTGTTTCTTATCAGCAGATGAGAAGAGGGATGTAACACTATCCCACATACCACTAATCTTACTACCAAGACCTGATGCAAGAGTGCCCATAGCAGATTGTGCTTCAGAGAAAGTTGGTAGTCCAAGTCCTTCTAGTCTAGTTGAAAGTGAAGATGCAATTCCAGACGCCTTCTCTGTAATTTCTGAGAATGTGGGTACTCCTATTGCACCCAAACCAGCTGCAATCTTATCACGCATCCCAGAAATTTTATCTGTGACTCCAGACATATCTAGTGTTCCACCTTCACCAAATATTCCACCAAACGCATCCCCTATCGAATCACGCATAGTTCCAATAGCAGTACTTACACCAGCGAGACTGAACCCTTCTTCACCAAACAGTCCAGTAAATCCTTCGGAGATTTTATTACCAATATTACCAATTGCAGTTTTAACTCCTTCAACACTAAATCCTTCTTCACCAAACAGTCCAGTAAATCCTTCAGAGATTTTTGTTCCCAGACCAAGTATACTGTCCTTTACACCAGTAAGACTTTCTCCAATATCAATACCTGTAACTTCTGCAAACTTTGTATTCAGTCCTGTTGCTACACCTAATACCTTATCTTTTAGTCCTGTAAATGTTTCTCCGATATCAATACCAGTTAGTTCAGCAAACTTTGTATTCAATGCACTCGCACCAGCAACAATACTTGTCTTTAGACTAGCGAAGTCTGTCGGTATTTCTATTCCTGTCAATTCTGTGAACTTAGTCCCAAGTGCAGATGCACCAGCAACAATACTTGTCTTCAGACTAGCGAAGTCTGTAGGGATTTCTATACCAGTTAGTTCTGTAAACTTAGTGCCAATAGCTGCAGCACCAGTGATAATTCCTGTCTTGAGACTAGCGAAGTCTGTCGGTATTTCTATACCAGTTAGTTCTGTAAACTTAGTACCAAGAGCTGCAGCACCAGACTTAATTAAATCTGTTGTCGCTTTAAATCCTGCCCCTATATCAATACCTGTCAAGTCTGCAAATTTAGTGTTTAATGCAGTAGCACCCTCTTTAATTGATGTTACAGTTTCAGTAAATTTTGTAGATATTGCAGTACCAACTTCAGACATAGTTCCTAATGGATCTTTTGCAAAGTCAGCAATACCACCAGCAATTGTACTAACACCATCTGTAAATGAAGTCCAACCATCAGAGAAGAATGTACCGATCTTATCCATACCAGCAGAAATAGATTCTTGTGATACAAGTCCGAATGTTAATCCAGATGCCGCACCAGCGATACCTTCTTTAACTGCTGCACCTAATTTGCCCGACTTCTTGTATTCTGCAATACCAGCGGACATACCATCAAAGATACCCATTGCAGCGGTAACTGCAAGTCCAACGCCAGGGATGAATTTTGCAGCTCCTGCTGCGCCACGGAGTAATCCTTTTCCTACGGTTGCAGCACCTTTAGCAACACCACCAACACCTTTAGCAACTGCACCTACTCCTCTACCAGCAGCACTAATACCAGATCTAATAAGTGTGCCCGTAGTCTTAACGAACTTAGATGCAAGTCCTCCGATTGTCTTTTTAAGAGCAAGAAGTCCTACACCAATATTTCCAAAGTTATCGAATAATTTACTTAGAAATCCGCCTCCCTCTTCTTCTCCATTTTTTCCACCCAATCCACCATTAACTAGTTGTTGTAATAACGAAGTTTGTTTCTCTTGTTCACTAAGTTGTGCTTCGGTTATTCTTCTTTCTTCCCCAGCATCCTCTGATGCAGCTGCACCACTGATACTTGGAGCTCCACCAATGCTTGGAGAAGAAACCATTGTCGCCATCTTATCGGCAACCATCATTAGAGTGTCTTCGGTTGCTAATTTTTCTAGAGTAGTTTGATCTAGTGCTGTTGTCTCAACAGGAGAAAAGTCTTCTCTTCTAGTCTTTGGTTCTGGTTTGTTTTGTTCAACTTCTTTTTCTTGAACCTTAGAGAAATCTTTTAACGCACGAAGATTTGCTTCTGCACTTGCATTTGATTTAGAAACAAACTGTCCATTAGCTTCTCTAAGAGAACCATTTAGTTCAATGTTTCCTTCTTCATTAACTTTAGCAATTCTATCAGTATTAAACCCAAGTTTTTCTGCTGCTTCGATTACTTTTTTGGATTCCTCTTCTCTTGCAAGAACAAGTTCTTGTTCTGCTTTTTGAATTAGGAGTTGATCTCTGGTGATACCTAAACGCTTTGCGAGGTTCGTCTGTTCTCTCTTTTCCCTACGTTTCTTTAATACGACATCTTTTACTGCTTTAGCAACATTCATGCCAGGCAGATTCATAATTGTATCTTTAAGTTTGTCAATACCAACCGCTTCTTTAACTGCTGCACCAATAGAAGAATAACTTGCTTTAGTTGCAGCAGTTACTTTTCCAAGTTCTTTTGATGCTTCAAGAGAACGAGTATTCGCTTCTTTCAGTTCTTCAGTTACTTTTACTAAGGAGTCGTTTAGTGTATCAGCCATTTACTTTACCTATTTCTTTTTGGTGTATGCTTGCGAACCAAAGAACGCCGCAACAATACCAGCAACAGCAACAAAGTATGTTGGTGCCATACTTCCTAGTGTTTTCTGTGCTTCATCCAAACCTACCAATGATGCGATAACAACTGCAAATGGATATAACAATAATCCAAACAATGCGAACCATGTCATTGAACGCTGAGCGTCCCTCATGGCATCGTTATCTTCTAGTTCTTTTCTTTTGAACTCCATGTACATTGCATGTTCTTCATCAGAAACCTTACCATCTCCATTAGTATCTGCTGGATGATGTGTTGCTTTTTTAACTTCTTCTTCCGACATAATTATCTCCCATCTGCGGCGTTATGTCTTGCTCGCATTTTTTCGTCTTCCAAGTATGCTGCTAACATGGAAACATATATCTCCCTCTCCCATGGCAACATACTTTCAATTTCAGTCAAAGAGTAATTATGCTGATGCATAAGTGTAAAGTTTAATCTGTAATAATTCTCAAGTGTGTTATGAGAGAGGGCTATTAGAAAAAATTCTGCATACCCTCGATTACTACTTCACTTTCCACCCCAGTATTTGGGTTCTTTACTTTAACTGCATGTTTCACTTTAGGCATAGTATCAAAAAACTCTTGAACTTTCTCAAACTGTTTATGAGACAAAGAATCAACAAATTCATCTAGTTCTTTAGAATCCATATCTGACTTTGCATAAACATTTTCTTTATCATAAATTTGTGTTATACACTTCTTTACAATTGAAAATCCTGCTTCACTATCACTAACTTTTGTCATCTCTGCAATTGAACTGATACGAGGATATTCCAACGTCATTCCAATTTCATCTGTTAACTTGATATCAGATGTGTGAGATACATCCCTAACACATTCAACATCATCTAAGTTAATATCAACATCTACTCTTGTCTTATTATCATCTGGACACAACAATTTTACTGTTGCAACCTCACCAATAGACTTAGAGCGTAGTTTAATAAAAACATACTCAATATCAAAGAACGGTAGTTCACCAACTTTTAGTTCGCCGAACGTACAATTCTCAATAATCTGTTCTACTGCTCTTAGCATATCAGCGTCTTCGCCTGTGCCTTGTGCAGTCAAAAGTATCTTTTCTTCTTTAACCAAGAAGGGACGATACCCAATCTTTTTCCCTGTAGAGGGGAGTGTCAATTCATACGTAGCCGTAGCCAGTTTTGGTAATGCCATAATTATTCTCCTATTACATTATGTTGCTATTATTTATGTCGTTTTATTATCCGCCGAACAATCCACCAAATCTTCCACCAACTGCTCTTTGAGCAGTTCTCTTTAAAAATTGTGTTGGGTCTGATACGAAATTAGTCACTTGTGTAAGTTGATTGTCAAGTTGTCTAAATCTATCTGGTATTGCTATACCAAATCTAGAAGCTAAACCGTATACTTCAGATCTAATTCTAGCTCTATCTCCATCACCCATATTAAAGTTAGAATCATTAATCCAAACAGCAGTGTCAGTGGTGTTGTAAATTGCTACTAGTGGTGTCCAGTTTCTAAACGCCATATTCACTGTTACTGTCATAAAGTTGTTAGCGGTATCCATACTATATTGTAGTGGGCCCACTGATTTTGGGAATACTTCATTTACCTGTACAGCAGAAGCACAGTTATCATTTTGATCTAATTGATAAATAGTCATTGTTCCTACATACTCATCATAATAGTTCAAATCATAAGATGATGGGTTTACAACCCTATCTTGCCAACCGTTAAAAAACTCTCTTGCTCTATGATCTGCGTCTAAGATGTATGTAACTTCAATTTCTTCTGCATAACTAATACCATTAGCCATCTCATAAGAAGGCCCATATGCATTATCATTTGGTGATGTAGTTATATTCTTGCCTGGCATTATAACAGATTGAACTCTTAGTTCCATTTCTGCATTATTCCATTCCAATCCAGCTGGTGGATTCATCATAACATGAAACAGATTGGGTCTTGCTACACCCTTTGTAAATGTTTTTGTAAATGATTCTATTTTGCTGCCCATTATCGTGCCATCCTTCTAGAGTCTGAATATACCTTACCTTCACTCGCTTTTGCAAACTTTTGTACTGGTAACAATACTGCTGTCATCATTTCGTCTGCGTCTATCACTCTAAAGGGCGACTTGACATGATCGAATAGGTATCTTTTTACTGTGGGTTTGACTAATGGATTTCTTTTTATTCTGTTCCAAGTCAAACGAATTTTTGTTTTTTCATTCATATTATTGTCAGATGCATATTCTGATATTACGTTCAAAAGTTTCACTCTCATTGGAATTGATAGATAATGAAAGTTTAGTCCAATAAATCCACCCTCTGCAATCTCAATAGGCATGATGAGAGGAAATCTATCGTAATATGGTAATTGCACTTTATATTTTGGGTCATAAAGGTAGAAGTTCATTTTACCAAACATGGGGGTAGCTCTTACTTTACCCTCACTAATAAGTTTTCTTGGAGATGGTGTTCCTAAGTCACGAATCTGTTGTCTAAACCATCTAACAGACCGTTCATTGCCACCACTTCTTTCTAATATTTCATCAAAGTACGTCATACTTCTATTTATACAACTTAGCCCACATGATCTTCAGTAAGTATTTTAAATTCCATACCTCTATCGGTACACCATTCAATTGCTGCTTCCCATTTTGCTTGATTGACGCCCCATGTACGGACTTCATTTATAAACCTTTGAGTTTTGCGTTTGGGAGTTTTGGGTGGGCCACATTGTGCTTTAGGTTTGACTTCAATTATCATCTTTTTGATAGTCTTGTCTTTTTGCCGCACTTTTATGTAGAAATCAGGGAAATATCGCCGCAGTTTTCCGTCAAGGGGAGATACATATGGTATGATAACTTCTTCACTGCCCCACTCTAATATCTCTTTGGTGTTGTCACAATACACCATAAATCTACGCTCCCACAGAGAGCGATATACAATCTTATTGACATCACCACGATATTTTGTTATATTAGTTGGTATGTATTTTCCACTATATGCCATCACAAACCTTATAAATACTTTTATGAAATATTACAGGAGTATTTATACATGCCGAGGATAAACATAAGCAGTATGATAAGTGCATTTATGAGCGGCGGTATGTCTAGCTATGTCATTGAAACTGGAAATCACGAATATGGTTCTAGAAGTAGGGGCAATGGAAAACACTTTGTCCAATTCAATGCTAGAGAGGTCGTACCACCTAATGTAAAACTTGCTGGTGGTGCAAACAATGAAGAACCAAGTAATGCTAATCAGAATTTGTTAGTTCCTCGTCCACCAACCAGAAGATCAAAAGGTTCAGTCATACTCTATATGCCTGCACAAATTAACGTATCACAGAAAGCAAACTATGGTGAACCAGAGATGGGTAAAATTGTTGCTGGTGGAATATCTGGTGCAAAAAACCTAAGTGAACGAGAAGAGGGAATTGGGGGAATGGTTGATGCACTGACAAAAACCTTCCAAGGTACTACTGGTGGAGCTAAGCAACTTGGCGCAGATTTTTTAGAGGGTGCTGGTGCGACAGGGTTAGGTAGTGCTGCCCAGATTTCGTCTGGTAAAGTTATCAACAATACTACAGAATTGATGTTTGAGGGTATTGATAGACGAGCGTTTACTTTTTCGTTTAGACTAATTCCACACAATGCACAAGAAGCTGCTTCAATTCAAGCGATTGTAAAACAATTTCGTTATCATATGGCGCCTGCAAAACCAGGCGGACGTGGAGCTCAATATGGAAGAACTTTAATTGTACCATCAACATATGATATAACTTATTCTCATCAAGAAGAGTTGCATAGAATATCTGAATGTGTTTTAGAAAGTGTTGATGTTAAATATGGTGGAGAACGTCCACAATTCTATAGAGATGATAGACCAACAGAAACAGAATTGACACTACAATTTAAAGAACTAGAGATTATGACCAAAGATCGAATAGCGGATGGATTCTAATGTATTTTAACAATTTCCCAAAAGTATCATATGATGTAAATGGTGATGGTAATACTGTCAAAATGACAGACATCACTCGTAGGGCAAGAATAAGTGCCGATACAATGCTGTATGCATCAAACTATGACTACTATGATGTAAATGATGGCGACACTCCAGAAAATATTGCACATGATTATTATGGAGATTCTGATCTACATTGGATAATACTAATGGCAAATAATATTCAAGACGTATATACTGATTGGCCAATGTCTGTTCCAAGATTGGAAGCATATGCAAAATCAAAATATGATAATGTAGATGATATTCATCACTATGAAATATACCAAGACTCTGGTGACACTACTATAACTATTGAAATTCCTAATGATCCTGCTCAGACAATTCCTGTGGATGCAACCGCAATAACAAACTTTGAGTATGAACAATTAGAAGTAGAGAAAAAAAGAAGAATAAAATTGATACGACCAGAGTTTGTTGACACTGTAAGAGAAAATTTTAGAAAAACTATTAGGGCTTAATAATGGCAAAACTTAATTATGCTGGTGAATATACTATTGAGATGTGTAGCATCGCTTCCACTAGTGGAGTGGTACTTGACATCACCCAGCAAGTTGGTGCAATCAATATCTTCGAAGATATTTTCAAGAGCTCTATAACTGGCGACATCTCTATTACAGATACCACTAACTTGATGACAAGACTGCCCATCATTGGACAAGAAAAACTTCTGTTAAAAATATCAACACCACAAGCATCACAACCCTTTTCTGATAGAACAAGGACTATAGATTTTACAGACCAACCTTTATACATCTATAAAATAGACCTTAAAACCAAGGTAAATGACAACACTGATGTATTTGTATTATCGTTCACTACTGCTGAAGCAATTCGTAGTAACAGGATTCGTGTAAGTCAAGCGTTTGATGGTGAACCAGCTGTAGATATTGTTCAAAAAATTATTAGAGATGAAGACTTACTGAACTCTAAAAAAGAATACTACTACGAAGAGACTGCAAACAATTATAAGTTTGTTTCTCCAAATATGCGCCCTCTAGATTTTATCAATTCTATTACAAAAAGGTGTCTTTCTTCTGAATATAATTTTGCACCCACATTTGTATTTTACGAAACCTGTAAAGGATTTTACTTTAGAACTATCGACAGTATGATGGACAGGAAGAACGTAAGAGCAGTGTATATGAATGAAACTCCAAATCAGGGCGATACTGATACTGAACGTCATCTGTATAATATGATTACTCATAGGGTAAATGGTTCTACTAATGTAATGAAAAACATGAGAAGTGGGATGTATGCATCTAATCTTCTTATGATTGATTTAGTGAACAAGACTGTAGAAAACTTTAACTACAATTATTTTGATAGTTTTGAAGAGGGCGAGAAGCAAGACGTACACGTTGATAGACATGCATCAACATATGCAACTGAAAAGAAAGCTTTAGCTTCAGAATGTTTTGATGACTTTGGAAACAAACTGTCTGATTACGATCAGTCCACCCTTTATATGCAGGCGGTAGATAGAAATCAACCTGGCGGGTTGTTATCAGTACGTCACACTGGGCAATATGATTACACTGGTACAGATAGTTGGTTGCAGAGAAGGAAGGGTAGATTTGCAGCGATGGAGGCCGCTTTGTCAATGAGTATAGAGGTTCATGGACAGACTTCTATATCTGCTGGAGACTTGATTGGTATAAATATTAAAAATGAAAATCCATTGGTTACAACTCAAGGTGCTGGAGACCCATACTACAGTGGTAGATATCTTATCACTGCACTCAGACACAGATTCACGAGGGGTGATGGACAACCAAAGCACACATGTCATATGAACGTAATTCGTGACACAGTATCAGAACAATATCCAATTAACGGTGTGTCTATCAAAGACGGTGGATCACCTGTAGATGAACTAATTCTAACAGGTGAAGAAGATCCAGCACCATCACTTTACTAACATAAGGAGGGCCAATTACAACTCAATTTCGTTATGATTCACTTAACCAAATAAACGAGGTAACATATGACCACTAAACTCAAAAACAGACTTAAAAAAATGCAATTTCAAAAAAGACTGAATAGAAGGGTTATAATTGAGGATACAGGGGATGATAAATACTATGAGGAAATATACTCAAACAAGATTCGAGAGTTGTTAGGACAAAAAAATGAAGACATTTCAAGACATACAAGAGGGAGTTTACGACCCCAACATATTTAAGGCGATATTCCTAGCTGGTGGCCCAGGCAGTGGTAAGTCCTACGTTGTTCGTAGGACAACCGGCGGACTTGGAATGAAGATTGTCAATAGTGATGATATCTATGAAAAGATGTTGAAGGATGCTGGACTAGAACCAACTCCAGAAGATATCTTCTCAGATGAGGGGCAAAAAATTCGTGTACGAGCAAAGAAAACTACAAAGGTAAAACAAGCTGGATTTCTGAATGGCAGACTAGGTGTCATAATTGACGGCACTGGTAAAGACTATGACAAGATTGCAAAACAGGTACAAGGACTCAAGAATCTTGGGTATGACTGTTCTATGATTTTTGTCAACACTTCACTGGATACTGCACAAGATCGTAACAGAATGCGAAAACGTACATTGCCTGAAAAACAGGTTGCTCAAATGTGGAATGAGGTGCAGAGGAATATCGGTAAATTCCAATCATTATTTGGTTCTAAAGACTTCATTATTGTAGATAACAATGACGCTGGTGAAGATGTATTCGCCAAGGTATGGAAACGAATCAGTAAGTTGGTTAAGACAAAGGTGACAAATCCTACTGCAAAACGGTGGATTTCACAAGAATTGGCTAAGAAAAAACGATAAAATCTAAACTTTTTTAAAAAAACTTTTAAGTCCTTGTTTTGCAAGGACTTTTTTTTGTACTTTTTTTCAGAAAACACTTGACATTTGTTATAATAACATGTATAGTATATGTATAGTTGATAATAAAGAGAGAGAAAAATATGTTCAGAATTCCTAATTTTTACCAAGAGCAAGTTAGTTTCAAAGTCGCATGGGAAACCATGACTAACTTTGGACGTGGCGATTGTCTTGAAGGTATGAACGCAATGAACCGTGTATGGGAAGAACATTGTGCAAATCCATGTGTCCACAGTGACCTAGATGATGATGAATTCTGGGATAACTATGCCTATGAAGCGAATGCATACAATGTAGTATACGAAGGTATGGGACAATTATTCGGAGAGGCTGCTTAATGGTAAAATCAATCACAATGTCAGAATTGACACAATTGCAGAAAGACTATGAGTCTGCTGTAAAGAAGAAACAGGGTTGGATTATTCAAGCGATGGACATCGTATTTGATAAACTCGACCAAGGTAAAATTTTAATAAGAGAGGAAAAATAATGAAAGAACTACTCGTAGTAATCGCACTTATGAATGCTCAAGGTGCTAATGAAGAGACTGTACAACAGCATGTTATTCAGTCACAATTCCAGACGCAAGATATTATAACGGAAACGGTACATATCGAAACGTCTTTTCTAGGTGCAAAAAATCACGAACCAAAATGTTGGCCTGCTAGGATTTACAATGGTGACGGTTCATTTACGGTAAAGGTACAATGCCAATGACAGTATATTTAGATATGGATGGAGTCCTTGCAGACTTCTTTAAGGGTTTGGAACAGTTTTATAATGTTAGACATTGGAAACAAATCCAAGACAAAGAGAAATCAATCCAAGCTCTTGCTGGAACTGACTTCTTTAACACACTGGATGTTTTCGAAACATCTCAAGAATTGGTAGATTTTGCTAAGTCAACTGGTGATTGGGGTATTTGTTCTTCACCTCTCAGGGGTGACAGGGACAACTCTGCATACTGGAAAAGAGTATGGTTGACAGAGAAACAGTTCTTGCCTGAGGTGAATAAGTTGATATTCACAGGACAGAAAGAAAACTTTGCAGTCGATAAGATTGACGGTACTCCAAACATCTTAGTAGATGATAAACCATCTAACATTAAGAGATGGAATGAAGCTGGTGGTATCGGTATCAGATATCAAGCGAATGAAGATGATTTAGTTGAGTACTTGTTTGAGGAACTCAAATATGCTCTTAGCTAAGTACAGAGATTGGGAGCCTATTATGGAGGCTCACGGTTATGAACTTGGATTGACAGTACATGACGATGGTGATTGTCGTAAGTGGGATTGGGAGATATACAAGTATGTCAAAGACCAAACCTATGATGACAGCACCATCGTTTACCATATGTACGAATATGTGGGAAGTTTAGATGTATCTCCTTATAACAGAAATACCACAGAAATACGTGCTTTATTCGAAAAAAAGATGAAAAAACTTGCAGAAAGTGCTTGACATTTGTTCTAATAACATGTATAATGTATATGTAAGATTGAGAAATAAGGAGTGATTATGGAATTCAAAGAGTTTATGGAATGGGTTTGGGATCAAAAGACTGTCAACGGACAGACTGTTCTCGACAAGCGTGTTTGTTACGGCGCTGAACCCGACATCCAATTCACTGTTCAAACCGAAAATGGTGACATTGAATTTGTGAGTGCAAAGAAAATGTTCTGGAATCAAATGGCAGAGATTGCTGAGATGCAAGGCGCCGCAGATAATGGAGTTGCTTTATGGTAAGTGCTTTTGGTGGTATTCTAGTGATGATTGGTTTTATGATGATTGCTGGAAGTGCAAATGATTGTGATGGTAGGTGCATAGAGAATGCAAATACTTTAGGTGAAATGGGATTATTAATCTTTTTGGGGTTGACAACGACCGCAATAGGTGGTATAATGCTTTATATTGATAATAATGGAGAAAGGTAATTATGGCGAATGTTCTTAATTTTGATGCAGATGATTCTGTTAATGTTAACGGTACTTCTTTACAGGGTACAATCAAGACAACATACCTACGCCTTTGTGAGGTGTTTGGTAAACCAACCTACACAGATGCAGACCCTTATGAAAAGGTGAATGCTGAGTGGGCAGTTGAAGCGAGGACGTTATCGTCTTGGGCTGATGATGAGGAAGATGCCGATAACAATGTCTTCACCATATATAATTGGAAGACAGGTTGTATTCCTACTGAGGAATATGAATGGCATATTGGAGGACACAGTTTTGAAGCAGTTGAAATTGCAGAAACAATACTCAC